>Ga0105044_10004241_pt1 | contig 19700 bp, 17 predicted proteins | sample MAT01_FD_78092 | JGI IMG/M metagenome (GOLD analysis project Ga0105044, IMG submission 78092) | Freshwater microbial communities from Lake Fryxell liftoff mats and glacier meltwater in Antarctica - MAT-01 | ecosystem: Environmental > Aquatic > Freshwater > Ice > Liftoff microbial mat | place...
CACTCTACTCACTCTACACACTCTACACACTCTACACACTCTACACACTCTACACACTCTACACACTCTACACACTCTACACACTCTACTCACTCTACACACTCTACACACTCTACTCACTCTACAAACCCTACACACTCGGAATTTATTTCGTTTTATCAGCGGTCCGACTCAATGTAATTTCATAAACATTCTCTTCGATATGATTATCACTTTGAAAGACAAGCTTGAAATCCGCGTTTTGAATATTAAGATCTTTTTGTTTCAACCGGTCAATCAGACTCTCAACCGCATTAATTACATTTGATTGAAAAATAATTTTTTCAGCGGATAACAAAACAGTGTCCGGAATTGGATTACGATTCAGATCATAAAATTCCTCTGAGAGATCAGTATATAAAATTTCTTTAGGATAATGTTTTGCCAGAAGAGATTTGTAATTTAAATTTTGGCTTCCGGCAAACGGCGTTGCATGGAACAATGCAACATTTTTGTTATAACTCATATAGCCGGTAATTTTTAAAGGGTCATTATAATTCTTATCAATGTATTCGGCAACGGCGTTTGATTTATTTTTATAAAGGACCAAAGAGTTGTACATCTTACTGAATTGCCAGATGTTAAATGCCATTATTGAAACTGCTGAGAAGATAAAAACATATTTAAATCTGAATTTTTCAAAATTAAAACCATAAAGAAAATTCAGTATATAAATTATAAGAAATATTGCAGTAACTGTGAGCATAACAACAGGAAGCATATATCTCATTACAAAATGTTTTCCCACTATAATCATTTCAAAAGTCATCGAAAGGAATATCCCGCTTAAAAGCCTGAATACATTATCAAGCTTGTTAATATTTTTAAATTTATCTGACCTCCCTTTTTTCCAATAAAACATTCTTAAGATCAAGCAACATAAAATCATCAGGAAGGTAATTGTAAAAATTTTTTCCGTATAAAAAATAGTGCTGAGATTTTCCGTGAAAACCCAAGTGTTGATAACAGAGTCTTCGCCGCTTCCATATAAGCCGGTATGTAAAGTTAACTTTTTTACCCATCCGAAAAAATATTTATAATTCTGTATCGCGGGAATGACAAAGATAACTGCCGACACACCTGTCAGGAAAATGAAAAGCAGTTTTTTGCTGATCGTTTTGAAAAGAATAAGTGGAATTGCAAGAAGCGGGATAAAATTAATTTTTGTGGCAATTCCAAAACCCATTATGAGTGAAAATCCTATTACGTAAAATAAATTTTTTCTCATATCCGGATTTTCTTCATTAATAAATTTCAGAGAGAGTATTATTATAATCAGTATCACTACGATTAAAAAATTTTCCGGAGTAACTTCCCACAGTTTAAAATAAATATTCGGTGAAACGAAGGGAGTGAACTGTAATAGTAATGCATAAAATATATTTGAATAAATCCTGTAAACGATCAGACCGAGTAAAAATAATAAAACAGAGTTAATAATAATTATTACAAAGTTTACCATTCTCAAATAATCTTCAGCTCTTTCAAATACATCTAAAACTATATCCTTATTATCTGAAGTGATAGTATAGTAAACTTTAACAACCACGGCTCCCAATACCTGCAGTGTAGTTCCGGGATGATCTATGTGTCCCACACCGAAATTTTTCAGTTGTGCAAGATTAAGTGAATTTAATAAATAAACGTAATTCGGATCATAATGATCATTTAAGAAATACGGAGTTGCAGAATTTACTAAAAGGTTCGCGAGAAAAAATAATAACAGCGGAAGGATAAGCAGGTAAAGTAATGGTAACTTTTTTGTCATTAATTAATTTAATGTCGTATTACGATTAAATAAAGTAATTTGAGATTCAGAACGTATTTACTTAATTAATTTATTATAAGTATGCATTTAAAACACGAGTGAAGTTAATACCACATAAAGTATGAATATGCCGAACACCATTGCAGCCGATTTGATCATATCAATTTTAGCTACTTTACTTAAGCCAATTGAGATGACAACATAAAACCAGATCGAGAACGCATCAAGCTTGGAAAGAAGGGAATGCATCTTCTCGCCTACAGAAGCTTCACTTAATAACAGAGCGGGATTTATCCCGGACATCTCACCTTTTAAAACAGAGATCACTGTAGATACAATGCTGCCTATTGCAGTGATAAGCAAAGCCAGTCCGACGACATTGAGAACATTCGCAAACTCGACAGGACTCTTCATTATCTTCAGAATTACAAAATAAATCAGACTCAGTATGAACAAAATTATAAAAGGTCCGATCGCGGCGCCTCCGAATCCGATCACTTTAAAGAACGTGCCTTTAGGATTCATTGACTCCATTGTCTTGTCCGCATCTTCCTGGGACATTTTACCTTCCTTTACACTTTTTTGGAACTGTTCCTGCATTTTTTGTTTTTGCTTTTCCATAGTCTTAGCCACTAGCTCAGCATCCTGCATGAACAGGACAGTCGCTATCAATCCGACAGCTACGCAAATAAGAACCGGGATCAACCAGTAGTTTTTCTTCGGAGTATTGGTGATCGTCTCAAATGTTTCACCCGGAGCTGTAAAGATGCCTGCCATTGCATCACCCTTGGAAAGTTCTTCATGGTCCTCAGGTTCAATACCGGTTGGGCTTTCTTGATTCATATTTTTGAAGTTAAGTTTTAAAATGCTCAACAAAATTACGAAATATTGTTTTTAAAAGTTATCTAATTGAAACCTGGTTTGGACTTATTGATTCTTGCTGATAATCTTCGTGGAATCTATTTATTGAAAATAATTAAAAGCTCACTACACTTAATTCCGGTCAGTTTTCTTTTTAGAAAGCCATGATATAATTTAAAAAAATTCACAGAAGTATTGTCCAATAATTTTCTGATGAAAACTATTTTGATCGTAAAATGGATAATTAAAATCAAACTTATCGGCACAGTAATTGATATTTTTAATGTAAATTTTCGGACCACAATCATTCTATTATGCATTATGAATAAGAGCAAAAAGGAAACCGGTAATACCGAAACCAAGGATTATGAAGCTAAAGCAGAAGGTAAATTTCCTGATGACAGCTTATATCCTGACTCGGAGCAGTCAAAGCCGGTTACAAAGAAAGACGAAGTTGGTGCCGCTTCAAGCGGTAATGATGAGAAAAAAACAAAAAATAAAAAAGTTGAAAAAAATATTATCCCGAAGGTAAAAGGGAACAAGCTTAATAAGACTGATCATGTTCCAGACTATGAACCCGTTAAACATAAGCTTAGATAATTAGACTCATTATAATTTTGATTGATGTTTTTTGAGCTTATGGCTTTTTTATTGCTTCTTCGATAGAATGACTTTCTTCTACGTCTGTTTCAATTTTAACTAATTTTGAAAGTTCATCATAATGTTTTTTCAGAATTGCAAGTTCCTTTTCAGAAAGATCTTCCGCATCGATAAGAAGGTTGCTGGCTCCTTTAACTGAGGCAATTATTTCATTTAATTTTAATTGGATTGCCATCGAATCTTTATTCTGAGCCCGCTGAATCAGGAACACCATGAGGAAAGTAATGATTGTTGTTCCGGTGTTTATTACAAGCTGCCATGTTTCAGAAAAATTAAAGAATGGGCCCGTGCATGCCCAGAGAATGATGACGGTAAATGCAATAACAAATGAACTTGTACCACCGCTGAACCTTGTCAGAGTCATCGCGATCCTTTCAAAGAAAGTATTATTCTTTGGCTGATTATTTGTCCTCTTAACCATTTATTATTTCACCCCCGGGCAGTTTGGACTGTGCTTGAGCTTTACGAAGCTTCATATTTGAATAGATTAGTTTAAAATAATTTCGCAATAGCTGTGCCAAATTTTAAGAAATTTAATGAGAGAGGGTATGGAAATTGAAGCATTAAAAATCAAAGTCTAATTATTATAGTTTTATATCACGAACATTACATCAGTATAAAATGACAGGGCTGCAACATTGAAAAAGTATTTAAAAGTGATCATAAATGTTAACCGAAATAAAAATGAGCATTTCAAAAAAGGATCTTGCACTTTCAACAAGCTCCATCTGGATGGAGACAAAACTTCCAACTTACAATACTCTTGATAAAGACATAGATGTTGATGTATGTATTGTTGGATCAGGAATAGCTGGACTTACCTGTGCATACTTGTTATCGGCACACAAGACGGTGGCACTCATCGATATGGGTGAGATCGGCATGGGAGAAACTTCACGTACTACAGCTCACATCACTAATGTGATCGATGACCGCTATTCGGAGATTGAAAGGCTGCATGGTGAAAATGCTGCAGGGCTTGCTGCAGATAGTCAGACTGAAGCAATAAATTCAATCGAGAGATTTATAAAGAAGGATAACATTGAATGTGACTTCCGAAGACTGAACGGCTACTTATTTTTTAAATCGGATGAACAAAAGCTATACGATTCTGAATATGAAGCCGCCAAGAGAGCAGGGATAAAAGTGGTTAAAGAGAATGTCAGCCCTCTGGGTTGTTTTAAGAATAATCTTGTGTTGAAATTTCCCGACCAGGGAGAATTTAATATATTTAAATATCTCAATGGATTATTAAGAAGCGTTGAGAAAAACGGATGCGCGGTTTATACAGGCACGAAAGTAATTGAAATTGCTGACGGAGATGTTGTGAAGATCATGACTGAGCAGGGTCACACAATTACAGCAAAGGATGTAATCGTAGCAACAAATACACCCATCAGTGATTACTTGTCAGTAAATTTTAAACAGGCTGCTTACAGAACGTATGTAGTCTGTTATGAACTTCCCAAAGATAATGATATTCCGGAAGCCCTATTCTGGGACACAGAAAGCCCTTACCATTATATCAGAAAATATGTCAGTAACGGTAAAGAGTATCTCATTGTGGGAGGGGAAGATCATAAGACCGGGCAGGAAGATGAAGCTGAGGACAGATTTGAAAATCTTGACAAATGGTCAAAGGAAAAATTTAACGATCTTAGTAATGCAGCTTACAAATGGTCAGGACAGGTTTTTGAGCCTGCCGATGGTCTGAGCCTTACAGGAAAGGATCCTGAAAACCCTGAACACGTTTATATTATAACCGGAGATTCCGGAATGGGCATTACACACGGTACATATTCTGCTTTGATCCTCAATGATCTGATCTCCGGTAGAAAGAATCCATGGTCGGAAATTTATGATCCCAAAAGGATTACTCTGAAAGCTGCACCTGAGTATATAAAGGAAGGCGTGAACGCAGCCATACAGTTCACAGATTATATAACTCCAGGTGATGTAAGCGATGTAAGCGAGATAAAGAATTCAGACGGCAGGATCATAAGGCATGGGCTTGATAAAGTTGCGGTCTACAAAGATGAGAAAGGAACAGTTTATAAAATGTCAGCGCTTTGCACACACTTAAAATGCATTGTATCCTGGAATGAAACAGAGAAGACATGGGACTGTCCGTGTCACGGGTCAAGATTCTCCGCAACAGGTAAAGTTATCACCGGACCTGCCATCGCCGACCTTCCGGAGTATGAAGGGGAAGTCTAATTTGCATCAAAAAACAAAAGCAGTATCAACTTTCAATACTGCTTTTACTTTTTACTTTTTACTTTTAACTATGTCAGCGCGCCCGCTTCCGCGCATCCTCATAGATTGATTGGTGCGAACGGTCAAAACCAATCAGCTTATCATAAACACTTCTGTTACCGTAATCAATAAACAATTCTGCTATCTCATTTGCTTTTGAATCAAAAAAGATATCAATGTTGTATGCTTTAACTTCTTTCTTTTTTACATCACTGATGGTTTTTAAAGCATCGAGAATATTTTTGTATGCATTAATTTTATTGATTGCCATCGAATCCAGTCCAGTCCACATATATTCAAAGAACGCCTTTCTGAATCCATCGTAACGCGTATTCAGGATTTCCTGCACAAGCTGAAGTCGGGAAGGCTTTGAGCCGCCGCCGGTTTCAGTCCATCCGTTTGTGCTTCCTGTAACTTTATTGCAGATATCAAGAGCTTTCTGGAAAAATTTATTGGCTCGCCTGTCAGGCCAGTAAGAATCCTCATCGTAACCTACTATCATGTAAGCATAGTAATCCAGAAGACTTAAAAAGGAATCAAACCTGTAATCATTTTTTATGAAGGGCATATTGTCATTATAATAAAATTCGCACCGTTCATCGAGAAATCTGAAAGTAACAGATGACTTGTCGGGAGTCGGCTTAAAGGGATTGTAAACATCCCGCTGGCTGGCAACGAAAAGTTTTGCGTTATAAATGGAAGTTGTAATGTCGGCACCGGAAAAGCTGAACTGCATCTGAACTCTTATTGGAGTTATTTTTTCATCGTGATATTTATTTCTATTAAGGTAATCCTGAACTTTCTGCTTGAAGTTAGCCAGCTTTTCTTTTGCGGCTTGAGGGAGCTGATCCATTTCAACAATTACTTCAACATTGAGGTCTTGCTGTGTTTGTGAGTAAATGTTTTTTAAACTGGCAATAAAAAATATTGCAAAAATTAAAAACCATTTAATTTGACTTTGCATTTTCTGTCTCTTTCGGTTAAATTATTTCGATAAATTTTGGATTCTTACAAAAAGAATCAATACATTAAATTTGATGACGATGAATATGAGAAGACTTAAATTAGTACTTGTAATATGTATTTTCACTGCAAAAAGTTCCTCTGCACAATTTGAAAATACAGACATTGGAGCAAGAGCAATCGGTTTGAACGGCGCCTTTACTTCCCATGCAAATAATTCACTGGCAATTTTTTATAATCCTTCGGGACTTGGTCAGTTAAAATACCGGGAAGTTTCCGCTTTCTACAGCCCCTCGCAATTCGGAATAAGCGAAATCTCGACCGTGGCACTGACATACGCTGAACCTCTGGGTACAGGGACTTTCGGGTTTGGTATTAAAGCTTACGGTTTTGATCTATACAGGGAAACAAATGCGGTTTTATCCTATGGAAATAATTTCAAAGACAAAATATTTTTCGGTCTTAATTTAGATTTTTATAATCTAAGCATAAAAAATTATAATTCAGCTTCAGCATTCGGAGCTGACATTGGCTCTCTTGCATATATTACCGATTTTTTGAAATGGGGCTTTTATGCAAAAAACATTTCAGGTGCAAAGATCGGTGAATCAAAACATCGTATCGCGCAAGTTTATAGAACTGGTTTTACGATTCAGCCGCGTAATGATGTCGCGCTTATACTTGAGGTTGAGAAGGATACAAAGTTTCCCTTATCATTCAGAAGCGGACTTGAATATTCAGTGAATGATTTCATTGACTTGCGGGGAGGAGTCGCAACCCAGCCGGCTTCATTTTCAGGTGGTGTAAGTATAAATTACAATTTGTTTCAGATAGAATACGCGGTGAATAATTACCGCGAGCTTGGGTTCAGCAATTACGCCTCGCTGACAATTAATTTCGGAGGCGGCAAAGCAAGAAAGTTTGCAAGAGAGCAATTGAAAAATGCTTTCAGGTGATGTTTGAAATCAAATCTTAGATTATAAAACATGAAGTACAGAAATCTCGGAAATTGCGGAGCGAAGGTCAGCGTAATAGGATTCGGTAGCTGGCTCACTATCGGCGGAACGGTGGAGAATGATACGGGTGAGAAATTAATTACAGCCGCGTATGACAATGGCATAAATTTTTTTGATACCGCTGATGTATACACAAACGGAGAAGCTGAGAAATTTCTCGGAAAAGCTTTGCACGGGATCAAACGTCAAAATCTTTTCATTGCATCAAAATGCTATTGGCCGATGACAGATGACCCAAACGACAGGGGATTATCACGCAAGCATATTTTTGAGTCAGTTCACAATTCATTGAAGAATCTGAATACGGATTATATTGATCTTTATCAGTGTCACCGCTACGATGCTGAAACTCCTGTTGAGGAAACCTGCAGGGCGTATAATACTATGATTGAACAGGGAAAAATTTTATACTGGGGAGTAAGTGAATGGACAGCCGGACAAATTAAAGAAGCTGTTACCATTTGTGAAAAAAATAATTTGCATAAACCTGTAAGCGACCAGCCGCAATACAGTCTTCTTTCAAGAGAAATTGAGACTAACGGTGTAATGGATTACTGCACTGAAGAAGGGATCGGACTTGTCGTCTGGTCACCTCTTGCACAGGGAGTTCTGACCGGAAAATATAATAAGAAGGTGATCGATAAAGATTCAAGATTAATGGATGAGAAACATAACAGCTTCGTAAAAAAATTGGCTGCAGAAGAGAATTTAAAAAAGGTAGAGAAGCTGATGAAGATATCAGATGAGCTTGGTACAAGTGTTTCGGTATTGTCTCTTGCCTGGTGTCTCAGAAAGAAAATTGTTTCAAGCGTGATCACTTCAGCTACCAAACTGTCTCAGTTAGATGAAAATATTAAAGCGGCGGAGCTTCAAATTCCGGAAGATTACATTTCAAAAATTGATAAAATATTTCAGGCATAAAAAATGAATTATCTAATAATCGGAGAGCCGTGTGTCGATGTGATACATAATGCCGGCGGAAAGGTGATCAACAGCTACGGGGGTATTTTGTATTCAGTAATAAGCATGGCTGTATTGTGCCGCCCGGAAGATACAGTCATTCCCATCATGAATCTTGGTGAAGATGAATATGAAAACATTATAAATCTTTTCAAAAAATATCCGCAGATAAAGACTGCCGGTATTAATAAGGTAAAGCATCCGACAAGAAAGGTAATATTATATTACAATCTTTATAATACTGACAAGAAAGCGCGAACTGAAAAATCATCGGAAGCAACTTACACGCTTGATTATATTCAGTGCGAGAATTTTCTGAAAATGGCTGACGCGATACTTGTGAATATGATCTCAGGGATCGACATTACAATTGAGACACTAAAGAACATAAGAAAAAATTTCAAGGGATTTATTCACATTGATACACATAATATTGTAATGAAAACACGGGAGGACGGCAGCCGTGTTCATCAGAATGTAGATAACTGGTATGAATGGTGCACCAATTCGGACACAGTGCAGATGAATGAATTTGAGGTCGCGTCATTAAGTCATGTGAAGATGAGCGAGTACAAAACAGCCGAACAGATTCTTTTCAACAAAAATAATGAGGTAAAAGGAGTGTTCGTTACTAAAGGGAAAGACGGAGTAACGGGGTATACCAAAAAGGAAAAAGTTTTCGGCGGGGAAAAATTCTGGGATCTGGACAGGCATGAGATTCCTGCTGTAGAGAACCCTCATTTTGTCGACTCTACTGGTTGCGGTGATGTTTTCGCATCTTCATTTACACTTGATTACAGTACCACAGGTGATTTTGAAAAGAGCCTCCATTATGCTACACGAATGGCTTCTCTGAAAGCTTCGCTTGAAGGAATAGATGAACTGCATAAATTAAAGTAAAGAGTTATAGAAGTGAAAAAAAAATATAATAAATGAAAATATTATTAACGGGTGCCAACGGATTGCTCGGGCAGGCGATAACTTCTATCTTTACGCGTGAAACAGAGGACACATTAATATTAACATCAGTCGAAGAGAAAGTATTTCTTGATTACGGTCATAAGTACTCAACACTTGACATTACAAAAAAAGATGAAGTAAAGGATCTCATTGACTTTCACTCGCCGGATGTAATAATTAACTGCGCGGCGTACACAAATGTAGATAAATGTGAAACCGAGCGGGAGTTTACCTGGAAAATAAATGTTGACGGGGTGAAAAATCTCATCATTGCAGCAAGAAGGAACAATTCAAAGATCGTACATTTTTCAAGTGATTATGTTTTTGACGGAAAGAACGGACCCTACACGGAGGATGCCCTACCTAATCCAATATCATTTTACGGAAGGCAAAAATTAGCCAGCGAGAACGCGCTTGTGACAAGTGACTTATCTTACGCAATAATCCGGACGCTGGTACTTTACGGCATCGGAAATAATATTAAGCCGAATTTTGCGTTATGGATGATCGATATGCTGAAAAAAAACTCACCTATTCAGGTAGTCACAGATCAGATCAGCAACGTTACAATAATTGATGACCTTGCATACGGAACATTAAAGATCATAGAAAGAAATTGTACGGGGATATATAACATTGCCGGATCGGATATTCTGTCAAGATATGATTTTGCAATGAAAGCCTGCGAGGTATTTAAACTGAACAAAGAGCTTGTTATGCCGATAACAACTCAGATGCTTAACCAACCCGCTCCCAGACCGCTTAAGTCGGGATTGACAACATTCAAAATGGAATCGGAGCTTGGATTCAAGCCGATGGATTCGCTTGAAGGATTAAGGCTGCTCAAGGTTCAGCTTGGATATTAAAAATTATAAAATACATTAATGCTTGACATAAAATTAATAAGGGATAATCCGGAATTTGTAAAAGAGAAGCTTGAATTAAGAAACGAAGATCTTAAGGTAATTGATAAGATCCTTCAGCTTGATAAAAGCCGTCTCGCACTGATTCATAAAACCGAAGGACTTAAAGAGATCAGAAACAAGGTCTCTGATGAGATCGCGGTAATGAAAAAAAATAAGGAAGACGCCGGCGATAAGATCTCAGAAATGAAAAAGGTTTCCGAAGAAATTAAAATGCTTGATGATGAGCTTAGAAAGTATGATGAGGATCTGGACATACTTATGAAATACATTCCAAATCTTCCGGAAGATTCAGTCCCTCACGGCAAATCAGAGAAGGATAATGTTGAAATAAAAAAGTGGGGCGATAAGAAGGATTTTACATTTAAAGTAAAAGACCATATACAGATCGGCAAAGAGCACGATATTCTTGATTTTGAAAGAGGAACAAAAATTTCAGGAAGCGGCTTTCCTTTATATAAAGGAAAGGGAGCGCAGCTCGAAAGAGCTCTTATAAATTTCATGCTCGATGAGCAGGGTCTGAACGGATATCGTGAAGTCATTACTCCGGTTTTAGTCAGCCGCGCATCTATGGAAGCAGCGGAGAAAATCCCGAAATTTGAGGAAGATATGTATCACATGGAGAAGGATGATCTTTATGCAATTCCAACTGCGGAAGTTTCCATTCTTAATATTCACCGCGATGAGATATTAAAGCAGGATGAGCTGCCGATGAAGTATTGCGGTTTTACTAATTGTTTCAGAAGGGAAGCCGGAAGCTACGGAAAGGATACGAAAGGATTTCTGAGAGTTCATCAGTTCAATAAAGTTGAGCTGATAAATTTTTGCCGCCCGGAAGATTCCTATGATGAGCTTGAAAAAATGCTAACGCACGCCTGCGGAATACTTGAAAAACTGAATCTTCATTATCGTGTGCTTGAGCTTTGCACGGCTGATCTTGGCTTTGCGGCAAGCAAGTGTTATGATATTGAAGTCTGGTCTTATGCGGAGGATAAGTGGCTTGAGACTTCGTCCGTCAGCAACTGTACAGATTTTCAGTCACGAAGAGCAATGGTGCGCTACAAAAAAGTTCTGGAAAATAATAAAACCAAGACAGAGCTTGTCCATATACTGAATGGTTCGGGACTTGCGACATCGAGACTGATGGTCGGACTTCTTGAAGCGAATCAGAAAGAAAACGGAAAGATAAATATTCCTGAGGTGTTGAGGAGCTATACTAAGTTTGATGAAATAAAATTAATCGAATTTTTTCTTTGCAAGAACGACCGCGCCAACAATGGCGGCAAGCAGCAGGAATGATGCAAGCTCAAACGGAAAAGAAAAGTTAGTGAAAAGTTCACTGCCGAGATATTCCGCTGTACCAAACATTTCCGCTTTATCGGAAATAGTTTTTAGCTTCCCCGCAAACCCGAAATAAACCGTAAACCCAAGCAATCCAAAAAGCATTATTGAAAGAAGAACCGCTGTGATCTTTTTGTACGAATATTTTTCGGTAAGCTTCTTTTCGTCCTGAAGATTCAGGAGCATGATAACAAACAGGAAGAGGACCATTATTGCGCCCATATAAACAAGCACCTGAATGATGGCAATGAACTGCGCCCGAAGCAGAAGATACAGACCTGAAACACTGAAAAAATTAAGTATCAGATATAATGCGCAGGTTATGGGATTCCTTCTTGAGATCATCATTATCGCCGAAAAAACGGATAATGCAGACAGGGAAATGAAAAGTACAGATTCTAAATTTAATACCATAAATTGATTTATTCGTAGGTATGCAATATAGTTTTTATAAATTTATTTTGTAATTCTAAATTACTTTATCAGCATAAGCTTTTTTGTAATTGAAAGATCTCCGGAAATAAGCTTATAAAAATATACTCCGCTTGGGAGATCCCCCGCGTTCCAAGTAGCTTCATAGCTTCCGCCACTTAGTTTTTTGTCAAAAAGGAGTTCAACTTCTTTGCCCAACTGATCATAGATGATCAATCTGACATCGGCAGTGTTTCCGGGAACATCAAATTTAATTTTTGTTATTGGATTGAAAGGATTCGGATAATTCTGATGAAGGGTAATTGAATTTGGTATCTCATTTCCTGTTCTGACTATGTTTCCTGTTATGATCAGATTCGATCTTCCGTATAATCCCGAGTATCCGGCACTGTCTTTATTGAAAACAGCCCATAAAAAAACATCACCCTGATTTATTTTCAACCCATTGTTTAAAGTAACATTAAAATTTATACCGGTATCACCAAGCACTGTGCTGTCGGTAATAAGGTTGTAATTACCAAAAATTATTTTCTGTGTATCACTATCTTTTTTAATAAAGCATGATGCATAAGAAAAGTAATCCTGACCGTTTCGGTTAAAGACGAATGGAAAATTATAAGAATTGAAATCATACAGATCGGAAGCATTGTAGCTTATGAATAAGTTCTGATGAAATGGTGAGGTACCGATTTCTGTAGAATAAAAATTATAATTGCCCGATCTGTTTGATCCGAAGATCATAAATTCAACACCCCATTGTACGGAGAATCCGTAATTGATATTATTCCCTTCATAAGCAACAGTATCCCGGTAGTTCAGGACAGGCAAACCTCCCGATGTAATTAAATCAATCGCATAGTCACCGGTATTTTTTTTCCTTTCATAGCTAATGTATGTGAAATAAGCTTTTGATATTCGGGGATTTTTGCAATCATTATTCTGATATGTAGTAAGGTTCGTATCTATGGTTATGATCTCATTCAGCGCATTTATTTTTTTTAAAATTATATCACTGTTTTTTTGGTAAACTAAAATAAATTTTGAAGAATCGGTATGAACCGAATTTGCAGATGCATTATTAACTGATGAATCTATAATAAACGGATCACCCCATGAATCAATATGATAATAACGTCCCATCACTTTCCAGTTATCATCTACCTCTTCTTCCCACAAAGCCAGCGAATTAGTTATCGGTATCCCTCCGAAATTATATCCGTTATTATAGGATATGGAAGCATTTCTTTTTTTGTTCAGATTCGAAGTCAGATAAAATACCGAATCCATAACACCTTTCAATCCGATTTTCAAAACGCAGATCTGACTAACGGAATCATTCACCATTCTTTCGAATATTAGAAATTCCCAGTGATAAGCATAACCGACGGGTTCGACCTTATTGCCAAAGGAAGGATTTCTGTCATTAAATCCGGATGTAAATGTTTTTACCGGATTCCATGGAGTGACCTGTGATAGACACACTGAGACTTGCAGCAACAAAATCACGAATAAAATATGTGCTATGTATTTTGGATTATTATTTTTCATATTTCATTTTTAAAAAACTTAAAATATTTTTAGCTGTAATTCAATACTGTTTCAAAAAAATCTGAGCTTAATTAAAAATTTAACTAATGAAAGATTCTCTTCTTACCACAGGAAATAAAAAAGAAATTCTGAAAGCAATTGACGCAAAAAAGTATCCGCAGCTTATACCGATTTTGGAAAAAGTAAAGACTTCTCACGCGGGCACAGCAAAGACCAAAGATAAGAGGTTTGTTATTTTTGAGATTGTAAAAAATATCACTGAAGTATCCGGTAACAGGGAAAAAGATTTTTTCAAAGCGGGGGAGTTGTTTTGCAAAAGAAAAGAAGCTGTTTCCAAAGAGATCGGCATAAGCCTTCTCTGGCGCGGCTATGCGCATGACCCCGGTAGAGTGAAAGATTATCTTCTGAAAATAGCTGATGATACTAACTGGGAAGTTCGCGAATATGCCGGCGGAGCATTCTCTAACACACTTTTACATAATCCCGGTTTTTACAAAACGGTTATGGAATGGACAAGACATCCTTCTGAAAATGTCAGAAGAGCAGTCGTGTTCGCTGCACTCGGCTTAAGACAGAAAGAAAATCTTGTGAAAGCGTTTTCACTATTGGAGCCGATGTTGTTTGATAATTCAAAGTATGTTAAAAAAAATCTGGGACCTTTCATTTTGGGATCTTATTTTGGGAATAAATTTCCTAAGGAAACATTCAGGCAGCTTGTTAAGTGGGGTAAGATACGTGATGAAAATGTGCGGTGGAATATTATTATGTCATTCAATAACAGCTTTGGCAACAAGTATCCGGATGAAGCTCTCGAAGTCTTAAAGATGTTTGCAGGTGATGCCGATCTTGTCGTTAAGCGGGCTTTGCTTTCTACACTTAGATCTTTAAGCAAGAGACACTCACTGCTTGTGGAAAAATTTATTGGAAAGCATAAAATTATTGAGACGATCTGATCAGGAAGAATTACTGTTTTTTATTTTAATGATTTCCGCGGCGATGCTGACAGCTATTTCTTCAGGGGTGTCACTGTTGATATCTATACCGATCGGTGCTCTGACTTTCTTAAGCAACTCTTTTTTAACACCGTCCTTAACTGCTTCATTAAAAATCTTTTTTATCTTAACCTTTGTTCCCATCAGTCCGATGTATTTTGTTTTTTTAGTAATGACCTGTTCAAGAGCTTCTTTGTCGGATTCAAATCCCGTTGTTACAATCACGACAAAAGAATTTTCCTTTATGATCTTTCCTAATTTTTCATAAGGCGAAATGATTTTTTTATCTGCATAAATATTTTCATTCATTGTCTGAAGATTATCCCTGCTGTCATAAACGATTACATAAAAATCGAGTAAAGACATAATTTTGCTCACTGCCAGTCCGACGTGACCGCCTCCGATGACATAAAGTATGTTCTCCGTTCCGGTGCTTTGTTCATATCTCCAGTTGCTTTCATCTTTAAAATCAAATACAAACTGCGTTTTATTTGATCCGGCATTACTGAAAGAAATACCTTTGCTGCTAAAAATTATTTTACCCTGCTGATTATGTCTCAGCGAATTCAGGATCTTGTCAACAACACTTATGTCTTTCTTATTTAGTCTTAAAGTAAAATTAGTCTGCGAGCCGGCGCAGATAAGTCCTGACCTGGTTGACGTAGACTTTCTGTTATGATAAAGGGTTTCGATCGCATTGGCAGGAAGGTTCTCCTTGAAAAGTTTTGTACAATTTTTAAGAATGTTGTATTCCATTACACCGCCGCCTATGGAGCCGACTGATTCGCCTGACTTTGTAACCGCCATTTTAAAACCCTCCTTGCCGGGCGACCCTTTATCGTGATGAACAACCGCGAGCAAAATTACAGGATGGTTTTGTGAAGGGTGATGCCGGATAAAATTCCAGAGATGAATTTCTTTCATATTTATTTTACTGTTTCAAATACTTTCTTCCTGTTTACATCCGATTCATTCATTGAATTTTCTTTCTGATAAAGATTCATCAGAACTTTTTCGGGGGTGATAGGGGCGGAAAATTTAAATTCCTTATTCGGATTGAATGCTTTTACCGCATTCATGATAGCGAAGTAAACACCTATCCCGTACATTAATGGCGGCTCACCGATCGCTTTCGAATTAAAGATACCCACAGGATTCGGTTCTTCAAGAAAAATTATTTCCATATTCTTCGGAGCGAAATGCATATCAGGTACTTTGTAAGTTGAAAGCAGATCCGAAAGCAGCTTACCTTCTTTGTTATAGATTAATTCTTCAATTGTCATCCAGCCAAGTCCCTGTAGTATTGCACCTTCTGCCTGTCCGAGATCAACGACCGGATTGAGTGAATTTCCAAAATCATGAACTGCCTGCACTGAATCGATTGTATAAATTCCGCGAAGACAATCCACAGTCGCTTCAATGATCGATGTTCCGTAGACATGATATTTGAACGGATGACCTTTGTTGGTCTTTGTATCAAAATATATTCCGGGTGTCGCATAATGCGCATATTCACAAAGACTGATTCGCTTTGGATATGTCTTCTCAATCAATTCATTCCAGCCCAGACCTGTATTTACTTTATCATAAAACACAAATTCATCTTTAATCTCAACTTTATTCAAATCCTCTCCATCAATTTCTTCTAATGCGGACTTTTTCAATCTGTCAAGGATCGCTATGCACGCGTTGTAAGCTGCGTTACAATTAAGGTCAGCACCCGAGCTTGCGGCAGTGGGTGATGTGTTTGCAGAACGCGAGGTGTTTGTCATCTCGGTTTTGATCCTGTCGTGAGATATTGAAAAAACCCGAGATACTACTTCACGGATCTTAGCATTGACTCCCTGACCCATTTCAACTGCGGCAGTGCTGTATGTTACGCTTCCGTCTGTGTAAATATTTACAAGAGCATTTGCCTGATTCATCCGTGTATTTGTAAAAGCTATTCCGAAACAGATCGGCATAAAAGCAAAACCTTTTTTGAAATTCTGATTCTCCGAGTTAAACTTTTCTATCCTTTGGCTTATCTTATTTGGTTCAAATTTTTTTACAGCCAATTCCCATGAAATTTGTGCTCTCGAATGTTCCACCTTTTGTCCAAAATGAAACTCATCACCGTCCTTAAATAAATTTTTTCTCTGGATGAATGACGGCTCTACTCCGAGCGTTTCTGCAGCTTTGGTGATAGCACATTCGATGACAAACATTCCCTGCGGACCGCCGAAGCCGCGGAATGCTGTATTTGACGGAAGGTTTGTTTTACAACAATAACCTGTCGCTTTTACATTTGGAACATAGTAGCTGTTAGTGCAATGAAAAAGAGTCCGGTCCAAAACTGCCGGAGACAAGTCAGCTGAAGCTCCCGCATTCTGAAAAAATGTTGCTTCGTAAGCAAGGATCTTACCTTCATTATTAAGTCCGATCTTATAATCCGATGAATACGGATTTCGTTTTCCTGTCATGATCATGTCTTCGTGACGCGGAAGAATTAATTTCACAGGTCTCTTCATCTTAAATGCCGCAAGAGCCGCCATTGCAGCCCACGGTGATGCCTGATCTTCTTTTCCTCCGAAACCCCCGCCAAGACGCAGAACTTCAACCTCGATCTTGTTCATCGGTATGCCCAAAACTTTTGACGCGACTCTCTGAACCGCCGTTGGTCCCTGCGTTGAAGAAACGATCTTTATATTCCCGCCTTCAACAGGAAATGCAAAAGCTCCCTGCGTTTCGAGATACAAATGTTCCTGTCCTCCGGTTTCACATTGCCCTTCAACAATTACATCACAATCTTTCCATGCAGCTTCTACATTTCCACATGAAAAATATTTCGGAGGTATGATGAGCTTACCATTTTTGAAAGCTTCCCTTGGATCGGTGATCACGGGTAAAGGTTCAATTTCAATTTTAATATTCTTCGAAGCTTCCTTAGCAATGAATTTAGATTCGGCGATTACTATTGCGATTGGCATTCCAATGAAATGAACTTCATTTTCGGCGAGTAAAGGTTCATCAGGAATGATCCCTCCGATCTGATTCTGTCCCGGAATATCTTTAAAAGTCAAAATTCTTTTTACGCCCTTCATGGAAGCTGCATACTCAAGATCCAGTGACAGAATTTTCCCATGTGCTGCGGGTGAATAAAAAACATAAGCATAAAGGGTCCCGTGTGGTACATTGATATCATCAATAAACTGAGATTCACCGCGAACATGCTGTATGATATCATAATTTTTCATAAAGTGTCTTTCAAATTTATGATCTCCGGAAATAAAGTAATAAAATGCAGATAGAGAAGTCTTGACAGAAGCAGACGTTTATATTCAGAGCTTCCTCTTGCGTCAGAAATCGGAGTAATTTCGGAATCGGCAATGGTAATAGCTTCTTTGATATTCTTAAAATTCAATTCTTTGGAATTCAGAAAATTACAAGTATTGAAAAGATAAAGTGGAGTAGGACCCACTCCTCCTGCAGAAATATTCACATTTGTTATACTTCCATTTTCAACATTAATTAAAATGGCGGTATTAACAGTTGCGATATCGAGGTAGGTGCGTTTTGAGACCTTTTCGAAATTGAAAAAATAATTTACGGATGGTATAGTGAAATTGATCGCTTCCATCATTTCATCAGGGTTTCGGTCAGTGACTTTGTATCCTTTATAAAACTTATTCAGCGGTATTTCTCTTTTACTATTTCCATTTTTTAGAATTACACTAGAATTTAAACCCATAAAAAAAGCGGTCATATCGCCGATAGGAGAAGCATTATTCAGATTGCCTCCGACAGTAGCTGAATTTCGTATCGGAGTTGAACCGAAAAGTTCGGCGAACCTGTCTATTTCCGGAATGATCCTTTTAATGATGGATGACTCAAGCAGTTCAGTCACAGTAGTAGAGCTTCCAACAATACATTTGCCATCCTTTTCGATAATTCCGGTCAGATTTATATTCCCGGATAAAAAAGATATATCGGAAGACAACATTTCATCAGGTCTTTGAACAAATAAGTCAGTTCCTCCTCCTATGAAATACTTTGTACCGGAGAATGGCATATTGGAGGAATTTTCACTTTTAAGTTTTTCCAGGCGGTTCTTTACAGAAAGAAAGTATTCAGGTATGATCTTGTTATCGGTAAGATATTTTAACTTTGTTCCGTTTGTATTTAATATAAATTTAAATTTTTCAGAGATAGTTTCAGCGGCGCGAATTATGGAATTGTGACCCGTGCATCTGCAGATATTGCCATCCAATGCGTCCAGGACAGAAAAATTATCCTCCGCTGTGTTATTCAGAAAAAAACCTGTAAGCGAAATAATAAAGCCCGGAGTACAAAATCCGCATTGTGAAGCACCTTCGTCTACAAATGCCTGCTGAAGTGGGTTTAAAAGATCATCATTTTGATTAATACCTTCGATTGTGACTATGTGTTTTCCGGTAACATTCTGAAGTGGAATGAGGCAGGAATTAACCGATCTGTATTTGATGTCTCCGTTATAAAGTTCTCCTGTAAGAACAGTGCAGGCACCGCAATCACCCTCCTTGCAGCCCTCCTTTGTTCCGGTAAGTCTTTGATTACGAACAAAGTCGAGCAATACTGTAGCGGGATTAATTTCCGTCTCAATCAGCTCATCATTAAGGATAAAATTTATTTTGCTTGTCATAAAGTGTGGTTGCAATAAATTAGAAAAGATAAGTAGAAGTTACAACGGAATTAAACTGTTTTCATAAGTCGCAATAAGTCTGAATGTGTTTGAAATTATTGCAATTGAAAATAAATTTGATTGTATACAAGGTTAAAAGTATAATATATTTAAAAACATCGATTCAGAGCTCTGATCAAATAAAATTTTTTCAAAAAGTTATGCATATGATTGTAGCTTTTATCAATTAAAACTGTTAAATTACATACACAAAATTTTTAACAAACCCAATTTATTAACCAAACAACAAGAAAAATGAAAAAATTATTTTCAGTTTTATCC
>Ga0105044_10004243_pt1 | contig 19688 bp, 18 predicted proteins | sample MAT01_FD_78092 | JGI IMG/M metagenome (GOLD analysis project Ga0105044, IMG submission 78092) | Freshwater microbial communities from Lake Fryxell liftoff mats and glacier meltwater in Antarctica - MAT-01 | ecosystem: Environmental > Aquatic > Freshwater > Ice > Liftoff microbial mat | place...
CATCATTTTCTTATAAACAATGCTTGTTTCGTATAGTCAAGTGATTCGGTTCTTGGGGACGGTCGCGAAAGCCGTTCCTGACCTACTGGAATGCGATGGATGTTTTGAACTCATCGCCGAATTCGCCGAGGCGGAAAAACGGGGGGATGAGCTATCCGATTTGTTGAGGCTGGTCCAAAAACACTTAGATCAGTGTCCTTGCTGCGCCTACGAGTATCAGGCTTTGATCGAGGGAATCCACGGGGCCGAGGGGGATTAGCAACGGATCATTTCGCCCTCTAGCAAAAAAAGGATGTCCGCGGCCGCGTATCGATGGTTTAACCCATCGACCATGAAAGACCGAGGCGTTCGTATCGCCAGGAGCCGGCAAAGCGAGCAATGCTGCTCAAGCTTCGGAGACGCTTTCCGGCGGTGTCGCTTCGCTCGCCCCCCGGCTATATGCTGCGATCCTTTCGGGATCAACACCGAGTGCACTGCCGGCCGGGCTGGCTCTATTTGCGGAGCTGTTCCATGGCTTTCCCGAAGATATCACCATAAACCATCTCGCCCCCTTGATGGCCGACCAAGCCGACCAGCCCCGCCAAAACAATAGCGCCCACTCGCCAACTATGGTTGAGGCCGGTCGATTTGTATCGCCGAGCAAGCAGCCCAGTCAAGACGCAAAGCATTCCCAGGACCGCGCTAAGCGTTCCCAGCCAACGATGCAAGAAAAAGTTCTGTTCGTCGTGTGTGGCGTTGTTCGATAGCATCTTCGTCCAAGCCGGATAACCTTGCGTTTCGGCAAACGACCAGCCCATAACCACCGTTACGACGCTGGTTGCGGCTGCCAACGCCAAGCACTGGAAGGCGATGGTTTGACACTTTGGTCCTAAGAAATACGAAAGGAAGGCGCATCCTCCGCCCACCAAAAAAAGTGCAATCGGGAAGTGGACCATCGCCGGATGAAAGAACCCGATCGCGCGAAAAATCTTCGCGCCAAGTGAGAGCGAGTCCTTTGCTTCAGCCGAGGGCGGCTCGTTCTTTTGCGTTCCAATCTGAAAATCCTCAGGCCACGCCGCTCCCTCGTCGATCCATAGTTTGAGAGTAGCTAACTGGACGGCACTGAGAGGTCCATCCGGCGGCATTACCAAACTATCAGGAACCTTGTCGCGTGAAGGTTGCGTCAGGTAATCGGTCCAAAGGGAACTAGCCACAGCGTCCTTTGGCTCGATGTATCCCATCGTAGACGAGCGATCCGAAATGTCGAATCCATTTCTCGCTTTGTCCCCTTGATGACAGCTCAAACACTTGTCCTGAATCAAGGGCGCAATATCGCGACCGAAGTCGATAATTGCACCCTCCACGTTCGACGGGGCAGTCTGCGCCGACGCGAGCGGGATTTGGCCCCACAGCATACACATCCACAGAATCGATCGCAGGTAACATAAGGCTAGGAGTTTCATAAAGATTGGGCGTCAGAGATTGAGAATCGGAAGGGGGCCTAGGGTGCTCTTCCCTTCGAACGAGTTACTTGGCGTTTCGCCGTTGAGCAAACAACCAATCGTAAAGCTCTGGGTTCGCATAGGTAGCGGTCCAGCTATCGTGTTGTACTCCTGGGTACTCGGTGTACTTCACAGTCGAACCGACACTCTTCAGCGCCTCGATCATCTCGCGAGAACGCACTACCTTAACGACCGGATCGGCTTCTCCATGGAAGCACCAAATCGGCAGTTTGCTAAACTGACCAACCATTTTCGGGTCTCCACCACCACATACCGGTGCCGCAGCCGCGAAAAAACCGGGGTAGCGCCCAATCGCGTCCCAAGTGCCATAGCCACCCATGGATAGCCCTGTCAGGTAAATTCGCTCGGAATCTACCCCCGCCGATACAACCATCTCATCGACCAGTTCCTTAACCAGCTGCATGGACGAACTGGGATGTTCAGGCTGTTCGCCCGATTCTTTACTCCAGTCGCTGTCCGACCATTTCTGATCTCTAGGACACTGCGGAATGAGAACGTAACAAGGGTACTGAACGCGTCGATCTCGATCGGCAAAATCCTTAGCCGCATGTTTGAGAGTGACGGCATTGTCATCGCCCCGCTCGCCTGCTCCGTGCAGGAAAACCACCAAGGGATACTTTTTTCCAGGTTTGTAGTCGATCGGCTTGATCAATCGGTACTTCAAAATGGCCTTGTTGGTCCCTGAATAGTCTCGCGGTTCGTAAACTTGGGTGAGGGCTGGGGCTTCTTGGCTGACCTTTTCTCGGGATTCTTGTGCCATGAGTGGATGTGCAAGCAAAAATGGGCAGAACAAAAAAGGAGCTACAAATGCAGTCTGTCGCATGATGGAAATAATCTTATCCACACGTTCATACCTTCACTGGAGGTTAGGAGGGGCTGTTTCGCAACACCCCCATTGTAGTCATCTGACAGGTGCATGGCTATCGATAGCTTGCATAGCCAAAAGGCTTCTCGAATCGAAAGCATTACGGTAACCTGACGCATAACTCATTCGATTTGCTCTTTATGCAGGTGCGACCATGCCAATCATCCGACAGTTGCCCATCGGCTTAGTCAACAAGATCGCGGCAGGCGAAGTAATCGAGCGTCCGGCGAGCGTGGTCAAAGAAATGCTCGAAAACTGCATCGACGCCGGGGCGACGCACATCGAGTTAACCGTCGAGGGTGGTGGGATCGAATTGATCCGCATCAGCGACAACGGCTGCGGAATCGCAGCGGACCAATTGGAATTGGCCGTGGCACCTCACGCGACCAGCAAACTGACGTCAACCGATGATTTGTTCGACGTAAGGACGTTGGGTTTTCGCGGCGAAGCACTTGCGTCGATCGCTGAAATCAGTCACCTGACTCTGAGAAGCCGAACGGCCGAGAGCGACAGCGGATACGAGCTGAACGTAAAAGGGGGCGAGAAGGAATCGATTCGGCCGTGTTCGGGCCCTGTCGGCACGACGATCGAGATCCGCCATCTCTTTTTCAACACGCCCGTTCGACGCAAATTCATGAAGACTGCGCAGACCGAAATGGGGCACGTCACGGAAGCATTTACTCGCATTGCCCTGGCCTATCCCCATGTCCACTTGGTCCTGACCAACAACGAACGCGCTGTTCACAATCTGTTGCCTACCGACCGATGGTCCGAGCGGATTCGCGCTTTCTTCGGAGATGAAATCGCGGACTGCCTAATCTCGATCGAACAGAGTGATGAACGCGTTTCCATCCGCGGATACGTGACCGATCCGAGTGTCTCGCGCAGCAACAATCGCATGCAGTATCTGTTCCTCAACGGTCGCTACATTCGCGATCGTTCGCTTCAGCATGCGCTCGGCGAAGCGTATCGAGGTCTATTGATGGTCGGCCGGATGCCCGTTTGTTTCTTACATGTCGACGTCGATCCGAAAACGGTGGACGTCAATGTCCATCCGACGAAAGTCGAAGTTCGATTCGAAGACAGCGGTGCGATCTACAGCCGGCTTTTGCACAGCCTCCGGCACAAATTCCTCAATAGCGACCTCGTGGCCAAGGTACGCATTCCTACCACCTCGCCGATGGTCTTGCCTACTCTCGAGGAAGCCTCCATGCCTATCACGACCAGCCACCTGGTCGGGCACGATAGTCCCCGATCGGATCTGCTGAACTGGGCCAAATCGAATGCGACCCTGGCTATCCCTGACTTCAGACCCTTTGAGGGCGCCCATGTGTCTAGTACCGGACGTGCTGTCACCGCTCGCATTGATGACCCATTTTATTCGCCAGCCACCAATCTTTCTTCAGCTCCTCTGTCTGGTCCCTATTCCGATTTGAACAGAGGGATGGCCATCGCGATACAGCCTTGGACTTCTGATTCAGCCGTTGCCTTGGCGGACCATGACGACCGGACCGATGGGCCAGTAACTCTCCATACAAACCGAATATCTGCCGAGCAGAACGACACACCGCATACCCCTTGGGATGGCACTCACAAACAGCTGGGGTTCCAGATCCACAATCGCTATCTCGTCACTGAGGATGAGTCCGGTATGGTGCTCATCGATCAACATGCATTGCACGAACGCATCCTCTATGAACAAGTCAAGAACAAAGTGATGTCCCGGTCGTTGGAGTGCCAACGTTTACTGGTTCCCGAGTCAGTAACCTTGAATGCAAACGAGGCAGCTGCGGCAATCGACGCACGTGACACACTGGCTGAAATCGGTATCGAGGTCGAGCCCTTTGGTGGCGACACTGTCTTGATCACTTCGTATCCGGCCATGCTCGCCAAAATGCATCCGGCGGAAATGCTTCGCCAAGTTCTAGAACCGTTGATGGCTGGTGGCAAGAAGCCGGACGCCCGCGACTTGCTCGACGAGCTAATGAACATGATCGCCTGCAAAGCTGCCGTCAAAGCAGGTGATCGATTGAGCCCGGATGAGATTACCGCCCTGCTGGAGCAGCGGCACTGCTATCAAGATACGCACCATTGTCCGCACGGCCGACCAACAGCATTGTTTTTTTCCCGAGAGCAACTCGACAAGATGTTCAAACGTACCTAACCGGTTTCCTTAAGGTAGGAATCGCATCTCGCTCCGATCCTCGGAGGTCGGAAAAGTCACCTTTCGCTCAAAAAACGTCCGCTGCGTCGCGAAGTCCGCATGAAATACAGGCAATTGTCGAAAGTTCGCAGGCTGTTCAAAGCCGACTGCCCGAACTATGGTTAAGGAATGTCTTAACGAGATATTCGCGCCGCCTCTCTCCCTCCGCGCATCCCACCTTTTTTGCATTTCTCTGAAAAAACGAAATGAAACAAACGATTCTTTGTTCGAGCGTGGCGATCACCGCCATCTGTATCATTGCAACGAGCGCGATCGGCCAACCGTTTCCCAACAAAAAGTATGGGCAAGAGGACAAGTTCCGCCAGCTCGAGGAGATCCTTCCGACGCCCAATAGCTACCGAGGTGCTGCCGGTGAACCCGGACCGGACTATTGGCAACAGAAAATCGACTACAACATCGACGTTCGGCTCGATGACAAGGAGAGATCGATCCATGGCAGCGAAACCATCCGTTACCACAACCGGTCCCCTCATACCCTGCGATATGTTTGGTTGCAGTTAGACGCCAACATCTTCAGTCCCGAAAGCACCGCCAATACAACCCGGTCCTCGCGTGGTTTTGGTGCAGGAGGCCGAACCTCGATCTTCGAGTTAGAATCACTCTTGCTCCGAAAAACGTTCGATGGTGGTTGCAAGATAGAGTCCGTAACCGACCACAAGGGTCAGGAACTGGCCAAGACGATTGTCGATACGATGATGCGCATCGATCTCGGCGAGCCCCTCGCTCCGGGCCAAGAATTTGCGTTCAAGATCCGTTGGAACTACAAGATCAACGACGCGAAACTGCTCAATGGTCGAACTGGCTTTGAGTTCTTTGAAAAGGATGGAAACAACATCTATGAAATGGCGCAATGGTTCCCTCGATTGGCTGCTTTCACCGATGTCACCGGTTGGCAGCACAAGCAGTATCTCGGGCAGGGGGAGTTTACCTTAGAGTTCGGCGATTACATTGTTCGGATCACCGCACCTGCGGATCACGTGGTCGCTGCCACGGGTGTTCTGCAAAACGCCAACGAAGTGCTAACGCCCGCCCAACAAGAACGGCTTGTTCAAGCCAAGTCGTCCGATAAGCCGATGTTCATCGTGACTCCCGAAGAAGCCAAAGAATCCGAGAAGACGAAATCCGATGCGACCAAGACATGGGTCTATCATGCAGAGGATGTCCGGGATTTCGCGTTCGCCACCAGTCGCAAGTTTATTTGGGACGCGCAGGGGCATAACGTGAACGGCAACAGCGTCATGGCGATGAGTTACTACCCCAACGAAGCCGAGCCGCTTTGGAGCAAGTACAGTACGCACGCCATTATCCACACGTTGAATGTCTACAGTCGCTACACATTCGATTACCCGTACCCCATCGCCATCAGCGTAAACGGCCCCATCGGCGGTATGGAGTACCCGATGATTTGCTTTAATGGACCGAGACCCAAGGAAGATGGAACCTATTCATCGGCGACCAAGTACGGTTTGATCTCCGTCGTTATCCACGAAGTCGGACACAATTATTTTCCGATGATCGTGAACAGCGATGAGCGCCAGTGGTCCTGGATGGATGAGGGGCTCAACACCTTCCTCCAGTACTTGTCCGAACAGGAGTGGCAGGACGAATACCCATCGCAACGAGGCGAGGCAGAGTTCATCGTTCCCTATATGCAAAGCTCCAATCAAGTTCCAATCATGACCAACAGCGAATCGATTATGCAGTTCGGTCCTAACGCCTATAGCAAGCCAGCGACAGCGCTCAATATTCTGCGAGAAACCATCTTGGGTCGTGAATTATTCGATTTTTCTTTTCGCGAATATTCTCGTCGTTGGAAATTTAAACGCCCGATGCCGGCTGATTTTTTTCGAACTATGGAGGATGCGTCTGGAGTCGACCTGGATTGGTTTTGGCGAGGTTGGTTTTACACGACCGACCATTGTGATATCGCCATGGATAAAATCGAACTGTTTCAACTCGATCGCAATTCGCCCGACGAAAACGCAGTCTTGGCAAAGGAAAAAAAAGCTCAGCGGCGACCTTCCCTATCCAAGCAACGCGATCTGGATCTCGAAAGGCGAGCCAATACTTTTCCGGAGTTGAAGGATTTCTATAACGAGTACGATCCGAGCGAAGTCACCGAAGATCAGCGGAAAGCCTTTGAAAAGTTTAAGAGTGAATTGTCTGAGAAAGAAAAGGCAATCTTTGAAAATACGGACCGCTTCTACCGTGTTTCGTTGAAGAATGTCGGGGGGCTCATCATGCCGGTCATACTAATGGCCACCTTCGAAGATGGTTCGACCCGCGAAATTCGAATCCCGGCTGAAATCTGGCGAGTCGATAGCGCGCAATGCGATACGCTGATCGTCGCCGATCAGCCCTTGAAGTCCCTGGAGCTCGATCCGTATCGAGAAACCGCAGACATCAATCGCGACAACAACTTCTTCCCGCCCGTGATCGAAGCTTCACGATTCCAACTCTTCAAAATGCGCCGCAACGCAGAAGACAATCCGATGCAGAAGGCAAAGAGCGCTGTGGCAGCCGCCCAGAAGGCTGCAGAGGCTAAGTCGACGACGCCTGACGAATCGAAGAGCACCGCCGACGCGGCCCCATCAGCAACCAAGGAAACACCCAAGGAAGCCCCTCAAGCAGCCGCCGAAGTCAAGAAGCCTAGCGAAGATCCCAAGCCCAAAGAAGAGAACAAAAAGAAGGGCAAGAAAAAGAAAAAGAAGGAGGATGCGAACCCGCAATGATCTCCTTTTCGCGGCTCAAGACGGGGCACGCCATCCTGTTGGCACTCGGACTTTGGATGGGTTTCCAGTCAACATTGTTAGCCCATCCATTTCATCTTTGCGTTGGGCAAATGAAATGGAGTTCGGAAAACCAAGTTTGGGAGGTCTCTTTGCGTCTTCACCCGCAAGACCTGGAGACGGCCATGACAGCCGACCTATTGGCGGCCAATCGTTCTAGCAAAGTGAGCATCGATGAAAGCAATTTCGCAGAGTTGGCATTGCCATATTTCGAGAAGTGCTTTTTCTTGCGACGCACCCCTTCGGCCATGAATCGCAACGAGTTGGCGGCCATTCTCAAGCAGGATGCTCAGGAATCGGAACGCAAGGAATCGGAACGCAAGGTATCAGAACACAAGGAATCAGAACACAAGGAATCGGCCGATCGCTCTAGCCTCAAGTGGATAGGGATGGAACAAGAACGGGGCTGGCTTTGGATCCATTTGGAGATGAGCCAACCTAAATTGGAAAGTGGACGACAAAAACTATGGATCTCGAATGCCCTCTTGCTGTCAACCGTCAACAAGCAAGAGAACACCATGTCGATCCAGCCCGATCAACGGCCGAAGGTTTCCATGCAGTTCCGACTGGGAACTGAAATCCAAGAGATGAAGTAAGTCCGCTGATGTATTTGTAGATGTTCTTCGTCCGCGAATTCGAGTTCGGATTGACCTGTACAAAGGCCCGCAGCACCGACCACCTCGATACGTGTTTATCGCCGATTTTATTAGCATGGGTAATGGAATTATAGCCCAACGGGCTTAAACAATGGCAGCCCGGGGCAGAGCGACGCGGTGAAACCGCAAAGCGCCGCCCTGGGTAATGAATCGAACAAGACAATGGCGGAATGATATTTCTGCGTGTGACTTCTCCAAATCCAAATGGATCATCCATCCATCGGCGTCGTCGGAGTTTCCAAGATAAGTTGGTAGAAGGCCAAATCGAGCCAGCGTCCGAATTTGAAGCCTGCGTGCTGGATCGTTCCTGAATGGCTAAATCCCAATCGCTTATGTAAGGCGATACTCGTGGAATTGTCAGCGTCGATTCCACCGATCATCACGTGGTACTGTTGCGATTTGGCCCGTTCGATGAGTTCGGTCATTACAGCCAAACCTACTCTGCACCCACGATGATCTGGGTGCACATACACCGAATGCTCGACGGTGTACTTGTACGCAGGCCAGGCCCGAAAGGTTCCATAGCTGGCGAAGCCTAGCAGCACGTCGTCTGCGACCGCGCCTACGATGGGGAAGTCGCCAGCTTGCTTCGCTTGAAACCATCGCTGCATGTGCTCTAGCGTTCTCGGAGTGTAATCGTACAGCGACGTAGAATGCAATATTGCGTCGTTGAGGATCTCTAGAATCGCGACGGCGTGGGCTTGGAATGTCAAGTCGGTGAAATGCATGAATCTTCGACGAAGGCTAAGAAGCCCTAAAAAAACCACATTGTTTCAAGGGCTGAGGTGGGTACTTGGGCCAACTCGGAGGTGTTTCATTCGATTGGCAGAGCATAAAAACGGATCCTTTGCCCGAGACTATCGAACGATGGCTCGCACATTTTAAGCAGAGAGAGGCAGCTAAAGTAGGATGCATGGCCGCTTGCTGGTCCGCGATTTGATCTTTGGTCCGACGCTCCTCGTCGGGCACATCTTCGGCTTGACTCATGACTTAGCCGCAACGATTGCTCGGAGAACTCTCGGTAGAGGGAAATAGACCTCCTCACGGCGAACTTCTTGCTCTTCGACCGTCGCATGAAAGCGATCCTTGAGCCATTGAATCGTGTTTTGCACCACCAGTTCCGGCGCGCTGGCACCGGCGGTAATGAGTACGGTCTTGACCCCGTTAAAGTACTCTTCGTTCAAATCCTGAGGACCGTCGATCAAGTAAGCGGGCCGACTCGATTCTTCTGCCAGTTCCTGCAATCGCTGCGAATTGCTGCTGTTCTGGCTTCCTAAGACAATCACCACGTCGGCTTTTTCACAAAGTAGCCGAACCGCTTCCTGTCGATTTTGCGTTGCGTAGCAAATATCCTCTTTGGGTGGACCAATGATCCACGGAAAGCGTTCTTTCAATCGCTGAATGATGCGGTTGGCATCGTCTACACTCAACGTGGTTTGCGTTAGGTAGGCGAGCTTTCCGTTAACGGGGAACGATAAAGCATCCACCCCAGCCGAATCCTCGACGAGCACAATGGCTTCCGGTGCTTCCCCCATGGTTCCGATCACTTCGTCGTGCCCACCGTGCCCGATGAGAACAATCGTATAGTGCTGCTTCGCAAACTTGATCGCCTCCAAATGGACCTTGGTGACGAGCGGGCAGGTGGCATCGATGGCATTCAATCGACGTTCCCTGGCCTGTTTTCGGATCTCCGGAGAGACTCCGTGGGCGGAAAAGAGAACGGTCGAATCCATAGGAATTTCTTCCAGTTGATTGACAAAGACGGCACCTTTGCCCTGAAAGGTCTGTACGACATGTTGATTGTGGACGATTTCGTGGTAGACGAAAATCGGCGGCCCAAAGTGTTCGAGGGCCAACTCCAAACTCTGGACGGCCATGTTGACGCCAGCGCAGAATCCGCGAGGGGCAGCGAGAATTATTTTCATAAGGCTTTGGGGGTCCGTTAAAGCGAATTTCCGTTTAACGCTATGATAACGGCATGTCACCCCTTCGCGAAGTCATTTCCGACGCCTCCTTTGCCAAACCCATGCCGGATCCGCATCGACGGACCGGTCACAGAATCGTTTTAGAAGACCTTAGCCGATTTGGCCCCGACTCCGTTTTTCCATGCGTTCCGTTGGAAGCAGCCAATCGGTACTGCAAATCGCTCGCGACGCGGCACTACGAGAATTTTTCGGTCGCGAGTCTGTTGGTCCCTCGCCGCGTGCGCCAGGATTTTTACAACGTTTACTCCTATTGCCGGTGGTCCGACGACTTGGCCGATGAAATGGACAACCGCCAGGATTCGCTGCGATTACTGAATTGGTGGCGAGCCGAACTTTCCGATTGTTTTTCCGGAGACGCGAGACACCCGGTGTTTATCGCCCTGCGCGAGACGATTCTTCGACATTCCCTTTCGATCGATCCGTTTGAAAACTTGCTCGACGCCTTTGTCCAAGACCAATCGGTCGTACGTTACGAATCAGCCCAGAATTTATTGGACTACTGCCAGGGAAGTGCCAATCCGGTCGGACGCATTCTGCTGCAGATCGGAAACGTTTTCCAAGCGGACGCCTTTGTGTTAAGCGACGAAATCTGCACCGGGCTACAATTAGCGAACTTCTGCCAAGACTTCCAGACCGATGCACTTCGCGGCCGCATCTACTTGCCCATGGAAGCTTGGTCGTCATCGGGACTCACCGAATCGGCGATCCTCTCAGGGAAAAGGAGCCAGAATCTAGAGAGCGCGCTTGCAGATTGGGTCGTTTCGGCTCGAACTCACTTGATCAACGGACTACCATTGGTTCGGAGCACACCTCGATGGCTCTCGCGGGACATCCAATTGTTTGCGAGAGGCGGATTGACCATCCTGGACAACATCAGCCGAAATCACTTCAACGTTTGGACCAATGCCATCAACGTCTCCAAAAGCCAAAAATTGCGTTTGCTCGCCCGTTCCATCCTCTTTCCGAGATCTACCCACGTGGCAGATCTCGCTCGTCCATCGGGAACAAGTCCGGTATGACGCGGCTCTCTGAATCGGTAGTGAACTGCGAACAGATCGCTCGCAAAAGTGGCTCTAGTTTTTTCCGATCGTTTGGTTTGCTAGGTGCAGAGCGACGTAGAGCCATGTTCGCTCTCTACGCCTTTGCGCGATTAGCGGACGACGCGACGGACGACCCCAATAGTGCGATTGCCTGGAATGCGGACGCGTGGCATGGCTGGCTGGATTCGATCGGCTCGAGCGTCGCTGCCGGCTCGAGCAGCTACAACTCAGCAGCCCCGTCAGCGTGCGAGTCTCTGCGAGGCATTGGGCCAGCTTTAGCCGATGCAGTCCAACGTTTCGCGATCCCGATCGAAACGCTGCATGAAATCGTGCGCGGTGTGGATACCGATTCTGCTGGCGAAACGTTGTGTCTCGCCCATTGGTCGGAGACGGAATCGTATTGCCACCGCGTTGCATCCAGCGTTGGAGTCGCTTGCCTTTCGATTTGGGCCAAAACGATCGGCGAGGCACCGGAGAGTAGGGCCATCGAATCAGCCATGAAATGTGGCGTAGCGTTTCAGATGACGAATATCCTCAGAGACCTTGCAGAGGACAGCCAACGGAATCGCATTTACTTACCCGCCGATGAGCTCGCTCGTTTCGGAATCGATCCAGCGCGTTGGCTCGGTCTGCCACAGAATCCAACCAGCTTCGCTCTCAATGAGCTTGGTGATTGGCGCGGTATGATCCGATTGCAGATCGAACGCGCCAGAGCTCTTTACGAACGTGGTTGGCAAGTTTTTGATGCGATATCGATCGATAGTCAACGCATGTTCTCCTTGATGTGGCATACCTATCGTTCTCTCTTGGATCAAATCGAAAGGAAACCAGAGTCGATTTGGCAAACCCGCGTTCGGGTATCAAAGTTCCGAAAGGGAATGTTAGCCGCACAGCATCTGTTCACTCCGTTGTTTCTTCGGTCGATGGCATTTGAGAACAGAACCAGCGACAAGCGATCTTTGCCGGTTCCCATTGAGTGGCCGGAGGGTGGGCCTCGTGTTGCGGTTGTCGGCGCTGGCCTAGCGGGCATCAACGCCTCGTTGCATCTCGCTCGGCATGGCTGCCGCGTGACCCTGTTCGAATCGAAGCGTCGAATAGGTGGTCGTATGGGATCGTTCATGGATGCAGAATCGGGGAAGTCGGTCGACTATTGTCAGCACGTAGGGATGAAGTGCTGTACGACGCTGCGGCAGTGGATCGAAGACACCGACCAAACGCCGCATTGGACGGAACAGGATGCCCTTCACTTCGTGTCAGGCAACGGCAAGAAAATCTGCATTCGAGCTTGGCCTCTCCCAGCCCCATTCCACTTGGCGGGCCTCTTGTCCCGCTGGCCTCAGCTTGGGTTAGGGGACCGAGTCAGGATAGGATCCGCACTTTTGCGATTGCAACGCATGGAGCGAACGACGATTTCTAACTCCGCGCTGGCAATCGATTGGTTGAGGGACAACGGTCAGAACGATCGATGCATCAGCAACTTTTGGGGTACTATTCTAGTCAGTGCGCTGGGAGAGCAAGTCGATCGCGTTACGTTGAGCGCTACCCACAAGGTGCTTGTTGACGGTTTCGCCGCCAATCGCACTGCATTTCACTTGCTCGTCCCGAATCGACCGCTCTCGGAGCTTCTGGATGGTCTGGTCCTAAAAAGACTGCGGGACTTCGGCGTCGAGCTGCGTGTTGGCCAAACGGTATCGGGGATGACCGCTAACGCTTCCGGACAGCTCGCCGTGACTGCGTCTTCCGAACAACACGCTGCGCCAGAACTATTCGATGCAGTGGTTTGTGCGGTGCCATGGAACAAGATTGCACGCATTGTTCCGAACGCGAGGATTTCGGACGTTTTCAAGGCTGAAGCGCTTCAGTCCTCGCCCATCACCGGCATTCACACTTGGTGGGATCGACCGTGGTTGCAGGAGCCGCATGCGATCCTGATCGATCGACTTTGCCAATGGGTTTTCCCTGCACCCAGTTTAAGCCGAGAGCCGAACTCCGAAGTGAATCCTGGACAAACCCGCGAGTACTACTATCAAGTAGTGATCAGCGCTTCGCGAGCATTGCCGCGCGGTGACAGCGACACCGTTCTGAAGAGCGTCAAGAACGATTTAGCGGCCGTGTTTCCAGCGGCGGCGATCGCGACTCTGTTGCGAGGAAAAGTGGTGACCGACCCCGATGCTGTCTATTCAGTTTCAGTGGGGAATGAAGCAAGCCGCTTGGCGAGCGATACACTTTCTAGCGATCGAATTTGGCTCTCTGGCGATTGGACAGAAACCGGCTGGCCAGCGACCATGGAGGGGGCATTGCGATCCGGTGCAATTGCGGCCGAAGGAGTATTGCAGCGTTTTGGTCGGGACGTACAGCTAGGAATTGATCGAACGATCCTTACTGGTTCTAAGGACTTTCTGCCGCTCTGGTCTGTTCGCTCGAACGATGGCCGAGAGTGACGTGTTTTTTCCAGGCAAGCATTCGGCCGCCCTTGATTCCGGGGATCTTCGTCAAGTCCTCCAGCGATTCGAAACGTCCGTGTTCGGTTCGGTACCGCAAAATCTCTCTCGCTAATTTTTCCCCAACCCCGGGCAGTAAATTTAGCTCAGCGTATGTGGCTTCGTTAAGATCGATTGTCAGGTCTGCGGGCAACCCCTGATCGGTAGTTCTCCAATGCTCGCGATAGACCCAGGTGCCGACCGTCCAAAAAACCAACATCAACAGCAGGCCGGCCATCGCGCGCGTTCGGAGATCGATCAAGCTATCGTGCGACATCTGTTGGAACACCGTACATGCGGCCGAAAACGAGGCAACCAACCGTGAACGGCGGACCGAAAACGGGTTCTTCTCTGGAACCCAATATACCCGCATCTCATCCTCCGATCACCCGTACGTCGCCCCGCCCCCGCCGTTTCTCCATGGGAATTGTTGGTATCTGTTGCGCTTGGGCTATCCAAGGCACAAGTGTAGTGTTTCAATAGTTAGCTGGCGTTACTCTCCTTTCCGAAAGACAATCCATGTACTTAGCACGTATCCAAAGCAGTTCAGGGCCGGTGGTCGCCCGCGTTGCGAACAACTTCGCTACCCCGCTCGATCTGACATCGACCGGATTGCAAACACTGAGCCAACTGCTTTCCAGCGATGGCTTGGTTACTTTTGCCCGCGATCTGCCAGCGGCCTCTGCCTCGATCCCTCTCGAAAAGGTTCAGTGGCTACCGCCCATCGACGATCAAGAAGTCTGGGCCGCGGGCGTCACGTACAAACGCTCCCAAACCGCCCGCATGGAGGAGAGCGAAGCTGCCGCAAGTTGCTACGATCGCGTCTACACGGCTGCTCGACCTGAACTATTTTTCAAAGCCACTCCCAACCGATGCAGTGGCCATCTGGGCAAACTGCGCATTCGGACAGACGCCACTTGGAACGTTCCCGAACCGGAGTTGACCCTCGTCCTATCCAACCAGGGAAAGATCGTTGGTTACACGGTTGGAAACGACATGAGTAGCCGCGATATCGAAGGGGACAACCCGCTCTATCTCCCGCAGGCCAAGGTGTACAACCAATGTTGCGGGCTTGGGCCTTGGATAGCTTTGGCGGGTTCCATGCCCGCTAGGGAAAAGATCGGGATCTACCTCAAGATCGTTCGCGACGGCGCGGAGGTCTTCGCCGGTCAAACTGGAGTAGCCGAGATGGCTCGACAACTGGAAGACTTGGTTCAATGGCTCCTTCGAGACAACGATTTACCAAACGGCGCATTCATGCTAACCGGCACTGGAGTCGTCCCAGATAGCACCTTCACGTTGGCGAAGAACGATACGGTGCATATCTCGATCGACGGTATCGGAACGTTAACCAATACCATCGTTCAGGGCTGATCGGCTATATTTCGACCTTCCAACCAATCTCTTAGAGTAGCGAATAACTGCATGAATACTACACAACCAGTACTTGTCGACAATCAATGGCGATCGGCTTCTCAATCATCTGCCTTCTCATCGATCGATCCAAACTTGGGGCAGCCCATTGAGCTAGAGTTTCCCGTTAGTCAATGGTCCGATTGCGATGAGGCGTTGACCGCTGCGACGAGAGCCTTCGTCGCATTGAGATCGATGCCCCCGGAGTCTATTGCGTTGTTCCTCGAGAGATATGCGAGTCTCATCGAAGGGGACAAAGAAGGGCTGGTGGAGATCGCCAACCGGGAATCGGGTCTACCCAAATCGCCGCGATTGGCCGACGTCGAGCTTCCGCGCACGATCCATCAATTGAAATTGGCTGCGGCTGCGGCTAGGCAACAAAGCTGGTCCGTACCGACCATCGACACCAAGGCCAATATTCGTTCATGCTACCAATCGATTGGCCCCGTCTGCGTGTTTGGCCCCAACAACTTCCCATTCGCATTCAATAGTATTGCAGGTGGAGATTTTGCGGCGGCCATCGCAGCTGGCAATCCGGTAATCGCCAAAGCCAACTCCTCTCATCCGGCAACGACGCAGCGATTCGCGGTACTGGCCGACCGAGCTGCTCGCGAAACGAACATGCCGAACGGCCTGGTACAGCTGATCTATCGCACTTCTCACTCGGACGGCGAGCGGATGGTGGGAGATCCGCGGTTGGCTGCCGTCGGATACACGGGTGCGAGGGGCGCGGGTTTGCAGTTAAAGGCGGTCGCTGATCGCGTCGGCAAACCCTTCTATGCAGAACTTTCCAGCGTGAATCCGGTCGTTTTCTTGCCCGGTGCGTTTCGTGAACGGGTCGACAAACTAATCGATGAGTACGTGACCAGTGGGCTGATGGGAGCAGGGCAGTTTTGTACCAACCCTGGAATGCTGTTGATGATCGACGGTCCTGAAACCAAACGATTTATCGACGGGGTGGCCGCGAAGTACCAAACATCCAACGCCGGCACACTGCTTTCACGAAGCGTCGAAACCTCTCTGGTCAAGAGTATCGGAATACTCACGAATGCTGGAGCGACTTTGCTGACGGGGGGCCAAAAGATCGAAGGTGGACGATGCGCCGTCACCAATACCGTCTTGCAAATCGATGGTAAGCAATTCTTGTCGGATCCGCATGTTTTCCAAACCGAGGCTTTCGGCAATGCGGTGCTCATCGTCGTATGTTCCAGCATGGGAGAGTTGGCGCAATCGATTGAGCATCTCGAAGGGAACCTGACCGGCGCTATTTATTCCGACTCAAACGGGAGCGATGACGCGGCGTATGCCTCGATTGCCGCCGCATTGACTCAGCGTGTAGGACGGATTCTCAACGACAAGATGCCGACGGGGGTTGCTGTGAGTCCGGCCATGAATCACGGCGGCCCGTTTCCATCCACTGGACACCCAGGCTTTACCGCGGTCGGAATGCCAGCTAGTTTGATTCGGTTTGCCAAACTCACCTGCTTTGATAATGTCCGAGAGGACAGAATCCCCTCGGTACTGCAAAAGATGAATGCGAGCAGCGCATGGCGATTGGTCGACGGGAATTGGACGACTGGTCCGCTAGGTTGATCATGCAGGATTTCGAATGTGTTGTCTTGGTGGTACTGGGGCTGGGTTTTGCAGCCATCGGTGGCTTTGGCAACCATCTCTTGCTTCATTTTCGAGGGCGGTCGCTAGAAGCGTACTGCCGAATGCGCGGTAAGCGGGAGCGGTTTGGCAAAATTCTCGACGAGCAAGCTGATGCGCAAACGGCCTGCAATTATTTGTTTATCTTAGGTAGCAGCATCGCTTTGATTGCTGCGGGGGTCTGGTTGACCACTTGGCTAGGGTGGGGGCTTTCGGATGCCTCGGAGCCGGTTTCGATCATGAGACTTCTGTCGATCGGCATCTTTGCAGCCGCAGTGCTGGCATGTCTCTATTCATGGATACCGAAGATTGTCGTTCGGAACAGCGCCTCAGTATTGCTCTATCACACCTGGTGGTGCTGGACGGCGATCAATATTCTTTCGCGTCCCTTTCGAACGCTCGAGCATTTATTTTTGGCAGTTGGTCATCGGCTGAGCGACCGAAGGGTCGAGGATCGGCTAGAGGAGGAGTCGCTCGAGGACGAGATTCGCAAGATGGTCATGGTCGGCGAGCGAGATGGCTTGGTGACACGATCGATGCGAGACATGATTACCGGCGTTATGAACCTGGACGAGGGACAGGTGTCGCAGATCATGTCTCCTCGCAGTCAAATCGACGCTATCGATATAGGCTGGAGTTGGCAGCAAGTGAATGAAGCAGTTATCGCATCGGGGCGAACCCGGATGCCCGTCTACGAAAATTCACTCGATAGTATCGTTGGAGTGTTGTACGTCAAGGATCTGATGACCCTGCTTCGGCAGCCTGAGCTTCCTAAGGATGCATCGATCCTGCGCGGCATCCTACGGGAGGCTTGGATGATTCCGGCCACGCGACAGGTCGACGAGTTGCTCAAGGATTTCCTGTTGCGAAGAAGCCACATGGCGATCGTGGTAGATGAATTCCAGCAGATGTTGGGGGTCGTGACGATCGAGGACGCGCTGGAGGAGATTGTAGGGGAGATCGCCGACGAACTGGACGTCGATGAAGCTATGCCGATGTTCGTGGAAGACCCGGATGGGGGCTTTAGCGTAGCGGGTGAAATGGAGGTATGGGCTGCCAATCGGCAGCTAGCTTTGGACCTACCAGAATCGGACGAGTATGAAACATTGGCTGGACTGGTGATTTCGACGATGGGGACGATTCCCAAGGTGGGAGCGAAAGCCAAAATTGGACGTTTTCAGTTGTCGGTATCCCAAGCGACGGCGAGGAAAGTCATACGTGTTCGAGTCGCCCTGCCGACAGGCCTGCCGGAAACGGCTGTTTTGCGGTAAAGTTTTGATTGTGAATTGAGCTTCTAGACTACAGCCATGGTGTTTCCGCCTGACTGTCCCCCTTTTTTTGCTGATCAAGGAAAGAACTGAAGGATGTCCAAACCGCGAGTGCTCGTTCTACGGGCTCCTGGCACCAATTGCGATGTCGAAACATCCTTTGCTTTTGAATTGGCGGGGGCGGAGGCAGTTAGGCTACACATCAATCAATTGATTGAGCATCCCGCTCTGGCCTCCACCTTTCAGATCCTTTGTTTTCCTGGTGGCTTTAGCTACGGCGATGATATCGCTGCCGGAAGAATTTTGGCCACGCAGCTGCACACTTTTCTGAGCGACACGCTCGAATCGTTCCGACAACAAGACCGTCTGGTGCTTGGCATCTGCAATGGATTTCAGATCATGATGCGGCTGGGTATTTTTTTTGATACTCCGGCCAATGCACAACCGGCTACGCTGACCTGGAATCGGCAAGGGCGGTTCGAGGACCGATGGGTCCACCTCAAACCCGAGACGGATAACTGTGTGTTCCTAAAGGGGATCAACGAAATCTATCTACCGATGGCTCACGCCGAGGGAAGGTTTCTGTTCCGAGATACCGCAGCAGAGCAGTCCCTCAGCCAACAGCAGCAGATCGTCTTGCGCTATTGCGATGCGAACGGCGGGACCGGGCGAGACGTACTCCCATTCCCAAGCAACCCAAATGGCGCCGAGGGGAACGTGGCAGGCATTTGCGATGCGACCGGACGTATCTTTGGCCTGATGCCACACCCAGAGCGACATTTGTTTGCTACGAACCATCCTCACTGGACTCGGCGTGAAACGCAGCCTGAGCATGGCGAAGGGCTCCAACTTTTTAAGAATGCGGTCGCTTACTTTGGTTGATGCATGAAAGTCATACACGACCTCCATGAGATCTATTCGCAAATCGATTTCGCCCGCCGAGACGCGAATTGCATCGGACTCGTGCCGACGATGGGTGCTTTGCATGACGGCCATCTCTCTTTGGTCCGTCGCGCGAAACAGGATTGCGATCTTGCAGTTGCGACTATTTTTGTAAATCCAACCCAGTTCGGTCCCAACGAAGATCTTGCCAAGTATCCGCGGACCCTGGAGGCCGATCTAGGTACGCTCCGCAACGAAGGCTGCGATTTTGTGTTTGTTCCGGCATCGGACCGCGTTTACAGCTCGTCGCATTCGACCTATGTCGAACCTCCGTCGGTCGCCAAACGCTGGGAAGGAGAGATTCGGCCCGCCCATTTTCGCGGTGTTGCAACGATTGTTCTAAAGCTGTTTCAATTGATACCCGCCCACGTGGCATACTTTGGTAGCAAAGACTATCAACAAGTGGCCGTGATCAAGGCCATGGTCGATGATCTGAACATACCCATTCGTATCGAAGCTTGTGAGACGATTCGGGAATCGGATGGTCTTGCGATGAGCAGTCGCAATCGCTACCTTTCCGTCGAGGAGCGACTGCGGGCACTTGGGCTTTCGCGCGCATTACACCGTGTTCAAAAGAGTTTAGAGGCTGGTGAGGTTTGTGTGGCTCAGCTCGAAGCGGAGATGCGGAATGAACTGCTCAGCGCTCCCGTCGACACTATCGACTACGCCGTGATCGTCGATCCGGAAACGATGGAGCCGGTGACCCAGGTTGAGGATGTCGCTGTGGCGATCATCGCAGCCCGTTTAGGGAATACCCGTTTGATAGACAACCGAACGCTAGTGCCAGGCCGGGTAGAGGAAAGGGGTAGCTAATGCGTCAAACACTTTTCTTCATCCCGCACGCGTTCCTGGGAATCCCTGTTTTGGGATTTGG
>Ga0105044_10004245_pt1 | contig 19687 bp, 19 predicted proteins | sample MAT01_FD_78092 | JGI IMG/M metagenome (GOLD analysis project Ga0105044, IMG submission 78092) | Freshwater microbial communities from Lake Fryxell liftoff mats and glacier meltwater in Antarctica - MAT-01 | ecosystem: Environmental > Aquatic > Freshwater > Ice > Liftoff microbial mat | place...
CCACTTCGCAGCAGGATGACCTGCGGATCGCCGCCCAGCGCTGCCGCAGCCGTGACGGCGTCTTCCGAAGCACCGCCCATGGCCGGGACGCCACTCGGCCGCCCAACCACCACGTTCTCCGGCAGCAGGAAGGGGCGGGTACGTTCGCCCGACTCCGTGAGCCCGGTATTGTTGGCATCCCACACCGTACGGGCCATGTGCCTGGCCGTATCGATGACGACAATCACGTTGTGCTGTCGCGACACCGCTTCCCGCTGCGCGACCATCATCGTCATGTTCACGGTGCGCACGGCGGTGTCGACGCCGGAACTGTCCAAACGGATCTTTGGCAGGATCAACGTCGCCATGATTCCGATGATGATCAGCACCATCACCAGTTCGATCACGCTGAAGCCGCGTCGAGTACGAGGACGTCGTCGGGGAGCAAAAACAGATGCTGCAGTCATGAGGTCACGTGCCGAGGAGGCCTACACCTTGGGTCACCTAACTGACGCCTGCGGTTTCAGCCGGTCACGGCAGAAATAAAAAATGCCACACACAAAACGCTCCGCGCCCGCGGCATAATCATCACGGGCACGAAGCGTTACAGCATTGGCCACTCGCTACACTTCGTGTGAGCCCACCTGCACGTCCTCACGCCGATCAGACGCCTGCCCGATCGCAAAGTCACCGAAGCACACGGGGGCTTCGTGATGCAGGACACGGAGGGCACGCACCGCCAGGCGCCGCCGTTCCAAGTCCGCATGCTCGTGGCCATACTGCGCGATCAGATCCCGCCATGCCTGCACGCTGGCGGTTGCGACGAGTGCGGTCTCGGTGCTGAGCGGAAGCACCGTGCACGCCGCCTCTCGTGCCAACTTCCGTCGCTGTCGTGTGTCGCCCACCCAGGCAAACCGCGTGAGCAACGATTCCGTGAGCCGTGTGTAGCGCTCCAGCGAGGCGACGACACCGTCCAACCATTCGCGTTCGAGCTCCGTGTCGCCGATGATCCCTGGAGGGATAACGAACTTGACATCGGCCGCTTCGACGTATCGCTGGCCCTGCGACGTGCAGCCGAAGCCCGCCTGACGTTCCAATGCGCCACCGAGCGCCACGCTCACGCCCTCTATAAGCACCGAGTACGTGGCGTGGCGAAACAGCGACGCGTGTCCGTGTCGTAGCATACTCTCCACGAACTCCTGCGTGGTCCGGTCGGCGGCGTTGTGCGCGCTTGCGAGATGCAACCGACCGGCGTATTCGGTCAGGCGCTCCCCGTCGGAGGCACTCCCAAGGTTCCGAACCGCGCGATGCGGCGGTTCGGAGAACCGGGGGCGGGACACGATCGTGACGGTGGGCTCACGCACCACCATGTTTGCGGCAAGAGTCATAGCGTGTTGGACCGCAGATCGCTGCGTTGAAGGAGACGTCGCTAAGCCGTTGCCAGCCGAAAGCGATGCCACGCGCGCGCGCGCTCGATTTCATCCAGCGCAACGCGCGCACGTGGATCAAGAGGCGCTGCCTCCGGATCATACTTGATAGCGCCAATGGCCGCGTCGGCGTCGATCGCTATTTTGCAGCCCCGGTTCAACACGCCCAGCGGATCGGCGGCCCTTTTGACGTCGCCGAACGCGGCACGCGCGGTCGCACCCCACATGTGAGTCATCTGCGGCGCTCGCAGTCGTCCGTCACCATGTTCGCCCGCCAGCGTGCCTCCCAGTCTCGCCGTCAACGACGTGACCTCGTCGAACAGTCCTCGCACGCGCTGCGTCCAATCGCCGCGCGTCACGTCAACGAGTGGATTGACGTGCGCGTGCGCGTCACCCGCATGGCCAAAGATCACCCCCGGCGTGTCATACCTGGACAACGCCGCGCGTACGCCGCGGATATAGGCTGGGAACTGGTCGGGCGGCACGCAGCCGTCTTCGATGAATTGCATGGAACGCACGCGCGGGGCCATGCGCGACAGGATCGGACTCGCTGCGTGACGCAACGCCCAGAGGCGACGTTCGCTCTCGCCATCGATGGCCGTCGTCATATCAATCGCTCCGGCACGCAGACACTGCTGCGCAATGCGCTCAACGGCGCTCTGCACCTCCAGCGCATCACGGCCCTCGACCTCGTACAGCAATACCGCCTCGACGCCTTTCGAGACACCGGTGGGCGCATCGGATTCGGCCACATCAAGAAAGGTCCGATCCAGCAGTTCGCAGGCGCTCGCGCCATGGTCACGGGCATCGACGGCACACGATGTCGCCCGCTCCAGAGACGGGAACGCCGCCAACAACGACGCCGTGCACGCCGGTACGGGCGCCAGTGCCAGATCGGCCTCTACGAACAGGGCGAGCGTGCCCTCACTGCCCACAAGGATGTCCAGTAGGTGACCCTGGCTCTCCAGCGCGCTCGCCAGCCCATAGCCACTCGACTCTTTGCGCACGCCGTCATGACGCAGGTCACGACGCAGCGCCTCGCCGTCGTCGCGGGCGCGCCACGCGTCTACCAAGGCGACCAGTCGCGCGACGGCCGGCACGTGCATCGGCAAGGGCCATGCGCGGTGCACCCACGCGTCGCTGCCATCCTCAAAGACGCAGCGCAATCCTCGCACCCAGCGCCGAGTGGCCCCGTAACGCAGCGTACGCGAACCGGCGGCGTTCGCGGCGATCATTCCGCCGATCGTGCAAAAGGCACCGCTTGACGGATTCACCGGAAACGTCAGTCCGTGGGTGCGGGCGGCGGTGTCCACCTGATTTCGCAGCGCGCCCGTCCCCACGCGGATCGTCATCGCCTCGGCATCGACGGCTCCGATCACCGCGAATCGGCTCAGGTCGACCATTACATCACCCCCGACAGCGCCACCGGCCATTCCGCTGCCGGAGCCTCGTGGTATCAGGCCGACGCGAACCTCGCGCGCCCAGCGCACCAAGCCAGCGAGGTCCTCGGCGTCGGCAGGGACCGCCACGGCCGCGGGAAGCTGCCGGGCAATACCAGCCGCTTCGGCGTACAGCGAGCGTGCCAGCACATCGACACGAGAGACACCGCGAAACGCGCTGGGTGCGGTCATGGTCGTGGGAACGGAAATGGGCACCATGCAGTCTCGCCCCAATCACGTCGGCATTCAAGCGCTTGGCGAAATTGCGTGACGGAACGGGACCAGACCTCGTATCTTTACTGGAATGTCTCTCCCCCCCGCCATCTTGAACGCGCTGGTGCGTCGCGACGCCGCGCAGTTTTGCCACGCGATCTTGCCGGCGGTCTCTCGCACCTTTGCCCTCGGAATCAAAACGCTGCCGGGTGCGCTGGGTCAGGCGGTGCTTGATGCGTATCTGCTCTGTCGAATCGCCGACACGGTCGAAGATGCGCTGGATGTGCCACCCGGCGACAAGGCGCAGCTCTTTGACGAATTCCTGGCGGCCTTCGACTCCCCTGAGGCGTTGGCGCGTTTCCTCGCGCGGGTCAAGACGCTCAAGGGGGATGAAGCACACCTCGCGTTGACCTGCAACAGTGATCTTGTCCTGCAACACTTTGGTGGACTTCCTGACGCTACCCGCGCCGTCGTGCGGAAGTGGGTGACCGAGATGGTCGTCGGGATGCGCAAGTTCGTGTTGCTGTATCCCGATGGCATTCGCATCCAGACCATCGAGGAGTACAAGGAGTACTGCTACTATGTCGCGGGCACGGTGGGTTATATGCTTACGGATTTGTGGCATGAACACTCGCCAAGCATCGGCGTCCGGCGCTATGCAATTCTCCGTGAGCGATGCCGCGCGTTTGCTGAAGCGCTGCAAACCGTGAACATCCTCAAAGACGTGGCCGTTGACGCCGAGAAGGAGAATTCGGTGTACGTCCCGGAAGAGCTCTTGCGTGCGCAGGGGAGCACGCAGAGTCGCATCCTGTCGCCGGAGTTGATCGCCAGGAACCGTGAAGCGCTGACGCAACTGATTCAGTTAGCGTGGCACGATCTCGAAGAGGCGCGCAACTACTTGCTGTTGATTCCGCGGCGCGCCATCTCGATTCGGCTCTTCTGCATTCTCCCGCTGCTGCTGGCGTACGCCACGCTGCGCGATCTGGTGCAAACCACGGCTATGCTCAAGCCGGGAGGGTCCGTCAAGATCTCACGCCGCGAGGTAAAATCCCTCCTCATGACGGGCGCGATGTTGGTCATGAGTAATTCTGGCGTACGATGGCTGGTCGCGCGCGTGCGTCGCCGAGCCTTTGAGCTCGGCTTCGCCTAGTACGAGAATGGCCGTGCTGCAGCGCTACTTACTGAGCAACGCTGCGGTCACCTGACGGGCAAGGCTTGGCGGAGGTTGCATGCCGCCGCTCTCCAATTCGTCGAGCAGCTGCTCGAGTCGGAGATGTGTGCGGTCGATCATTTGGCGGTGCACGCGACGAATCGCCCGCCACCCGAGGTACCCCAAGCCGCTGACCAGCGCACCAATGGTGGCCAGACCACCGCCTATCACCGTGCCCGCAGACGCCAAAAAGAGCAATGGAATGGAGACCATACCTCCTCCCAGTGTCAGCACGGCCAGAAGAGCGAACAGCGTGTTGCGCTGCGCGCGCCGCGCTCCGTATGCCTCGGCGTCGAGCCGCACCACGCTGCGCGCGCTGTCGATGGCGGTGACACTCACCACCAGCTGATCGAGCCGCACCAGGTCAAGCCGTCTGCCACCCAAGCCGAAGGAGCGAAAGAAATTCCCGAGCGGATCATGACGGGGTTCCCAGCTCACGCGCTCGCCAACACGACGCTTCACGGCCAACGACTCCATGCGCGGCATCCATGCGTCGAGTTTCGCCAAGACGTCGTTGGGCGTTCCAGGCACCACACGCTGCACCGACGAGGTGGCCGGTCCAAGCGCCTCCAGGACAGGGCCACGCTCCTCTTCCTGCATGGGCAAGCGGGCGCGTTCTTCGGCCAGCGCCTGACGCAGCGCTGAGGGGTCGATACCCACTTCTCGGGCGATTTCCAGCATGCGTGACTCCGACACGGTGTCGGCCTCGTCGGTGCCATCACCTTGCAGCTGGGTGGCACGGGCCAGCACCCGCTCCAGCGCGGCTCTGGGAAGGACAGGGTCGGCGCGATCAGTGGTCAGCTTCGTCGACGGGCGATCAGGGTCGGGCAGAGTCATAAAAGAAACTTACGTAGAAACGCCGGATCAGATTCCACCAAGCACGATGTCGAGCTGGCGTTGCAGCGCGGAACGAATCGTGTCGGGCAACCCAAAGCGCTTGGTAAAGTCGGTGCTGCGGCTCGGTGCGGCGGTCGCGCGCTGCCCAGACTGCACCAGGTAGAACGCCATGTAGGGGTCCAGGAGTTCGGGGGCGATGCGCTCCAGAAGCATGGCGCCGGCACGCACCTGGCCGGAGGACACATACCGGTCGGCGGCTCCCGCGCGTTGTTCGGCAGGCGTGGTGTTGTCGGCCACCACGGTTCCTACCAACGAGCCAGTGATTTCGTGCGCGAATACGAAGAGCACTTCGGGCGCATCGACGACGCGCTCGGGAAACGGCACCACCACCACCGTTTGCCGATCACGTCCCACGCCCGCCCGTCCTTCTCCGCCGATGGGCAGAGACAGCACGATATCGCCGGCCCGTTGCCCGGTATTGGAGAGAAACCGCTCGAACTTTGCGCGGTAGGTACGTTGCCAGAGTGAATCGACGGCGGTAATCACGGCCGCTCGTGTTCGCACCACGCGTGAATGCTCGTCGGCGAAGTAACGCAGCTGCTCGTCACTCACTCCGGCGAGAAACACGCGCAGCCATTCACGGTCGGGGGCGCTGGTGAAGATGGCGCTGAACTGTGCCACGCGCGCGCCCGTTTCACGATCGGGGGCGCGACGAGGATCACCGTCATACTGCAAGAACCGTTCGGCACCCGCTCGCAAGACATCCCAGTTCCCAACCTCAAGGGCAAGAAACTGCGCCTGCAGGTAGCGACTCGAGCTCGCCAAGCCGGTCGCGAGCACCCCGCGGTTGGCGTCGAGCGCCGTGAGAAGATTCGCGCGATTCTTGATCACGGTCGCCGAATCGCGATAGCCGCGCCTGTAAAGTGGCACCGTCGCCGTGTCGGTCGAGATCACCGCGAAGGCGTGCAGCCACAAATCAATGTGCTCGGCCGTTTTGATGGGCCAGCGAATTTCTTGCGTGGCGCCGGTCGCTGCGGCAATGTCGGCGGGGGCAGAGCTGGTGACGGGCATGCCCACCGGAGGCGCGCTCGCGCATCCGCCGACGAGCGTGAAGGTCGTGAGGAGGAAGGTTGTTCGAGAGCGCGTCATGCCAACAAGATCGCCAATTGCAGGCGCGTTGCGTGAGTGGGTCGCATGCGTAGCTTACACGCCCATGCGCCGGTGGGTCCGCGCTGCGCGCCGGGTCGGCTAACTCGCCACGCGCGTAATGCGCAGCGGCGTGTCGGCTACCTCGGCACTGCGTCCGCAGGTCACACAGAATTGCCACCCTGCATCCAACTCGGTGCTGCAGGCGGGGCATTGGCGCTTGGTGAGGTCAAGGCCACAATGGGGGCAGAACGTCGCACGGCGGCCGTCTGGAAGTCGCCCGCCACAGTACCGACAGCCGCTGGATGAGTGAGCCAGTACCGGTTTCGGCTTGATATCCACGTCACGAGCGCCGTGTCCGTCGTGCGACACGAGCGTCAGCACACAATTCGACCAGCTCCGGACCATCGCCAGCGTCGGGGAGGGTAGTGCCAATGCCCGACGACAGGCGTCTCGCAGTTCCGCGTCGGCGCCAAGCACGTCCCGTTCACCGGACAGAAGCCGAAGCATCGCGCGCTCCCAGCTTTCCGCTCCGCCGTCCGCCATTTCGCGACGCGCCTCGCGAAACGGCAGCAATCGCTCCTCGAGATCGATAAGGGTGAACCCCTGCGACGCGAACTGCGGGTACTGCTGGCGGATCACCCGCGAGAGACGGAACGCTAAACGATCGAGGTCGTCGAGCGAGCGGCTTCCCGCACTCACTTGCCGGTCACCGAGCGACCAATCGCATCGGCGTCGGAACGCATGTTTTCCTTGCTGTCACCACCGATCCGGTCTACGAATCGTTCGGCGATGTGCTTCTCATTGGTTTGCGCGTCATTGAAGCCATAGAAGTAGCCCATGGCGATACCCAGCGCGAGAATGAGGAGGAATTTGAACATGGACGTCGTGGAGTGGGCTCGGCGCGACTGCACCGAGATGCCTTCTCCAATCGACGCGCTATCGCGCCTCTGGTAACGGCGCGGCGGGGGTAAAGCGGGCCGGATCGGGGAACGGGGCGGTGGCCGCGCGGCTCGTCCCGGCCCTCGTGCCCTGGCCGGACCACCACGCCTCAAACGACGACTCGATAAGCCCCCCTGAGGCGTCCTGTTGGGCGGCGGCGCGGGTGGCCAGGTGGTTGGCGTATTCGTTCTGCGGATGGCCGGCGTGCCCTTTCACCCAAGCCCATTGGCATTCGTGGGCGGCGATCGCCCCCACCGCGTCCTGCCACAGCTCGAGATTTTCGACTGCTCCTACTTTGCGTTTCCAGCCACGTGCGATCCAACCGCGTACCCAGGAGGTCATGCCGTCTACGATGTAGCGCGAGTCGGTGGTGAAATGCACCGAGAGCGCGTTGCCCTTGCGCGAGAGGGCCAGAAACGTGTCGATCACCGAACGCAGGGCCATCTGATTGTTGGTCGTGTCCGGTTCGGACGCCCAGAGATCAAATCGCTGCACCTCGCCATCGGGGCGTCGCCATTCGATCAACGCGCCGAATCCGCCGGGGGTCGCACCACTTTTCCCGTTGCCCAGGCACGATTCGTCCGCGTACACGGCAATCAGTGGAAACCGCGCGCTCACCTAGACGACCTCAATGCTATCGACCTCGTCGATGTACAGATCCAGGCGCTGTCCGGTAGACGGATGCCGTGCGACAATCACCTCGCGTCCGGCCATGACGCGCAATCGCTCGGGAATGACGAGATACTCGCTGCCGCGGCGCATGATCACGAGACGCATCCCTTTGGTGATGGCATGTTCCAGCCGGTCGTACTGCGCCACACTGAACGCCACGCTAGCGGCCCCACGCTGAACACACGCGCTCCAGGACTTGCGTGGCACGCTCCACGTCGGAACGTTCGACCCATTCTTCGGCGCTGTGGGCACGCGCGATATCGCCTGGCCCAAAACAGAGCGCGGGAATGCCGGCCGCATTGAACAGCGCCGCATCCGTCCAGCAGGAGAGGCCCGCAATTGGCGCAACGCCTTCCCCGGAAGTGGCTGCGGCAACGACCGCGAGGGTGAGTGGCGCATCCGTTGCCAGATCCAACGGCGGCTGCGCGCACACCACGCGCACGGTCACAGCGAACTGCTCACGAGTCATGATCAACCCGTCGGTCAATTGGTGGATCTCCGCGAGCACACGCTCCACGCTTTCGCCGGGGATCGTTCGACGTTCAATGCGCAGCGTGCACTGATCGGCGTACGTCGACCATCCGGTGCCGCCGTTGATCATGGCGGCATGCAGAGAGGGTCGACCAAGGAGCGGGTGCGTTCGGGATGAGAGCACGGTCCGCTCAAAATTATCAAGCGCGGCGAGGAACAGTCCGGCATGACGGACGGCGTCGACACCCACATCAGAGCGACTCCCGTGCGCCGCGCGCCCGAGAAACGAGAGTTCCAGCCAGACGAATCCTTTATGGGCGGGGCACACGGCCATCCGCGTGGGTTCGGTGATGATTGCTCCCGTCGCAGTCAAGCCATCGGCAAGGAGCGCGCGGGTGCCAATCGATTCGAACTCCTCGTCGCAGACGGCGGCGACAATGATTTCGCTGGCCAAAGCGCCGCGCGCGGCCGCCCGCGCCGCTGCCACACACATCGCGGCGACACCCCCCTTCATGTCCGTCGCGCCGCGCCCATACAGGCGATCGCCAACCGTTGTGGGTTCGAAGGGCGCATGGAGCATCCCCTGCACACCGACCACATCGAGATGTCCGTTGAGGACCAACGGCGTGCGCTCGGTTGGCCCGATGCGCGCGAGCACATTCGGTCGGCCCGGCACTACGTCGCGCAGTGAGACGGCAAATCCCCATCCCGAGAGCACCTGTGCAAGAAATTCCGCGCATCGCCCCTCGCCGGGGCCGTCGCTCACGAGCTGCGGATTTCGTGAATCGATGGCGACCAGCGCTTCGGTGAGCGCGATGGCATCGAGTGGGAATATCGAAGACACGACGTATCGTAACAGGACGGGCGGTGCAACGCGAATGCCACACGCGCGGGGCATCAGCCCGTCGAGACGTGCTGCGGATCGAGGGTAGACAAATCCGCAACTTCGACACCGATGTCGTCGATGGACCAGCTGAGCCGCTCGGCGTACGGTGCGATCGCCTGCGCGACGGCATCAACGTTGGCGTCGTCAGCAAACGCCATAATGCATCCGCCACCGGACGCGCCAAGCGCTTTGTATCCGGTCGCGCCGGCTGCGCGTGCTGCGCGTTCGATCGTGTCGATGCGCGGGGTGGAAATACCCGCATGCAGCGTGCGCTGGGCACGCCAGTGTTCATCGACCAATTGCGCGAGATACGCCACCTCACCGGATCGCAACGCGTCCGCCATCTGTCGTGCCAACGCACACATGGTCGCCAGCGCGGTGGTCACGCGTTGCTCGCCGTGCTTATACGCGTCGAGCACGGCAGTGATGGTCGTGCCGGAGATGCGTGACTCGCCCGTATAGGCAACGATGCACCGCCGCTCAAGCGCGGTGCGTGTCGCCGCGTCGAGGGGAATGCGCGAAACCTGCGTTGCGTCGCCAAATGTGAGCGCGAGTGCGCCGCCGAATGCCGCCGCATAGTGATCCTGACGACCTCCCGCGACACCCATGTCATCCACTTCTACCGCGCGGCTCCACTCGGCGAGCGTAACCAGCGCCGGAGACTCGTTGCGCAGCGCGTGCAATGCTGCACCGAGTGCGACAATAGCGGCTGAGGAGCCGCCGAGCCCAGCGCCGATCGGGAAGTCACTGGTGATCGAGACGTCAACGAGACCGACCGACGCGCGAGCGAGTGCTGCTTCGATAACGGGGCCGCGATCGGCTGATGCAGTCGCGAGCGTGTCACGATCACGTTCAACAACGCGGGCGGTCGCGCGGCGCGAGATGGCGATGTTGCAGACAAAGCCGCCTCGCTCTTCGGGATAGGGTGGGACATCTGTCCACCCTCCACCGAAGTCGAGGCGCGTTGGTGCCGACGCGAGCACCGCTCGGCGAGAAGCCGTCATGGAGACCGGCTACTTCTTCTTTGCGGCCTTCTTGGCAGGCGCTTTGACGGGGGCTTTTGCTACGGTCTTTGGGGCAGGCTTTGCGGGTGCCTTTGGCGCAGGCTTGGCTGGTGCCTTCGCTGCGGGCTTGGCCGGTGCTTTCGCGGTCGGCTTCGGTGCTGGCTTCGTCGGCTGGGCGGCTGGCTTGGCTGGTGTGACAGGCGCCTTCGCCATCTTATCCAGTTTGGGTTCGGCTTCCTTTGCCGCGGCCTTGGCGACCGGTTTTTCCTCTGTTTTCGGCGCGGGCTCTTCTGCGGGCTTTGGCACTGGCGCTTTCACAACCGGCTTGACGATGAGCGGCGGGCCCTTGTCAGACGGACGCTGAGGCTCCAGGCGCATGGCCGCGCGCGCCTCGAGCGCCGCCTCTGCAGCGGCGGCCGGTGCCGACACGGCTTTCGGCATCTGGCCCAACGGAATCGGCTTTGGCGGTGCGGGCTTCGGCTCCGGCTTTGGCAGCGAGCCATGCGTGGCGATGTATGCCGCCTCCGCCTGCTGGATCAAGACATCACCTTCGTCCTGTCCCATTTGGCCGCGACGCACCATATAGTGGATCAGGTCACGTGCGCTTTCGATCGCGAAGGCACTGAGGCCTGCTGCGGCGCCAATCACTTCCCGCATGGCGCCCGCCATCTTACTTCCGGCTTCGAGACTGATCTCATGGGCGCGCGCAGCCATTTCGGCGGCAGTGTCTCGCGCATCAGCGGCACGGTGACCCGGACCGCGGCGCGGGGCCGCAGTTGCTGGTGGCGCGTCGCTTTCGACGAGCTGCTCGTCGTCTATCACTGGGATTTCGTCTGACATCGATCGAACCTACTCCTTCCGCCAACATGGGGGTCGCGGAAGGCGTATTCACCCGCCAGCGACAACACGAGAACGCGCCGGAATTTCGTGCGCTTCGAGAACGCGGGTAACTATATGATTTTCAGGCATTTATGCAACCCGTATTGACGAGGAATCTCAAGTTGGCCTATAGATGGGCGCGTTTTCTCGTTTCGGTTCAGGCAGGGGATACTCGCCGCACTGCTCATTTTTTCTAAGAAATAAGAGACATCAACAAAACACTATCATGTCACTATGAAGTCACTACCGCTTGAAGGAATTCTCGTCCTCGATCTGTCCAGAGTGCTCGCCGGACCGCTCTGCACGATGATGTTGGCCGATCTCGGCGCTCACGTGATCAAAATTGAGCGGCCCGATACCGGCGACGACACGCGCGGATGGGGCCCCCCCTTCGCCGCCGACGGTCAGTCCGCGTATTTCCGGAGCATTAATCGCAACAAACTGTCGCTGGCCCTGGACCTGCGAGCGCCCCAGGAAGTGGAACTTGTCAAAACGCTCATGTCTGGTGCCGACGTCGTGGTCGACAACTTCCTGCCTGGTCAACTGGCGCGGTATGGTATCGATCGTGACGCGGAAATGGCTCGAAATACCACACTTATTTGGTGTTCAATTAGTGGTTTCGGCCCACTCAGCACCCGTCCTGGATACGACTTTGTGGTTCAGGCAGAGGCCGGGTGGATGTCGATCACCGGAGAAACCGACGGGGCACCGATGAAGACCGGAGTCGCCTTGGTGGACGTGGTCACCGGCAAAGATGCCGCGGTGGCCATTCTCGCCGCGCTCGTCGGGCGTGAGCGGCGGTCGGCTTCTGACCGCCTGATCCAGCTCTCGCTGGCTCACAGTGCCACCGCGGCGTTGGTAAATGTGGCGCAGAACGTCATGGTGTCTGGGGCCGAGGCGCATCGGTGGGCCAATGCGCACGCCAACTTGGTCCCGTATCAGCTGTTCAACGCCAGTGACCGACCGATGGTGCTTGCGGTCGGATCCGATGGACAGTGGCTCGCGGCGATGCGAGCGCTGGAGCTCGATACCTTGGCCGACGACGACGCCCTGCGCACCAACGCTGGCCGCATGGCCCACCGGCAACACGTAGTGGACCTGATCGCGGCACGCATGGCCACCGAGCCCGCTGAGGCCTGTTGCCGACGGCTCGATGCGGCCGGCGTACCATGCGGATTAGTGCGTTCGGTGACCGAAGCGCTGACCCATGTTGACGCCTCGGCTGTCACAGGCGTGGCACCAATTGCAAACGGCCGAGTTCGCTACCCGTCACCAAGGTTGAACGAGCACCAAAAGCTCATTCGGGACAATGGCTGGAGTTCCTTCGATCACCTGCCGATACCGTCTCTGGGGACGCGTGACTAATTCCGCCCCGAAGCGTCTTTTGAGCGAGAGGATCAGCTGGTATGTCGTCGCAGCCGAATTCCATCAGCGAAGGGGTGTCGATAGCGGCTTCATTGCGTTATCGTAGCGCGGTGAATATGACGGAAAACACCGCCACCCAAATAGTTGAAGTCGATTCGGACCAAGACGTCATCTCCCGTGTCATCGGGGGTGAGCGTGACGCGTTCGCCATGCTGATCGGTCGATACAGTGATCCACTGTACCGACATGCACTCGGCATGACCGGCAGTCCGGATGTAGCCGAGGACATTCTTCAGACGTCGTTTATCAAGGCCTTTCACCATCTGGGTGAAGTCCGAGGTCGATTCGACGCCTGGCTGTTCCGAATCGTAGCAAACGGGTGCAAGGATTGGCTGAAGAACATTCGGCGCACGCACTTGAGCTACGACGAGGACGATCAAGCCTCTGGTTACGCGACGCCCGATGAGGACCTCGACCGTACTGAACTGCGGTCTGACCTCGATTATGCTCTCGCGCAGCTGGCGCCGTCACTTCGCGAGGCCTTCATCATGAAACACGTTGAAGGCCGATCCTACGAAGAGATGGCGGACCTGTTAGGGACCACCGTTGGAGCGCTGAAGATGCGCGTGCATCGGGCACGCGAAGCACTTCAGGCTCTGCTCGAGGAGAAATACGCGTAATGCTGACCCCACACGAAGCACACAACAACGATCTCGGGCGCGACCTGCCCAAGCGCGAGTCAACCGGCGAATCGGCCGACCGTCCACTCATGGATCGTGAGGTCCCGCTCCCTGGTATGGAAGCGTCCAACGATCCGGCCGTACTGGCCATCCATCAGTGGCTCGATGGCGACCTGTCAGAGGCCGACGCGCGCCGCGCCGACGCCAGGCAGGTTGCGCTGTGGAGTCGCATCTCCACGGAGACCGATCAGCGTCGACGCATGGCCACGCCGACACACGTGATGGCGAACATCATGGCCGCCTTGCCGGCCACGGCCGCTGCGCCGAACGTGGTGGTCGAGGTGGCTAAGACCACTTCGACGGCCACGTTCACTGAGGCTGCACAGACTGCCGGCGTGTCAACGACCATGGTCGTGATGGTCGGGGCCGCGATGCTGGTGCTTGGCATTGTGGCCGGGAAGTTTCTGCTTTAAGCGGGTCGGCGGGTCGGATGGAACCGGTGTTTTTGGATGACGAGAGGGCCGACCTGATTGCAGGTCGGCCCTTTTCGATTTCAGGTGCAGTGTGGCATGGTGCCTGGCCCACCATCCGAAATATCCATTTGGATATTTCGACGGCGGTGTGGCGGGGCCCTCGTGTCGTGAGGCGTTGAGGCTCCATGTTAGGACGCCGCCTTTTCCCGGTTTCTCGCGGGGAAAACCGGAGCCAAGGGTTTTGACACATGTCAAACCCTCCAAGCACTACCACCGCGGGTCGACGACAGAGCCTACGATGTTGCCGAACGCCAACACTCTATTCATGTTGACGAACGCCAACAAGCCTCCTCCAGAAAGCACTCCGCTACACGCTGTGAAAAGCGCTCCCCGTGGGATCCTACGTCACGTCGCGGATAGTGCATGCCCCCCGTTATCACGCAATGTGATAACGGGGGGGGCATCGGATCTTCTGCAGCGTCAGATATTTCTGATCGGCGCCGGCCGCTGGGGATACTCCAGGGGCTGTGCGTGAGCTGCTCCGTCCGACCCGCTGGCAGGACGCCCCCACCGACTGAAATATCGATCAAATATCCGCGCGGATATTTGAGACGTATCCAACCACGGATATTTCGGACACCCAAGAGGTGTCGAATCCAATTGGAATGGCTTGCTGTTTCGACACACGGGTCTGGTCTACGATCACCATCCGCACGAACGACACCATGTCCACAAGTTGCCGAACGTGCACATGTTTCAAGTGTCGACGTACGTCAACAACTATGCTATGAAACTACGATCCTACAAATCTCCCTTGCAGGCTCGTTTTTGATCTGATCGTCAACGCCATACGTGTTGAGTAACGGCAACATTTCTCCAGGCGATTGGGCTGGCGATCCGTATCGAGCCTCACAACGGACGTGCCGGTCGCGTAGATCCGCAAGCGCCCCCTGAAAACGCCCACGACAGTGCGCTCGCCGCAGTCCTTGCACGCGCCACTGCCGAGGGCACGGCGTCGTCGGTGACTGGCTGGCCGACCGCCCGTGAACCAGCGCCGCAGCGCCCCAAACCGTGAGATCTCTGAATGCCGGCCACTAAGCCGACACGGCTCACGCGATCGGCGCAGCCCAGGCTCGCCGTATTCCTGAACGGCGAACTTAGCGGGCACGTCTATCAGTCGGCCAAATCGAAGGCTGGTGTTTCGGTACACCGAGGCGTGGCGTTCCAACCCACTCGCTTTCCCGCTCTCGCTCTCCATGCCTCTTGAGTTTGCGGAGCATGGACATCAGGCAACCTCGGCATTCCTGTGGGGACTCCTCCCTGATGACCCCAGAGTGATCGACCACTGGGCACGCTCCTTCGGCGTTTCGAGGACGGACGCGGTGCAGTTGCTGGTCCACGTGGGTGAAGACTGCGCCGGTGCCGTGCAACTCGTAGCTCCCGATAAGGCGGATCATGTGTTGGGCGCCCCGATCGCGACCGATGAGAACACGTCGGTCGACTGGCTGTCAATTGATGACATTGCGCAAAGGCTGACCACACTACGTCGCGATCCGACCGCCAGCCGCTCCGCCGGCGATCAGGGACAGTTCAGCCTCGCAGGAGCCCAGCCCAAAACCACCCTCTGCCATTCGCACGAGGGGTGGGGCGTTCCCAGAGGCAGGGTTCCAAGCACGCACATTCTCAAACCGCCGGTGCTGGACCTGGCAGACCTTGCCTGGAACGAGCATCTGTGCCTGCGCCTGGCACACGACATCGGTTATGAAGGCCGCCACGTCCGAGGTGCAACACTTCGGCACCGAGACGGCCGTCGTCGTCACGCGGTACGACCGTGAGCAAACCGGTGGTGTGACGCGGCGCATTCATCAGGAAGACATGTGCCAGGCGCTGGCTATTCAACCCACGCGGAAGTACGAGTCGGACGGCGGGCCGACCTTGATGGATGTCGCCACGCTGCTGGCGCAACACTCCACCGAACCAGAATTGGACGTCGCCCGCTTCATCGAAGCGAACGTCTTCAATTGGCTGATCGCCGGATCCGATGCCCACGCCAAGAACTACTCTATCCTGCACGCCCCAGGCGGCGAACACCGCCTTGCGCCGCTCTACGACGTCATCAGCACACTCCCCTATCCGCAACTCGCCCCTGAGGGCGCGAAACTCGCGATGTCCGTGCACGGCGAGCGCGCGGTGAATGCCATCACCGGTGAGCACTGGCGTGCGGTGGCACGAGCCGTGGAACTCCCCCCAAAGCGCTCATCGAGCGCATTGCGGAACTCGCCGAACGCACACAGATCGCGGTACGGGAACAGCTTGCGAAAGCGGACGGCGATGAGGTGATACGCGGCATCACCATACGGCTCATGGCCCCAATCGCCACGCACGTGGCACGCTGTCTCACGCGACTGCAGGGAGTTTGTCGGCTTCGCGCACCCCGTTGGCGTTGCCTGAAGCTCTGCGGCGCCTAACTGTGAATCGCGCGACCGAGTGCGGCGAGGGCGGCTTCTTTCACCGTTTCGCTCAAGGTCGGGTGCGAATGCACGGTGATCCCGATGTCTTCCGCGCTGCCACGATACTCCATCGCCAGCACCACTTCGGCCAGCAGGTCGGCGACGTTGGGTCCGATCATGTGTGCGCCAAGGATCTCATCGGTGGTCGCGTCGACCACGAACTTCACGAACCCTTGCGTCTCGCCCATCGTGCGTGCGCGACCGTTGGCGCTGAACGGAAATTTCCCAATGCGATAACCGCGCCCGCTCTCCTTTACCTCCTCTTCAGTGAGTCCGACGGTGGCGATCTCAGGCCACGTGTAGACGATGCCCGGCATGGTGCGATGGTGCATATGGACCGGCTTCCCCGCAATGACTTCCGCCGCCACGACGCCTTCTTCTTCCGCCTTGTGCGCAAGCAACTTCCCGCCGCACACATCGCCAATCGCGTACACGTTCGGCACGTTCGTGCGTTGTTGGCTATCCACGGCGATCTCGCCGCGCGTGCCAAGCGTGAGTCGAAGAGCGGCGGCGTCAATGCCGGCCAAGAGCGGCTTCCGCCCCACGGACACCAATACATAGTCGCCTTCGATCGACGACGTCACGCCGTCGTTCTCAACGTGAATCGTGACACCGTCTTCGCGCACGTCGGCGCCGGTGACCTTGGTCCCCGTGTGAATGTCCAGTCCCTGTTTGCGGAAAATTTTGTCGGCCTCGCGCACGAGTTCAGCGTCGTTGCCAACAAGAATGGTTGGCGCGTACTCAACCACCGTGACCTTCGCGCCGAGCCGACGCCAGACCGAGCCCAACTCAAGGCCGATCACGCCGCCGCCCACCACAATCAGGTGCTTTGGGACTTCGGGAATGGAGAGCGCGCCCACGTTCGACAACACCCGTCGTTCGTCAAACTTGAGAAACGGCAATTCGATGGGCACCGAGCCCGTCGCGACAATCACCGAACGTCCGTTCCATGTCGCGACACTCCCGTCGGTAGCGCGCACCTCGATGACATTGCCCGCTTTCAGTGTGCCGAACCCTTTGGCCCACGCGATCTTATTCTTGCGAAAGAGAAACTCGACGCCCTTGGTATTCTGGGCGACGACGTCGCGCTTGCGGGCCATCATGGTCGGCAGGTCGATCGAGGCGCCATCGACCCTGATCCCGTGTTCGGCCGCGTGCAGTCGCAGCCATTCATAGTGCTCGGACGATTGCAGCAGCGCTTTCGAAGGAATGCACCCCACATTGACGCAGGTGCCACCCAGTGTCTTGTCCATCTCCACGCAGGCCACGGAGAGACCAAGTTGCGCGGCGCGGATGCTGGCGACGTAGCCACCAGGGCCGCCGCCAAGGACGAGGACGTCTACGGTGTTTAAAGGCATCCCGGAAAATAACGAACGTGTCACGCGGCAGCGCGACGGGAGTGTGCGGGATGCAGCATGCCGGTCCGAGCGCTATCTTCTGGATCGTGGGCCGACCAGTGTTACCTCCCCGCATGTCCCGCGTCAAAAGGGGGTACGGCAGTCGCTCAGCGCTCGTGTGACCGAATGCCCCAAAAACATCGCTGGCCGCGCCAATCTTCGCATTGAAACGCGTGCTGGTGACACCCGACGCCCCAAGTGGATCACTCCACGAGGGGCGTCGTGGTTTATACAGTCGGGAGTACTTGGTACTCGGTACTGAGTACAGACCTGCAGTACTGAAGACTTGAGCCGCAGTACCGGGTACTTGAACGGCAGTACTGAGTACCTGAATGGCAGTAGGGAGTAAATGCGGTGGGTCCTGAGTGTGGCACCTCAAATACTAGGTGCCGCCTCTGCGGTACTGAGTACCGCACCTGCTGAGTCCTGCACCCAAAGTACTGAGTACTGCACCTAAAGTACTGAGTACTGCACCTAAAATACTGAGTACTGCACCTAAAGTACTGAGTACTGCAGGTCAGTACTCAGTACTCAGTACTCAGTACTCCCTACTAGAGCACCAACATCGCTCCCGGATCTTCGATGAGCTCCTTGAAGCGAACCAGAAACAGCACGGCCTGTTGTCCGTCGATGATACGGTGATCGTACGACAGGGCGATGTACATCATGGGGCGAATCTCGACTTTGCCATCGATCGCAACGGGGCGATCCTGGATCTTGTGCAGGCCGAGAATCGCGACTTGTGGGTAGTTGATAATCGGCGTGGAAATCAACGACCCAAACACGCCGCCGTTCGTGATCGTGAACGTGCCGCCGGTCAGGTCATCCATCGACAGCTTGCCCTCGCGCGCCCGCTTGGCGACCGCACCGATGTCTTTGCCGATCTCGAGGATGCTCTTGCTGTCAGCATCCTTAATACTCGGCACCACCAGGCCGCCGTCGCTGGCGACGGCGATGCCCATGTTCACGTAGTGCTTGTACACAATCGTATCGTCGTCGATCTGGGCGTTCACGACGGGGTAGGCTTTGAGCGCGAGGCAGGACGCTTTGACGAAGAAGGGCATGAAGGACAGCTTGAGTCCTTGCTCCTTCTCCACGCGCTCACGCAACCGCTCCCGCAGCGCCGAGATCGCGGTCATGTCGATCTCGTTGAAGGTGGTCAGATGCGCGGTGGCGTGCTGGGACTGCAGGAGGTTCGCCGCGATGCGTTTGCGTCGCGTGGTCATCTTCTCGCGTGTCTCGCGGGCAACTCCAGCGACGCCGATGGGGGCGACTGACGCGAGCACAGGTGGTGCGTCCGAAACCTGGGCGGCGGGCGCTGCGGGCGCGGGTGTCGCCTGCGGTGCCGCGGCCATCACGTCGACCTTGGCGATGACTCCGCCGCGTCCGCTGCCCGCAATCGACGACAGGTTCGCGCCGGTCTCGTTGGCAAGTCGCTGGGCTGAAGGGGCGACCTTGAGGTCGCTCGCGACCGCTGGGGTCGCCGCTGGGGTCGCCGCCGGGGACGCCGCCGGGGTCGCCGCCGGGGTCGGCGCCGGGGTCGGCGCTGTCGCCGGCGCCGCCGGCGGTACTGCAGGAGGCGGCGCCGGAGCGGCGCCGGTGTTCGCCGACATTTCACCGAGGGACTCGCCCACCGTCACCACGTCCCCTTCGTTCTTCGCGCGGCTCACCAGCACGCCGGCCGTCAGCGCTGGGACCTCGACGGTGATCTTGTCGGTCTCAAGTTCAACGAGCGTGTCGCCGGCGCCGATGGCGTCCCCGACGTTCTTCAGCCAACGAGAAACGGTGGCTTCGACAATGGACTCGCCGAGCGGCGGGACTTGGATAGACGACATAGGGTAGGCCGAGTGAAACGTAGGGTGGTGAGGCAGAGGCAATATAGAGCGATAGTGCCGGAGGGATGCATAGAGGGTTGAGGGGGGTTGAGGGTTGAGGGCGTTGAGGGGGCTGAGGGTTGAGGGGTGAGGGGAGGAAGGCGTGAGGCACATACAGGCGTGAGCTGTGAGCTCTCAGCTCTCAGGTGTGAGGTCCCGCCTGAGGCCTGAGGCGTCAGGTTTGGCTTGACAGCTGAGGCCTGAAACCTCAAGCAGGAGCTCTCGCCTGAGAGCTGAGAGCTCACAGCTCACGCCTGTATGTGCCTCACGCCTTCCTCCCCCA
>Ga0105044_10004252_pt1 | contig 19669 bp, 11 predicted proteins | sample MAT01_FD_78092 | JGI IMG/M metagenome (GOLD analysis project Ga0105044, IMG submission 78092) | Freshwater microbial communities from Lake Fryxell liftoff mats and glacier meltwater in Antarctica - MAT-01 | ecosystem: Environmental > Aquatic > Freshwater > Ice > Liftoff microbial mat | place...
AGGTGCGCGAGCCAAGCCGTGCTGGCCAGCGCCACGCCCGCGCCCAAGAGCCCGGTGATGACCGCCGCGGCACGCCGGGGCATGAGCGCCCCCAAGAGCAGTCCGAAGAAGCCCGCGGCCAAGCCAGCGCCGGCGAGGGTCAGGCGGCCATCCGCCGGGATCCCCAGCCACCGGGCCTGGGCGTTGCGGGCCGAGGCGTCGACGGCGATCCGTGCGGCGTCAAGGACGGCCGCGCTCGCCGGATCTTCCGCGGTCGTCCCCGCTCCGTCCTGCCGCCAGCGCGATTCGAGGTACCGATGTCCGATGCCGACCAACGCCGTGCGGTCCAGGCCGGGTGCCGCGGCGACCGTCGCGTCTGGCGTCGTCAGGTGTGTCCCGATGCCCAGCCACGCGCCCGCAGCCAAGACGCCGACGGCGCCGAAGACCGTCAACCCGGCCCCGGCCATGGCGAACCGGAAGAAGGCGGCCGCGGCGACCAGTCCGAGCACGCCGCCGACGGCACCCCCCGCAAGCGGGGGTGGAATCCCCTGAAGTGGGGACGTCAGGAGGGCCGGGGCGACGAGGCTGCCGAGCAAGGCACCCGCCGCGCCGCCGAGGACCACCGTAACGGGGCGAAGGACCCTTCCGCCGAGGAGCCACAGGATGAGCCCGGCAATCAGGCCCACTCCCGCCGGGAGGCAGGTGGAGAGCGTGGCGGTGCCGATCTCGAGGGCGGGTATGGGGAAAGCAGGGTCCATGGCGATCGGCCGCGTCCGCCGCGGGAGAGGCGGTGCGGTCACCATACACCTTCGGATGAATCGCCACCGGCTTTCGCCAGGGGGTGGAGAATCGGGGGAAAACTCGACCTCGGCTGGGGGCGGGGTTGGGGCCAGAGCGTCAGCCCGAGGGAGGGGGCGACAAACCTCACATCCCCGCTCGCGAGTGAAACTACTCCGCGAGGGGTGCGTACCGCAGAACGTCCGTCGGTCCGCCGTGGCGGGCGGTCGGCGTCGGTCCGGAGGGGACCGATTCCGGCCGCGGCCGGGGCTGAAACCCACGGGGGTTGAACCTTGACGGAGGTTCCGGTAGTCTGAGCGGCGGGCCGATTCGGAGCGGGCATCCACCCAACCCGGCACGGCCCGACGGCGGGCGGACCGATGAACGCGGCGACGAGGCCGCCGGGACTCGTCGAACGGCCGCTTCGGCGTGGCAGGCCCGGAAGACGGATCGGGGTGGTCCGCGAGGAGCACTTCGGCCACTGGGCCAGCGAGCGGCGGGGCTGGCAGGGGACGAGGGGCGACCCGAGTCTCGTGCGTGCCGGCCGCGGGCCGAACGACGAACCACGATGGGATGGGTGCGGCACGGGCCGCGGGTCGGCTGTATGGTGCGTCGCCGGGGCGACGCGTGGGGGCGGGGCGGCCCGCGGGGGTCGGATCGGGTGTCGGGGGCGGGTTGGTGTCGGACAAGTTAGATGTCGGTCGAGTCGGATGAAGTCCTTGTCGGGGTGCAGCGTCAGGAGTCGCCATGGGTCGCTCGAGCAGCCAGAACCGCCGGTATGTCCGTAAGCCCTCTGCCGCGTTCGGGGGCCATCCCGGATCGGCCATGCGTGGCGACGCGGCCGAGGCGGCGCGCCCGGCGGCGCGGACGGCGTCGCTCGCCGGGCTGACGGACCGGCCGACGGTCGAGCAGCTCGAGCGTCGGCAGATGCTCTTCGCGCTGACGGTGACGGCGGACGACGTCGACCCGGCGACGGGGATCGGCACGGTGCGGGCGTACTTCGGCTACGCGCTGCCGTACCTGACGCGGGCGGCTCCGGCCGAACCGAGCGATCCGACGACGACGGTCAACACGTTCAACGACAGCACGCCCGGCCCCATCGGCAGCGGCGTGTTCCTGCAGAACAGCCCCGTGCTGATCCGGCACACGATCGCGCCCGCGGCGAACCTGACGATCTCGCCGGGGGCGGCGGACGTGGAGGAGCGGTACATCCGGGCGGTCCCGGGGGCGGGCCAGTCGATCACGTTCGAGTTCTTCAACGAGGGTGACAATCCGCTCCAGCAGTCGGTCGAGGCCGCGTCGTTCTTCATCTCGGGGGACGGGGCGGACGCGTCGGGCATCGACACGAACGGGACGACCGTCGAGCTCCTCTTCAACGACCAGGTCATCGCCACCTTCACGGGCGCAACCCTGCGAGCGCTGATCGCGGGGGGCAATCCCAACGCGGGCATCGGGACGTTCACGTTCGGCGCCGCCCAGGCGCCCTCGGGCTTCGACGCGATCCGGCTCACGTTCAACCAGTACTCCCTGGGTGGCGACCCGGCGTTCCGCCTCGACAACCTGTCGTTCACCAGGACGCCTCCCCGATTCGTTGAGACGCTCAACGCCGAATTCGGCGCGGTCGCGACCCTCACGGGCCCGGTGGGCGCCTCCGCGCAGTTCCTCGACCTGTACGGTCGCGAGATGGTCCAGACGATCGGCATCGGCATCCCCGAGGGGAGCGACCGCCTCATCATCGACCCCAACGACAACGGCGTCCCCGACTTCAACGACGGGATCGGGTCCATCCGCCTGCGCGGCACCGACTTCCGGTCCGCGTTCACGCTCTTCGGCGGCACCATCGAGGCCACCGACACCCCGCCCGACGGCGCCGACTTCTTCGACGGCCAGTTCGCGTTCACGATCGTCGACAACGTCCAGGGCTTCTACAGCGACTTCGAGTCGGCTGGCTTCGGGTACGCGGCGGAGCTGGAGGACGACGCCCGGGTCGTCGTCGGGCTTCCGGAGGGGCCGGGCTCGGTGATCGTGGGGTCGCCGTACGTCCGCCCCCAGAACAACTACAACGCCGGCAACCTCCCCGCGGGCCAGGGCGCGATCGTCACGACCGGCTTCGTGCGCGCCGACCAGGGCATCTTCGTCGAGGACGGCGCCTCGATCGCTTCCGTCAACATCCACGGCGTGGTCCACGGCTCCTCGCGGTTCAGCGGGTCGGCCGGCCAGATCGCGTTCGGCTACATGGTCGGTTCGGTGACGGTCGAGGGCGATCTGGGCTCGATGATCTCGGGCACCGACGCGGGGCTGTGGTCCCCCGACCCCGGGTTCGTGCTGACCGACCCGAACCTCGACATCGACCCCATCAACAAGACCGCGGGGCAGCTGATCGTCGGGCGGACGGTGGGGGAGATCGCCATCGCCGGGCGCAGCCTGCTGGACGTCACGGTGGTGGGGGACCTCAATTCGCCCACGACGCGTCCGCCCCGCGACTCGTTCACCTATGACGAGCGCGAGGTGAGCTACGGCACGCTGACCACCGTCGCCCAGATCGAGATCATCCGCCAGACGATCGACGCCAACGCCTTCTCGAACCGTCGCGCGGCGGACCTCTTCCGCGCCGGTGGGCAGGCCGTGGCCTTCGGCACCACCTTCTTCCGCAACGACGCGATCCTGTCGGCCGAGTACGTCGGCTCGGCCTCGACGGGCGTGCGGATCCGGGGCGAGCTGAGCGGCATCGACCCGATCAACACCGGCGAGGACAAGGCCGACGTCTACGCCTTCGCCGTCGACGGCTCGGGCGAGGTCGTGATCGAGGGCACCTCGGGCGCGGGCGGCGGACTCTACCTCCGCATCGTCGACGCGGACGGCCGCACCGTCGCGGCGCCGCGCCTCCCCGGCTCGAGCGTCGCCGACGCCAACAACACGTTCCTCTCCTCGACGCTCCGCTTCCGGCCCGAGGCCCCCGGGGTCTACTACCTCGTCCTGACCGACCCCAGCGGCGCGGCCGAGACGGGCGTGGGCAACGCGTCGTACACCGTCCTCATCACCGGCATGGCCGCGACCACGCTGGGCGCGTACCGCACCGGCGCCGGCTCGGGCTTCACCGACGTGGGCACGGGCGAGGGCAACTCCGTCACCGTGCTGTCGGGCAGCGTCGGGTCGATCCGCATCGGCACCGGCTTCGTCGGCAGCACCGGCGGCGAGGTCAGCCCGGCGGAGATCATCAACACCGTGCAGACCGACGACGACGTGATGTCGTTCCAGGGCGGCACGTTCGTCGTGCCGGGCACCCTCTACAACATCACGGCAGGCTCCGACATCGGCACCCCCGGCCAGGCCGGCAACGGCAGCCAGATCGACGTCCGCGTGGGCGGCGACTTGGGCAGCATCATCACCGGCCTCTCCAGAGTCGTAGGCACCGGCGTCGGCGAGGGCGACCTCAACTTCATCTCGCTCACCATCGGCGGGCGCATCGGCCTCATCGACGTCCGCGGCGGGATCGGGATGGACCAGGACAGCGTCAACCCCCGCGCCCTGATCGGCAGCTTCGTCCCCATCGTCACCGGCACCGCCGGCGGGCGGGGCGACATCGGCCTCATCCGCGTGGGCTTCCACGTCGGCGGCGACAGCCTCTCGGTGGTCACCAGCCCGGGCTCGACCATCGGTGGAGTCCTGGTGAGCCAGGATTCGTATAACGAGGCCCCCGCCGACGAGCAGGGCGTGTACTTCGGTCAGCGCGGCCTGCCCATCACCACCGGCGCCGGCTCCGACGTCCGCTTCGTCGACCTCATCCGCCGGGACGAGAGCGCGACCGTCAACGCCACCATCCCGATCCGCGGCGACGACCCGACGTTCCTGATCGACGATGGCGGGGCCCGCGTCATCATCACCGTCCTGGGCGCCCCCAACGGCGTCGAGGTCGGCCAGATCATCGTGCTCCCCATCGACGGCTCGCAGGGCGTCGCGATCGGCCAGATCAGCGTCGATCTCACCGGCGGCCGCACGCTCCGCATCGAGAGCCAGAGCATCGGCGGCGGCGGCGTGGTCGGCATCGGCCGCATCGTGATCACGGGCTCGGATGTGGCCTCGTCGATCGACATCTCGGGGATCGAGACGGACGTTCTCCGCATCGAGCACCGCAGCGCGACGGCGTTCGGGACGGTCAACAACCGGTCGCTCAACGGCGACATCGTCGCGGCGGACTTCAACTCGCTCCTCTCGCTCACGGTGACCGGCAACCTGGGGTCGACGCAGGTCAACGACTGGGGCCCCGACCGGATCTCTCCCTTCCTGGGCATCCAGGTGGGCCTGAGCAACACCGTGAACACCCCGCTGGGGCTTCCGGTCACGCTCAACAACCGTCGCCTGCTCGACACGAGTTTCAACGGCCAGATCAACCGGACCATCTACAACGACGACGTCGCCGACGGGACGGGCTTCCTCGACGACATCGGCTCCCCCTTTGATGGCTACCTGGACGGCCTAGTGGTCCGCAGCGGGGGCGTGGCCGAGGTTCGCGCCGATGGCTCGATCGGCGACGTGATCCTCCAAGACGGGACGGCACTTGGCGTGCTCACGCTCGTCACGGCCAACGCCGACCGCGTCACTCTCCTGGGTGGCTTCGACGGGATCGTGGGCACGATCTTCGCCTTGGACATCGGCCGCGCCGAGGTGGGCGACGGCCTCGCCGGGCTCGGCCAGACGTCCTTCGCCCGCGCCGGCATCGTCGCGATGGACGACATCGGCTCGGTCGGGACGCAGAACCGCGGCCCCGTCACCATCGCGGGGAACATCAACGCCGCGAATGCGAACGCCGTCGACAACACCCTGCTCGAGGGGCTGGCCGATGGCGTGGGCTCGGTCGACCTCCCCGCCGGCAGCCGCCTTTCGGGGGCCGACGTCAACGCCTTCCAGCTCGACTCCTTCTGGGACTCGTTCCTGTACGGCGACGACAACGTGGGCCTGGGGAACATCGGCACGGTCCGGCTGCGCGACGGCACGCTCTTCCGCTCGCAGGTCCGGGGCAACGACGTCGGCGACGTCGACGTCTCGGGCGGCGTGATCGACGCGTCGCAGATCTCGGCCCTTTCCGACGTGGGGACGATCACCGCCCGCGCGTTCGCAAACTCGACGCTCCAGGGGAGCACCAACGAGCTGGCGCAGAGCCTGATCCTCGTCGGGCAGGATCTGGGCCGCATCACGGTGACCGAGGACTTCGCCGACACGGCCGTCGACGTGCTGGGCTCGATCACCCAGGGCGTGACCGCCCGGACGATCACCCGCGCGACGTTCAACGTCGATAACGAGTTCCGCGGCCTCACGATCGCGCAGGACATCCGCGCCAGCAACTTCATCGTCGGCCAGATCGCCGCGATTTCCGTCGGGCGGAGCATCCAGTCGTCGGAGATCACCGCCTCGGGCCGCCTGAGCGCGACCGTGGGCGACCGCATCGTCAACACCGTCTTCGAGGTCACCGGCCCCGACGGCCGCATCGAGTCCGTCACCGCCGCCACGCTCATCAGCGGCGCCTTCCGCTCCGCTGGCACCATCGGCACGATCGCCGTCACCGCCGGCGACCTCGTCGCCTCCGTCACCACGACGGGCGTCCGGGGCGACGTGGCCTCGCTCTCGGCCGGGCGCGACCTCGACGTCTCGGCCAACATCTCCGGCTCGGTGGGCTCGCTCGTCGCCGGGCGCGACATCGGCCGCGCGTCGGACCCGGGCGTCATCGTCGTCCGGGGCGACCTCGGCTCGGCCGCGGCACCGGCCGGCCAGCTCCACGCGGACCTCCGCGTCGGCGGCCGCATCACCGCCGTCACCGTCGGCGGGGCCAGCAACAAGCCCGGCGCCGACTTCGTCGGGCGGGGCTCGATCATCGCTTTCGGCCCCATCGCCTCTGTCGTCATCAACGGCGACTTCGACGGCGACATCACGAGCTACACCGGCGGCATCGCCTCGGTGACCATCAACCAGGGCTCCCTCCTCCCGGGCAACACCATCTCCGCCTTCGACGGCGACATCGGCTCGATCGTCATCACCAACGGCAACCTGCTCGGCAGCGTCTTTGCCGGCTATCACCTCAAGCGGCTCAGCGTGACGGGCTCCGCCGACGGCGTCTTCGGCCACGTGGGCGTCAACCCGGACTCCTCCCCGAGCGCGTTCTACTCGGCCTTCCGCAACCAACTCCCCCCGGGCGTCTCGCAGGACGCGGCGATCCAAGGCCCCCGCATCGCCGCGGGCTTTAACGTCGTCGCCGTCGATGTCTCCGGCTGGGTCTTCGAGGGCGGCGTCGTCGCCGGCCGCTCGATCCAGAGCCTCGTCGTCGGGCGCGGCATCGCCAACGACCGCGTCAGCCGCGGCTTCGGCAGCTACCTCGTCGCGGGCGACACCATCGACAGCGTCCTCGTCTCGGGCGTCATCGAGAACGCCCACATCCTGGCGGGCGTCACCGACCTAGGTATGGACGGCCGCCCCGGCGGCGTCGGCGCCGCCGCCGACACCGTCAAGAGCGGCATGATCGCCCTGGTCTCCTCGGGCTCCGGCAGCCGCGACCTCCGCATCGCCGCGGGCATCAACGCAGGGTCCGACGGCCTCTACAACACCGGCGACGACTCCACCGCCTTCGGCCTCTCCCGCATCGAGAACCTCGTCCTCCCCGGCGTGGGCGCCAACGTCTCGGTCTTCTCCGATGCCCTGAGCGCGAGCGTCGCAAACGACGCCCGCATCGTCCGCGGCGGCACGGTCCTCCGCAACGCCAACGCCCTCGTCGTGGCCGACGGCGGCCCCGCCGGCGAGGGCTTCGGCGGCACCCGCACCTTCGATGTGGGCGGCTCGTCCATCACCATCGCCTTCTCCGGTCCCGGCCAGGCCTTCTTCGACGCGGGCAACCGCACCCTCACGCTCCGCTTCACCACCAGCGCCACCAGCGTCACGGCCTCCTCCAGCAACGGCACGCTCGAGAACTTCCGCATCGTGACCAACGACGACGCCTCCCTGGGCACCCTCCGCCTGCAGGGACGCCTCGTGGGCGACTCCGACGTCGTGGTCGACGGCGGCGTGGGCACGCTCGACATGGGCGACTGGATCGGAGCCTCCTCCACGGCGTACTCGGGCGTCCCCGCACCCAACGACGGCGTCAGCACGATCGCCATCGGCGACAACCTCGGCACCGCCACCTTCGCCAGCTTCACCGGCGGCTATCTCTCCGCCCGCGCCATCTCCTCCCTCAACGTCCGCTTCGACTACGGCTCCCCCAACGCCCAAACCTTCGGTGAGGTAGGGATCCAGGCCCTCTCCGGCGGCACGTTCACCTTCGGCCTCGCCGTCCGCGGTGCCGTCAGCGTCGACCGCGACCTGGGGTCGTTCACCGCCTCGGGCATCATCGACCGCGCCGCCCTCCGCGTGGGCGGTTCCCTAGGCACCTTCACCGCCGGCAACGTCCTCCGCCAGAGCGTGATCGCCGTCGCCGACCGCCTTACCGCCGCGACGATCGCCGGAGAGATGTTCGACGCCGCGATCATCGCCGGCCTCGACACGGGCACCAACGCCGCCTTCGGCGGCTCGGGGGCCGCGGCCGACCGCGTCTCCTCCGGCTTCATCGGGACCGTGACGGTCGGCGGGAACTTCCGCGAGTCCGACATCACCGCCGGGTACACCCGCGGCCCCGACGGCTTCTTCGGCACCAGCGACGACATCGTCGCCGCGGGACGCAGCTCGATCGGCTCCGTCAGGATCGCCGGCACCCAGGTCGGCTCGACCCGCAGCAGCGAGACCTACCGCATCGCCTCCACCGGCACGCTGGGCCCGGTCACCGTCGGCGGTCAGGCCGTCGCCGGGGCCATCGGCAACTTCCGCACGGAACTCGCCGAGGTCGATCCCGTCGGCATCCAGGTGACCGACATCCGCGTCAGCGTCGACGCCCGCGTCTTCTCCGCCAACATCGTCTTCAACCAAGACGTCGACGCCAGCACCATCGGCCGCGCGCTGGGCGTCTCCGAGGTCCGCGGCACCGGCGACGTCGCCATCCGGCTCATCGAGGGCACCGACTACACCGTCCGCTACGTCGCCGCCTCCAACACCGCCGTCGTCACCTTCTCGCGGTCCGTGACCGACCGCAACCTCCCCCAGACCCCCGGCCTCCCCGGCCCCGGCGTCTTCCGCTTCGAGCTCGACCAGGACTTCCTCCGCGGCCGTCTCACCGGGGCCCTTGTCGACGGCGACGGCGACGGCTTCACCGAGCCCGGGGACGACTTCTCCCTCGACGTCGCCGTGGGCGACGCCGGCGACAAGCTCGTCGCCGAGACCGTCACTTCCGGCTCCTCCCGCGCCGACCTCTACGCACCTTTCAACCTCAACTTCGTCCTCGACGGCAACGCCTCCGCCGACGGCCTCCCCGATCCCAACAGCACCTACACCCTCCGCGGGTTCATCGGGGACCACCCCGACAACGACACCAACTTCTTCCGCTTCAGCGGCGACGTCGACCTCTATTCCGTGACCCTCCAGGCCGGTCAGATCCTCCGCCTGGGCGCCCTCCAGGGTTCGGCCATCCGCGCGCCGGTCCAGCTCCTGAACCCCGACGGCACCCCCGTCTCCAGCGCGGCCGCCAACGCCGACGTGGTCTCGCTCCCCGCCCCCATCGGCGAGGAGAACGCCGTCACCTTCGGCTCCGACTACCTCATCAAGCGCACCGGCACCTACGTCCTCTCCGTCGGGTTCAACGGCCTCATCGCCACCCCCGGCATCGTCAACAACCCCGACCCGATCCCCGGCAGCGTGGGCGACTACGCCTTCACCATCGCCGTCTTCGACGACGGCGACTCGGGCTTCTCCGCCCCCAGCGACGCCGGCGACGGCCGGCTCATCGTCGATGCCCCCGCCGCGGCGGCCTTCACCGGCCCCGACGGGACCTTCGGCACCCCCGACGACCCCCGCGACGTCTTCTCGGGCGCCTATCGCTTCACGCTGAACGTCGGCGCCGACGGTGTCGCCGGCACCGGCGACGACGTCGTCACCGGTGGCGACGGTCAGGGCATCGTCTCCGTCCGCACCGCCGACGGCGTCCGCACCTCGACGATCTCCGCCGCCATCGGCCCCGCCGGCCACTCCGGCATCCCCGAGGACATCGCCGCCGACGTCGACGTCTTCCACCTCAACGGCCGCAACCCCATCGCTCCAGGTACCCGCATGCGGCTCACCGTCAAGCTCAGCCTCCTCGGGGCCGACCTGGGCGGTGCCGACCCCGTCACCTTCCAGGACAGCCGCGGCTCGGTCCAGTTCGGCCTCTTCGACACCACCGCCTCCGTCGGCGTCGACGACGCGGTGATCGTCTTCAGCCCCACGGACTTCAGCGCCAACGGCGGCACGCCCAACACGGTCATCGCCGACAACGGCCAGACCCGATACGGCTACGACGCCAACGGCGACTTCTACATCGACTTCGCCACTCCCGAGCGCCAGGGAGGCAGCGGCGCCGGCACCTTCGCCGCCTACATCCAGGGCGTCCGCAACACCGACTACCAGCTCGAGGTCGTCACCGGCGGCGTCGCCGCCATCCCCGGCCGCGTCCGCCAGAACGTCTTCATCGAGACCGGCGGCGGCAGCATCGACTGGCTCGAGATCCGCGGCGTCACCACCCTCACCCCCTACCAGTCCACCGTCCTGGGTTTCACCGGCTCTATCCCCGGCGGCCTGGGCGTCAACGAGTACATCCTCCAGCAGCTCGTCACGTCGCTCAACACCCTCTTCCGCGCCGGCGACACGATCGGCGGCCAGGGATTCGACGTCGTCTTCTCGACCAACCCCGCCGACTTCGAGTTCCAGCCCTTCTCAACCGTCTTCCTCACCAACGCCAGCGACCCCATCCAGGCCGCCTTCGACCCCTTCTCCGGCTTCAACTTCGGCGCCTTCTTCGAGAACGTCTTCTTCAACACCCAGCCCTACGGCTACAGCGAGCACTCCGACCCCTTCAACGCCGATCTCGAGGATGAGGCCGCGGTCTTCGCGCCATCCTTCGGCGCCCAGGGCCTCACCCCGTCGATCTCCGACGTCAACGAGTACGTCAACTCCCTCACCGCCGCGGTCTCCCGCCGCGTGGGCGAGCTCATGGGCCTCCGCCTCACCGACGTCATCACCACGGGCGCGACCGGCCAGCCCACCGTCTTCGACCCCTTCGCCGGCAACTCCCCCGACTTCCGCCCCGGCACCGGCGAGACCTACGCCATCCCCGGCATCGCCCGCGGCCTCTCCAACCCCTTCGACGCCATCGACCGCACCAACTTCTTCCTCGGCCGTCAGAACGCCGCCTCTCTCCTCGACAAGGTCCTCAACCGCACCACCGGCGGCTGATTCCCGGCGGCCCCCCGCCGCCCTCTGGCGGGGGCGCGCCCGTCACGAAGCGGGCACACCCGTCGCCCGCTCACGACCTCGGCGCTCAGGACGTCGGCCGCGGCTGGAGGCGGATGGGCGCAGGTCGAAAGCGTGTCTCCGCCGAGCCAATGCGATTCGCCTTCAGCCGCGCTGATCCGCAGCCCCGCCACTCCGCTCCGCCGCCCGCACCAGCCGATCCAGCGCGCGGCCCAGCCGGTCCCCTTGGCCGAACAACCCCGTCAGCCACTCCCCCATCTCCGCCGTCTTCACCCCCGCCGCCTCCACCCGCGACTCCGCCTCCGCGGCTGCCGCCCGCAGCCTCCCCTCCGCCTCGACCGCCCGCTCGATCCCCGCGTCGAGCGCCGCCAGCGCCCCTTCCGCCCGCGCCGCGGCCGTCTCCGCCGACGCCGACACCCGTTCGATCCGCGCGGCGATCGCCTCCACGGCCTCCCGGGCCGCTCCGATCACAATCGCCACCTCCCGCTCCGCCGCTTCCCGCGCCGGGGCCCCGAGCATCGCCCCATCGACCACGATTCCCGCCCGCGCATCCGCCAGCCGCGTCGTCAGCTCCGCCCCCGCCCGTTCCAGCAGCGCCTCGGCCCGCGCCATCCGCCCGTCCAGCGTCGGCACCACCCGCGACGCCGTCTCGACCCGGCCCTGCAGCTCCCGCGTCGCCTCCCGCAGACCCTCCCCCAGCGCTCTCACCTCCCCCGTCGTCGCCAGCAGCGCCCGCCCCTGCGCGGCCGCGTCCCGGGTCAGCCGCCGCAACGCCCCCGCGAACTCCTCGAAGGCCCGCGCGTCCACCACCCGCGGCGTCAGGAAGATCCCCTCGATTGCCGCCTCGACTTCCCCCGCCGTCCCGCCCACGTCCGCGGCCGCCGCTTCCGGCGCCGCCACCTCGACCAGCCGCCGCCCCCGCATCACGTCCGACATGCGATCCTCCCTCGCCGGCGCGCCCGGCCAGCGGGTTCATCGTCCCCCCTCGTCGGAGGGATGCACTTTCCGCGCGTTCCGGGCGTCTTCACGCCGCGCGCATACCCTCCCCCATGCCCGAGGACGAGGGATCGGATCGTCAGCGCCCGCCCTCCCGCAAGCCCGCCTCGGGCGCGCCCAAGGTCCGGCTCCAGCGCGTCCTGGCCGACGCCGGCATCGCCGCCCGCCGTGTCTGCGAGACGCTGATCGAGGAGGGGCACGTCACCGTGAACGGCCTCACCGTCACGCGGCTCCCTGTCTTCGTGAATCCCTTCGCCGACCGCATCGAGGTCGACGGAAAGCCCGTCGCCAAGGCCGAGCGCCGTCTCTACCTCATGCTCCACAAGCCCTCCTCGACCCTCGTGACCGCCGCGGACGAGCCCGGCTTCGACCGCACGACGGTCATGCAGCTGGTCGATCACCCCTCCGCCCCCCGCCTGTACCCCGTCGGTAGGCTCGACTTCGAGGCCACCGGCCTCGTCCTGCTCACCAACGACGGCGAGCTCGCCAACCGCCTCACGCACCCCCGCTTCGGGGTCCCCAAGACCTACCACATCACCGTCAAGGGCATTCTCGACGACGACGCCGTCGCCGCCATCCGCACCAAGCTCCGCCTCGTCGCCGCCCGCGAGCGAGAGGCCGACCGCGCCGAGCGCGACGGCCTCGACGCCGGCCCGATTGCCCGCGCCCGCCCCCGGTTCCAGGCCCCCGACGAGGCCGACGCCGCCGCGCTCAAGGCCCCGCCCATCGGCGTCGACGTCGTCCGGCGCGACGCCGACCGCACCCTCCTCGAGATCACCCTCCTCGAGGGGAAGAACCGCCAGATCCGCGAGTCCATGCGAGTCCTGGGCCTCCCGATCCGCAAGCTCACCCGAGTGGCCATGGGACCGCTCCAGCTCAAGGGCCTCGCCGTGGGCCGCTGGCGCGAACTGACCAGGGAAGAGATCGGCACCCTCCGACGCGCAACCGCCCCCGCCCGGAGACGCCCCCCCCCGCCCCCCGCCGAGGGCCTCTCACGCCGCCGCCGCGCCGCCGCGGCCCGCCCCGACGACCAAACCCGCGGCCCTTGGCGTCCGATGAAGGAGAAGGCCCGACCCGCCCGGCCCTCCCGGCCCTCCCGTCCCCCACGCCCCACCCGCCCCGCCGCGCCCAACGACGACCGGGGGGGCCGGAGCCGCGGCCGCCCCGGAGGCTCCGCTCGGTGACTTCGCCCAACGGTCAACCTGGACGCGCGGATCGCGGCCCGCCCGCCCCTCCCCCCGAGCCCTTCTTCGGCGCCCGCGCCATCACCGCCTTCGACGACTGGCAGCGCCGCAGCGCCGAGCGCCCCGGCATCTCCCGCGGGCTCGTCCACCTCGCCCACCTTTCCGTCTTGGGCATCCGCCGCAGCCAGCTCACCCGCATGGCCGCGGCCCTCGCCTACCGCACCGTCTTCGGCCTCATCCCCGTGCTGGTCATCGGCATCGTCGTCCTCGCCGCCTTCGCCAGCGAGGACGAGATCCGCCAGAAGGTCGCCCAACTCGTCGTCTTCGTCGGCTTCGATAAGGTCGCCGTCGCCGAGGCTCGCCAGCTCCACCCCGCCGATGTCCCCGGCCTCAACCCCTTCGCCCTCGCGTGGGGCCATTCCGGCGTCGCCGAAGCCCCCCTCGCCGCCGCGCTCGACGGTGCCGAGACCCTCGCTTCGGGCGAGATGGGACCCCCCCGCCCCGACGCCCCCGTCGTCGCCGAGTCGGCGCAGCGCCTCGACGAATGGATCAACTCCCTCGTCACGCGCATCCGCGGCATCCCCTACAACACGATCGGCATCATCGGCGTCCTCACGCTCGTCTACGCCGCCCTCTCCATGCTCGTCGAGATCGAGAAGGCCTTCAACCAGATCTGCAACGCCCCCACCGGCCGCTCGTGGGCCCGGCGGGTCACGCAATACTGGACGCTGCTCACCCTGGGCACGCTGCTGCTGGTGGCCAGCTTCGGCGTCACCGAGGGGGCCAACGAATACGTCCGCTCCATCACGCTCTTCGAGGGGCATTCCCGCGTCCAGGGCCTGCTCGTCCTCGGGGTCAGCAAGCTCCTCGCGGTGGTCATCAGCACCGCCCTGCTGGTGATCGTCTACACCGTGGTCCCCAACAGCCGCGTCCAGTTCCTCCCCGCCCTGGTCGGCGCGTTCGTCGCGGCCGTCCTCTGGGAGGCCGGCAAGTTCGGCTTCACCAACTACATCCGCTTCTCGACGGGAACGTCCAAGCTCTACGGCACCATCGCGCTCGTGCCCCTGTTCCTGCTGTGGGTCTATGTCACCTGGGTCATCGTCCTCCTGGGGCTCCAGCTCACGGCGGCGATGCAGACCTACCGCCTCGCCGCGGCCGACGGGCTGAACCTCTCCGTGCTCTCCTCGCTCGGTCTGGTCAAGGAGGCGGCCGAGCCCCGCAAGTCCCGCATCATCGACCCCGCCGCGACCCTCGTCGTCCTCTCCGTGGCCGCGGAGCGCTTCTCCCGCGGCCTCGTCACCGATCACAGCGACGTGGCTCAGGAGACGGGCCTCGACGAGCCCGCCATGTCCGAGATGCTCGATCGCCTCGCCGGCGCCGGCTATATCGTCCGCGTCGCGCACGCCGACCGTGAGGGCACCTACACCCTCGCCATGCCGCCGGCGTCCATCCGCGCGGCGGACGTGATCATCCTGGGCGAGTCCATGATTCTGCGCGCGACCGGCCCGGGTCACCAGATCCTGGACGCGATGGCCCTGGCGCGGCTCGAGGCGGTGGGGACCCGCACCCTCGCCGACTTGCTCTCCGCACCAGCGGCGGCACCCGCCGGTATCAATCACAAGGCCGCTCTCCCCACCCCGATCCCGACGATGTGAGGCCCCATGCCCGTCACCCCCCGCACCCCCGTGTCTTCCCGTGCCGCCCGCCTCGCCTTGGCGCTCGGCGCGTTCACCGCGATCGTCCTCGCGACGGGCTGCTACGAGCGAACGGTCTCGGCCCGCGGCCTCGGCGCCGATCGCTACACCGTCGAGCCCGGCTACCGCTCGGACACCGCGCTCGACCGGTGGTACGACGGGATCGGAACCTCGCGCCCCGCCCGCGGCCCGCAGACCCCGACGGGATACTCCAAGTACAAGGCCGGTCAGATCCAGCGATAGCCCGCCGCGCTTCCTACGATTCCCTGAGCGCCCCGAGCGGGGCCGCTCGCCTCCCCCGACGCCTCGCAGTCGCTCCCCCGGAGTTCCCATGGGCCTCGAAGCCGCGCTCCCGATGGACGGATTCGTCACGACGCAGTTGCGCCGGATCATCAACTGGTCGCGTCGCAGCTCGCTCTGGCCGATGCCGTTCGCCACCGCCTGCTGCGGGATCGAGCTCATGGCCACCGCCTGCAGCCGCTACGACCTCGCCCGCTTCGGCGCCGAGGTCATGCGCTTCAGCCCCCGTCAGGCCGACCTGCTCATCGTCGCGGGACGTATCGCCGTCAAGATGATGCCCGTTCTCCAGCGCACCTACGAGCAGATGGCCGAGCCCAAGTGGGTCATCTCGATGGGCGCCTGCGCCTCCACCGGCGGCGTCTTCGACACCTACGCCGTCGTGCAGGGGTGCGACCAGTTCATCCCCGTCGACGTCTACGTTCCCGGCTGCCCGCCGCGCCCGGAACAGCTGATCGAGGGGATCATGGCGATCCAGCGCCACATCGACCAGGAGGGGATGCCCCCGCCCGGCGGCAAGCGCGTCCCCCTGGGCCTCGCCATCCAGCCCACGCACAGCGTCCGCCCTCAGCCCGTCGGCCTGACGATGGGCATCTGACCCCGGAGGTCGAGGCCATCGCTACCGGTAGTCCCCGTCGTCCCAGCGCGCCGGCTTGACGATCTCCGTCCCCGGCACGGCCGCGGCGTGCCCATCCATGTGCACCGCCGCGGGCCCGCTCAGGTGCCGCTTCGGGGCCGTCCGCTGGGCCTGCTCGGGCGAGGTCGCCCCGCCGCTCACGTTGCTGATCCGCCACAGGTCGTAGAAGACGGCGATCGCCGCCTCGCGGTTGCGACTCTGATACCACGTCCCCCAGCGCAGTCCCTGGGGATCGTCGGTGAAGCAGGTGAGATAGATGGTGGACGAGGGGTTGGGGATCCGCGTCAGGGGCGAGGGTGGCTTGCCGCCCCGCGTGTCCACCACGCCCGGCTTGGTGAATCGCAGGCCGTTGTTGACGTAATGGATGTTGTGCGGATCCGCCGGGCGGGCCGGATCGCGGTAGTAGGGCGCGCCGGCGTACTGGTCGCGGATCCCGCCGTCGGCGGTCCCCGTCGTCGCCCGCGGGTCGAGGTACGGCCGCAGCGTGAAGGCCCAGGCGATGTTGGTCGTCGCGCCCGGGTACACGGGGATCCGCGTCCCCAGCCCCTCGCTCGTCCCCGACTCGCGCGGGATGATCTCCTTCGAGGCCGTCGCGTACTGGGCGAGCGCGGCGCCGATCTGCCGCTGGTTCGACAGGCACACGACGAATCGCCCGGCGTTCCTGGCGTGCCGCAGCGCCGGCAGCAGCAGCCCGATCAGCACCGCGATGATCGCGATGACCACGAGCAGCTCGATGAGGGTGAACGCGTGACCAGGGCGGTGCGCCATGGCCCCACCCTACCGCGCCGCCGCGGCCCCGCCAACGCCAATCCGCGCCCCGCGTCCTCCGGTAGCCTGACGCCATGATCCTCCTCGTCGAGGAAGGGGCCGAGGCCGCGCGGGCGGGCGCCGCGCTCAGGGAGGCGTGGCGGAAGGCCGGTCACGACGCGGCGATCGTCGATCTCGTCTCGCTCGGGCCTGCGGCCGCGGGGCCCGACTCCTTCGAGCGATCGACGGACCTCAAGGTCGACGCCGCGGGGTGGAAGGTGGCCAAGCGCGACGCCGGGCGGGCCGAGATCGGGTACTTGGTGGCGCCCGGCGGGCAGGGGCGGGGCCTGGCGACGGAGGCGGTGGGAGCGCTGGTCCGCCACGCCTTTGCCGACTGCGCGATGGAGCGGCTGGAGGCCGAGGTTTTCGCGGGCAACGAGGCGTCGGTCGCGGTGCTCGTCAAGAACGGCTTCGGGATCGAGGCCGCGAGGATGCCTTCGCGACAGGCCAAGCGAGGCCGGCGACGAGATGCCATGTAACCTGGGGCTGACACGGGAGGCGTGGGAGGCGAGGAGCCGCTGAGGGCCAGAAAAGGAACGGCACCCGCCTGTGGGGTGCCGAGGAGGACATGGAATTCTCGGGCTGCGCGAGGGCGCTTACTTGTTGGCGACGTTGAGGCTGCGGCCGACGCGGCGCTTGCGGTTCATCATCGCGCGGCCGTGGCGGGTCTTCATCCGGGCGCGGAAGCCGATCGCGCGGACCCGCTTGATGCGGCTGATGCGGTGTGGGTAATGCATGGTGGCTTGGCCTCGAAACAGACGCGGACGGGACCGGTGGGACACCCCCCGGGCCGCCCGTGGGGGAGGGAACCATAGACGGGCGGTCCGGGAAAGGCCAGTGGCCGGCGGGGACGGAAGGGGATGGGGGCCGGAGTCGCGGCCGCGGGGCGAATCCGGGGCCGACGGGGTTCCGAAACGGGGCCCGAGGCCGTAAACTCCGCTTCTGGCGGGGGTTCGCTCTCGCCGCATCGATCCGGCCCCGGTCCCGCAAGGGGGCCCGCGGCCGGGCTGGCCCCGGGGGTCGCACCGGGGGTTCTCCGTGTCCCCTTCTTTCCCGACTCCCCGATGTTCTCTGATGTTCCCCGATAGTCCCTCATGGACGAGCAGCAGCGCATGGCGGCGGAGCGGATGGTGGGCCGTCGGTTCGCCGACCCCGAGTTGCTTGCGCTCGCGCTGACGCACGCCTCGACGGCGGACAACCGCCTGGCGTCGAACGAGCGGCTCGAGTTCCTGGGGGACGCGGTGCTGGGGATGGTGGTGTGCGACCTGATCTTCCGGCGGTTTCCCGGCCTGCGCGAGGGGGAGATGACCAAGATCAAGTCCCAGGCGGTCTCGCGCGAGACGTGCTCGGCGATCGCGACGACGCTGGGGCTGGCGGAGCTGCTGGTCCTGGGGAAGGGGATTCAGAACGGCGGAGCGCTGCCCACGTCGCTCCCCGCGGCGGCGCTGGAGGCGGTGATCGGCGCGCTGTACCTCGACGCGGGGTACGAGGCCGCGGCGGAGTTCATCCGGCCGCTGGTCTCGGAGATCGTGGACCGGGCCGCGTCGAGCGGGCACCAGCAGAACTTCAAGAGCGTGCTGCAGCAGTACGCCCAGCAGGAACTGGGGCACACGCCCGCGTACCGCATCCTGGACGAGCAAGGGCCGGACCACGCCAAGTGCTTCAAGATCTGCGTTGAGATCGGGACGCGGCGGTTCGAGGCGTGCTGGGGGCAGACGAAGAAGAAGGCCGAGCAGGAGGCGGCGCTCATCGCCCTGCGGGAACTCGGGCTCGTGCGGGAGGAGTCGGGGTACCTGCGGGTGGTGATCGAGGCGGAGGGAACGTAAGAAAGGGCGGGGGGTATGAACCGGAACCGGGTGCCAAGGCCACGGGCCGCGGGGTCGTGCCGGAGAGGATCGGGCGAGGCTTCGCGCGAATTGTGTTGCGATGGGCTCGTTCAGCGGGTACATGTAGGTTGACGTCAACGGCTCTGTCCCCCAAGCCCGAGAACCCCCATGCGGACTCCCGCCGCCGCCCTCCCGTTCCTCCTCCTGTCCGCCCCCGCCCTCGCGCCCGCCCCCCATGGTGATCGACCGGGAGCCCCGGTTCCAAACCTGCACGATCGTCGGCGGGCAGCGGGTCTGCGAGCCCGAGGTGCGGTGGTACGACGTAACTGACGACTTCGACGTGCTCATCGCGCCCGCCGGGTGCCGCCGCGAGGTGTGGGTCGCCCGCAGGCTCGACGGCGACGGCCTGCCGGTGGCCATCGACCGGCTCCGGCTCTACCGCGTCCGGCCCCGGATCAACGCGGTCGACGGGCTCACGGAGCTCCGCAGCGACGACACGCAATTCCCGGGCGAGACCCGGGACGACCCCGAGGTGGTCCGCTACTCATACTACGCCAACCTGACCTGCTTCGACCTCAACATGAACATGGCCCTCGACGAAGGCGACATTGAGGCGTGGGCGGATGTGCCGGTGGACTTCACCGACGACGGCCTCGCCGACGCCGACGACCTCGACGTGCTGGTCGACGCGATTGCGGGAGGCTGACGCCTCCCGGAACGGGAAGAGCGCGCGTGGCACCTCGCGGTGTCACGCCGCAGTGCTCATCGTGTGTGGGGACCCGGTACGAGCAGCACAAGGTCCAGGGGGTTCGAGCGCGTCGGGCGTCCTGCTCCCTACCGGCTCTTCTTGGCGAGTGGGTTCGTCCTGGGTCGGAGGTCGACGACCACGGGCCGGTGGTCGCTGGCGCCGGCGGTGTCCTCGCGGTCGAGGCCGCAGCGGGCGAGGGCCTCGTCGGTGAGGCGGGCGGTGTCGAGGACGAAGGCGTTGACGGCCTCGGCGGCGGCGTCGCCGTAGAGGATGTAGTCGAGACGGCCGGGGAGGAAGGTGGTGTCGGCGTCGCGCCAGGTGGTGAAGGCGCTCTCGCCGAGGATCTGGGGCTGGGCGACGGCGAG
>Ga0105044_10004254_pt1 | contig 19665 bp, 14 predicted proteins | sample MAT01_FD_78092 | JGI IMG/M metagenome (GOLD analysis project Ga0105044, IMG submission 78092) | Freshwater microbial communities from Lake Fryxell liftoff mats and glacier meltwater in Antarctica - MAT-01 | ecosystem: Environmental > Aquatic > Freshwater > Ice > Liftoff microbial mat | place...
CGACTGCACCATTGCCACGTGTCGCGGCTCGCACGAACGTGCCGTTTTCCCAGATAAGCGAAATGGCGACGCCGTCGATCTTGTATTCTACTGAATAGTGAAGCGCGTCACGTTCCAGAGTTTTGCGAAGTCCCGCGTCCCAGTCCACGAGTTCTTGTTCTTCAAATGCATTCTCAATCGATAACATAGGGATGCGATGGGTAACCGGTTCGAACCCTGGAATCCGTCCGCCGCCGACTTTCTTACTGGGGCTGTTCGGCGAATAAGACTCCGGATAAGCGGTCTCCAGCGCGATCAGCCTGGTCATCAGCACGTCGTATTCGCGGTCGGTGATTTCCGGTTTGGCATCGACGTAGTACAGCCGGTTGTGGCGTTCGAGTTCTCGACGCAGTGATTCGATTTCTTCTTCGGGGAACAGATTGGCCATGCGTGATCTCCTGGGAAGGGACATTGACGGCGTGAGCTGCACTTACTTTTCACGACATGTTGCAGATGAGTCAAGTCTTGGGTGCGATGGAGCAACGATCGAATGTAGGATGGACATTCATGTCCGTCGCATAGCCATGAAACACAGTCGAAGCGAAGTTTATTGTACCTTGACAGCCGCTCGACAACGCGACGGTGTTTGGCCAAAATCTCGGACATGAATGTCCAAGCTACAGGAATCGCAACTACAATCCGTCGGTTCGAGTCGAGCGGCGAAGCCGTGACGCCTTGATGGAGTATAAAGCTCGGCATCAGGCCGGACCAGCCATCCGGCGTCGGCTCCATAGAAACAGGAAATTACCATGCAGTCAGTTCAACGAGTGTTATCGGTACTTGGCGTTTGCCTGGTTTTTTTTCCCACGGCAAACTGCCTGGCTCAATCGCAGCCCAATGTCGTCCTTATCCTGTCCGATGACCAGGCATGGACGGACTACAGTTGTATGGGACACGCGGTGATTCAGACACCGCATCTGGATCGACTGGCATCTCGCAGTGCCCTGTTTCGACGTGGTTACACACCGACGCCGCTGTGTCGTCCGTCCCTGATGACGATGATTACTGGCCTGTATCCACATCAGCATGGCGTCACCGGCAACGATCCGAAGCCTGACAAATCGTTAGCTGACTTACAATATGCCGGGCTGCGGGAACAATTGATCTCCTGCATTGATCAACATCCGACGATTCCAAAACTGCTGGGTGAACACGGTTACCTGTCGATGCAGTCCGGAAAATGGTGGGAAGGCAATTATTCTCGCGGAGGCTTCACCCACGGCATGACGCGCGGATTTCCGAATCGCGGTGGTCGCCACGGAGACGATGGACTTGAAATCGGACGCAAAGGAATGCAACCGGTGTTTGACTTTATTGCGGAATCAAAACACGCGAACAAGCCATTCTTTTTGTGGTACGCTCCGATGTTGCCTCACACGCCCCACGATCCACCCGAACGATTGCTGGCAAAGTACCGCAGCGAGAATCGTCCTCCTGAGTTGGCAAAGTATTACGCGATGTGTGAGTTCTTCGATGAAACGTGTGGTCAGTTACTGGATCATCTGGATCAGCAGAAACTCAGCGACAACACGCTCGTCATGTATGTGACAGACAACGGCTGGATTCAGGCGACACCGGACATGAATCTCGGTAAGGACTGGAATCATGGTTTCGCACCGCGTTCCAAGCTGACACCGTACGAAGGTGGAATTCATACGCCGATCATGGTGTCATGGCCGGGCAGGATCGCTCCGGCAGAATACTCCGACCTGTGCAGCACTCTGGATGTCCTGCCCACGATACTTGCCGCAACCGGCCTTGATGCGATGCCCAAACTTCCGGGGCGAAATCTGCTGCCGCTGATTCAGGACGGCAAGCCACTGGACCGCGCCTACCTGTGCGGCGAAAGTTTCTCGCACGATATTGCCGATCTGACGAACCACGAAACGTCATTGCAGTACCGGTGGTGCATCGAAGGCAAGTGGAAGCTTATTCTCAGCTACGATTGCCCACCCGATCGATACGCCTTCGTGCACGCCGTGAACGACCGCAATCCGCAGCTATTCGACGTCGAAGCCGATCCACACGAAAAGCAAAATCTCGCTGCCCAGCATCCAGAGGAAGTGCGCAAACTCGCCGCCCATCTGCAGAAAACATGGCACGTCGAAAAGCAAGTGATCGGGCTACCGTAGCTTGACAATCCGGGAACGCGGTCGCCCTCCAGCAACAGGTTCGCCCAAAGGGGTCGGGAGTCTTTTTCTGCGGGTTGCAGGTTGGTATGTTTCTTTGACCCCCTTCAGTCGTCCTCAGGAGGCAGATCAAACAGTCATGCGTCCTTCTCGCGTACCTACAGCAGTGATCGCAACGGAAATGTTATCACTCCCCACAGCAGATGTGTCGCCTGGAAACACAGCGACACCCGGCTGATTCCGTACATCCATTCGACATTGACCGGATGCAACCATGCGCGTCAATTTGCGGTCTTATTGTGTTGAGTCATCAACAACCAGCTATTTCCCGAGCGGTGCGAACCCTGATCGATCGGCGACCGAAACTGCAGTTTGGCACTTTTGCTGCCGGTGCGTTACGCTCCGCCCATGAACCTTTCAAAACGAACGACCCTTTGTCTCGCCCTGCTGGCGCTACTGCTGATTGAACTGCTGGTTTGCTTCCAGTATCGCGGGCCTGCTGTCGTTGCTGAACGGGACGCAGATGCGCTCATCGACGCTGGCGTGCCGGCGTTTTCGGCGGAGCGCGCTTTGAAGATACATCAGCAGCTGTTCGATGACACAACACATCCTGCAGGGTCGGCTCAGAACGATGCTGTGCGAGACCGATTGGTGCATCTGTTGCAGGAGCATGGCTGGCAGGTTGAAATTCAGTCGGCTCAGGTGGAAGGTCGCGTCGGGAACTCGCCGCTGAGGTTGCATAACGTGATTGCCAGGCGACCGGAACAGGTTGGCCTTTCACTGCAGCCTATGATTATGGCGACGCATTATGATTCGTGCCGCTTTGGCCCGGGAGCCGGGGATGCAGGCGGCTGTGTTGCCGCGGTCGTGGAAGCCGGTCGATTGTTGACTCTGCAGCCCGATCTGCTGAAGCGACCAGTCTGGCTGCTCTTCACCGATGGCGAAGAAGCCGGTCTCCTGGGAGCGATCGAGTTTGTGCGATCGCATCCACTGTCGCTACAACGGCCTCTGGTGCTGAATTTTGACGCACGAGGCACCTCAGGTCCAGTGGTCATGTACGAAACTCACTCCGGAAATTCCGTCGCTGTTGATGCATGGGTCAATACGATCGCACGGCCTCGGATTACTGGCTCATTGTTTACTGCCGTCTATCGTTCGATGCCGAACGGGACGGACTTCAGCGTGTTTCGGAAGGCTGGGTGGCAGGGATTCAATTTCGCGATGATTGACGGTGCGCACCGATATCACCAGCCAGATGACACGTTCGCCAACCTGGATCCTCAAAGCGTGCAGCATTTCGGCGAACACGCATTGAAACTGTCCACTCTTGTTGCGAGCAGCGCCGCAGATCTGGCGACGACGAAAGAAGACGCGGTGTTCTTTGATGTGCTCGGACTGTTTGTGGTTCATTATCGTGTCTGGTGGTGCCTGCCGATCCGTTTCGCGCTGCTGATTGTTTCGGTCCAGCTCTACGGACGCCATGCCCTGCGACGCGACGTTTTGCGTCAGTCGCTGTATGTCTGGTTCACAATGCTGATCATCGTGATTGCAGCTCCCATTGTGGGCTGGATTATCAGTGCGTGTATCAGAGGCACCATGATTCTGCCGCGTCCATTTGTGTGGTACGGGCATGCATTGTCTTTTGCGATGTGGTGCCTGAGTCTGCTCATGGCGCTGAGCATTGCGCATTGGGTGCTGCGTCGAATTGATCAGCGCATTGTGTGGAATGCGTTCTGGTTGGGGCAGGCAATGACCTGCATGTTCGTGTCCATGTGGGCGCCGGAATTCAGCCACCTGTTGTCGATCCCTGGCGGCATGGCGATCGTGCTGACTCTGGCCGTGCGATCCATTCCACTTCGCACGCTGCTGGCCACGGCTGGTGCAGGGATCATTCTGATTCCGGTGCAGCATCTCCTGTCGATTGCGCTCGGTCCATCAGCGGGACTGTTACTGTTCCCCGCGTTTGCACTCATCGCAATGCCGATGCTGCCGGCCATGGGGAAACGCAACTCCGTCGCTTGATTCTGTGAGTCGGGCACTCTGCTGAACCACGACCACGGTGGTAATATCTTTCGCTGAGCAGATTGAAGGTCAGTCGATCTGCCATTATCATTTCGAACACACGATTCCCCCGGAGACGGATCTTTCGACTTTCCAAAACAGGCGGAGACGAGGGAAACGCGGAATCTTCAAATCTGCACCAAGGACTTTTTTCAAATGCAATCAGGCTGTCGGATACTCTTACTTGCGTGCTCAATTGCAGCGGTTGCCATGACGACGGAAGGAGCCGATCCGTTGTCGTCTCAGTCTGACTCAGGCAGCAGTCTTTTAGTCGGCGTGGCGGAGACGGACATCACACCTCCGGTCGGTTTCCCGATGGCTGGCTACTATCACGAGCGGCTGGCGGAGGGGACAATCGATCCGCTGAAGGCCAAAGCCATTGTCTTTCGTGATGGCGACACTACAGCCGCTCTGGTTGTGTGTGATTTGATCGGAATCGCCACCGATCTGTCGCAAGAAATTCGACGACGAGTCTCCGAGAAGACCGGAATTCCGGAGAACAATATTGCGATCTCGGCAACCCACTCGCACACCGCTCCGGATTACATGAAGGAACTGTATCTGTATCTGGGCAAAGAAAAGCAGGAGGAACTGCGGGCCACATACATCGAAAAACTGATCGGCGGACCAGTGGAAGCCATCGTGCAGGCTCACGCCAACGCGAAACCCTCGTTGCTGGCAAGCGGTTCGGCGACGCAGACGACTTCGGTTTCCTTCAACCGCCGGTTCGTCATGCGCGACGGAAGCGTGCAGACATGGCAAGCCTTGTCAAATCCTGAAGTCGTACGTGCCGCAGGTCCGATCGATCCTGAGATCGAACTGCTCGTGATTCGTGATCCACAGGACAACACGACACGCGGCATCGTCAGCAACTTTGCGCTGCATCTGGATACCGTCGGAGGCATGAGGTGGAGTGCTGATTATCCATTCTTCATCGAACGTACGCTCCGCAAAGCGTTCGGCTCGGAAGTCATTTCGATTTTTGGCACCGGTTGCTGCGGCGACATTAACCACGTCGACCCTTCGACGACCGTCAGGAATAAAGCCGAGTCTATCGGTGAATCAATCGGCACGTCGATCAGCCAGCAGATCGCTCAATTGAAGCCGATTGAAAACACACGGCTGGCGGTCAAGTCACAGGTCGTGCAGTTGCCGCTCGAAGACGCGTCCCGTGAAGAAGTCGAACGTTCGGTGCAGCTCGTGGATCTGGCCAATCGCGGCGGCAAGGTGGAGTTCCTTGAACACGTCACCGCTTACAAAAAGCTGATTCTTGATCAACTGCGTCATCGCGAGCCGTACGCCAAAACCGTCGATCATATCACCTGGGGTCTGAGTCGTTCGCTGGCTGGCGTTGGCGAGACACTGCCAGTCAACATGACCGTGATGACGATTGGAAGCGACGTGGCGATTGTCTGTATGCCCGGCGAGGTGTTTGTCGAGCTGGGACTGGCAATCAAACACGGGTCGCCGTTCCGGACGACAATCGTGATCGAACTGTCGAACGCCGTGGAGTCCATCTATATCCCGCACCGGGCGGCCTACGCCGGGGGCAGCTACGAGGTGACCAATTCTGCCGTCCAGCCGGGCAGCGGCGAGATGCTGGTCGAAACTGCCTTGACTCTACTTCGTGAAGCAGCCACCGAATCTTCAAAGCCATGACTCGACGGCGTTGTTGGGAACCGCCGCCTGCGGAAGTGTCGAGTCTAAACTCCGCGCCGTCGTGAGTGAGACAATTGGCGAGCGGCATGCGTCAGCCTGCCGGTATAAAAACGACGTACCGGGGGGCTCACGCCGGTCCGCTCGCCGGACTCAATTCCAGCCTCGCGGAGTCTATCCGGCATTTTGCTGTCCTGGGGATCATTTTTTTACCAGGTCCCCGGATGCCGCCTGCAACTCGGCGTGCCGGAAGCACCCGACCAGATGGTCGTTCACCATCCCGACGGCCTGTATGAAGGCATAACAGATCGTGCTGCCGACGAATCGGAAGCCTCGCTTCTTCAGGTCTTTGCTCATGGCATCTGACTCCGGCGTGCGTGCTGGCACGTCCTTCATCGACTTTCGGGCGTTCTGAATGGGAAGGCCGCCGACGAAGCCCCAGACGTACGCATCGAAACTTCCGAACTCATCCTGCACGGCGAGAAATGCTTTGGCGTTGTCAATGGCGGACGCAATTTTGAGTCGATTGCGAACGATGCCTGCATTACTCATCAGGGCCGCCTGTTTGTCCATGTCGTACCTGGCAACCGCCGAGGCATCAAAATGGTCGAACGCCTCCCGATAGTTTTCCCGTTTCTTGAGGATCGTGGCCCAACTCAACCCAGCCTGTGCTCCTTCGAGAATCAAAAACTCAAAGAGAACTCGGTCATCGTGAACAGGCACGCCCCATTCAACATCATGGTACTCGATGTATTGATCTCCGACTGCCCAGGGGCAGCGGATGCGTTCTGCAGAAGATTTTTGTTTTGTCATCCGATTTGTATTCTTCAAGACCCTGCGAGATTCGGTGAGTGCGGACCGTACGATACAATACCTGCCAGTGAATCGCTGCTCCTGCGAAAGCGACATTCACATGGGCCGATTCTTTACCGTCAGCTGCGAGCCTTGGCAAGCATTGGGGGTCGTCACCAAACAGGAAGATGGACTTTCTTCTCTTCCGCCGGTAGTCATTGGAGGACGCGATGTTCGGCGCTGAAATTCTCACTGAGCCAGCGGTCTGCACAACGGCAGTACTGCTGGTTCTGGCCGTCTGGTATGAGATGCGTACAAAGAAAATCCCGAACTGGTTATCAGTCCTTGGTTTGACCGCCGGTTTCGTGCTCGCTGCAACAGATCAATTATTCCTGCCCCACGTCTCCGGCTTCTTAGTTGGATTCTTTTTCGGCGTCGCCTTCTTCGTTTCAGGCATTGCAGGTGGTGGTGCAGCTAAACTGATGATGGCGACCGGTAGTGTGATCGGTCCCGCAGCACCCATTGCATCGGCTGCTGTTTCTCTCCTCATCGTTGGATATGCCTACGTCTCGTACAAGTTGCAATCGGCTCCCGAAATGCGCTATGAAGGCGAAGAAACTCGTCCCAGCACGACAAAGGGCTCACTCATCATTGCACTCGGCACGGCAATCGGAATCGTCGTTTTAGGCAAACCGTGGGAATGAACGGGGCAGTTTTTCAGTGTCGGCCGTCCGTGCACTTCAGCTGCGCAACAAATAGAATCAGGGGACGAAGATCGCAGCACATAGAAAGCCATACATGTCTCAATGGAAATTATCCTCGTCTGTGCAGACACAGGATGCATTGAATCGCCGTCTGTTCCTGAAACATGGTTCAACATCCATCGGTGCCACGGCGCTGGCGACGCTGATGAATTCCGGAATTGTTGCCAAGGCTGCACCGGAACTCGGGCTGCCGCAATTTCCAAATCACGCAGCGGCGGCGAAACGGATCATTTATCTCTTCCAGTCTGGTGCGCCGTCTCAGATGGACCTGTTTGATCCAAAACCGATGCTGGCCGAACGGCGAGGCGAAGATCTGCCGGCGTCAATCCGACAGGGACAACGACTGACAACGATGACAAGCGGTCAGTCGACGTTTCCAGTGGCTCCTTCGGTATTCAATTTCGCCCAACATGGCGAATGCGGTATGTGGATGAGCGACGCATTGACTCACATGCCGACGCTGGCAGACAAGTGGTGCATGATTCGTTCGATGCACACCGAAGCCATCAATCACGATCCGGCCATTACGTTTTGTCAGACAGGTTCGCAGTTGGCGGGGCGACCGAGTATCGGGGCTTGGGCGAGTTATGGATTAGGCAGCGAAAACGAAAATCTGCCGTCGTATGTCGTGTTGACGTCATTTGGCAGCGGACGTCCGGACGACCAGCCACTGTACGATCGGTTGTGGGGTTCCGGGTTTCTCCCTTCGAAGCATCAGGGAGTGAAGTTCCGCAATTCGGGCGACGCAGTATTGTACCTGAGCAACCCGCAGGGAATGTCGGCTCAAACACGCCGCAGCACGCTCGATCGACTTTCCGCGCTGAATCAACAGCACTTCGAAGCGGTTGGCGATCCGGAAATCCAGACGCGAATCGCGCAGTATGAAATGGCGTTCCGGATGCAGACGAGCGTGCCGGAATTGATCGACATTTCCAAAGAGCCGAAGCATGTGCTCGACAGTTACGGCCCGGATGTTCATCGCATCGGGAGTTATGCGTCCAACTGTCTGCTGGCACGGCGACTTGCCGAACGGGATGTGCGTTTTGTCCAGTTGTTCCACATGGGCTGGGATCATCACGGAGGTTTGCCGAATGCCGTGCGAGGACAGGTGCGCGACACGGATCAAGCCACGACAGCGCTGATTAACGACCTTGACCAGCGTGGTCTGTTGAAGGATACGCTGATTGTGTGGGGAGGTGAATTTGGTCGGACAGTCTATTCACAAGGCAGCCTGACGCCAGACGACTATGGTCGTGATCACCATCCGCGCTGCTTCACGATCCTGATGACTGGTGCAGGCGTCAAGGGCGGCATGACTCACGGGGAAACTGACGATTACTGCTACAACATCGTTCGGGATCCCGTCCATGTGCATGATCTGAATGCGACGATCCTGCATCTGATGGGAGTCGATCACAAGCAACTGACTTACAAATATCAGGGCCGCGACTTCCGTTTGACAGACATCCACGGGGAAGTCGTGGATGCAGTGCTTTCGTAGCGATGTAAGCCCAATGGTACTCACTTTGGTAGTGGGACTCGCCAGAGTTCGTTGTTTCAAACTTATACCTCACGCGGTAGAAAGTGACATTAACCCGAAGCGTCAGCGAGGGCAGCAAATCCCAATCCCTCGCTGAAGCTTCGGGTTACGACCCAGTGCTCGCAAAAGTGTCATAATCGGCCGCGCGGAGTATAAAGGTGGCAGGGAGTGTCGAACTTGAGGGCTGGATTCGAAATCTAATCGGTGGGCAGCAGAATTTTGCCTTTGAGAGGTGCCTGTTCAGGCGATCAGCACTACAGTTGTCGTACATCGAAGCCAGAGAATGTCGGCCACAGATTCCTGGCCTTGATCCTGATGGCGTTCAGGTTCCGTATCCCGTGTTGAGGGTAAGACGATGGCTGTTGTCGATTGCCGTGGGCAGGTCTGCCTGGTTCGCAATGCGTTTTCCAGATTCACTATGGCATTCTGGATCGCCCTTGCGATAAGCAACTCGGCCCTGGCGTTTCAGGCCAAACGCGACGTTCCGCCCGTGTTGGACGCGAAAGGTCAGCAGATTGAAGATCTTGTCGAGTCTGCCATCGCAAAAATGGATCTTGGCAACTGGGATGCCGCTATGCAGGACTGTACTGCGGCGTTAAAGGTCGATGAAAAGAGTGGCCGGGCACTCGTGGCCCGCGGGATGGTTTACAACGGCAAAGGAGAATACGACAACGCGATCAAGGACTTTGATGCGGTCCCGGCGCAGACCGGTCGCGAACCGACGATGCTCAGCAATCGCGCCGATGCCTTTGCAGAACGATCACATGCTCTGTATCAGCAGGGCGAGTATCTGGACGCCATCGACAGCGCCTACTTTGCGACGCTGGAGAAAAGTGACCACATCGGCGCACATCTGAATCGAGCTGAAGCGTACGTGGCACGTCGCCAATATGACAAGGCAGTGAACAGTGCAAACCGAGCCATCAATGCTGAGGAAAAATCTGCCGAAGCGTACAGCATGAGAGGTCTTGCGTACGGGGCTAAGGGCAACTTTGATCAGGCTCTGGCTGATGAGAATAAAGCCATTGAGCTGGATGCAAATCTTGCGGTCGCTTATCAGCGTCGCGCCGCGGCCTGGGTGGCAAAGAAAGACGCGGTCAAAGCGGCTGCAGATTTTGACAAAGCCATCGCCCTTCAACCAGGTCTGGTCGATGCGTTGTGCGATCGGGCCTACTTCTATGCTTTGCAACGAGATGCCGTCAAAGCCATGGCGGATCTGGATCTGGCGATTCTGAAAGACCCTGAGTTTCCAAAGGCCCACGTGCAAAAAGGACTGGCTCTACTGGATCAGGAGCAGTTCGACCAGGCAATCGTCTGTTTTGATACGGCCATTAAGCTTCAGGGCAATCACGCCGGTGCCCACTGTTATCGGGGATACGCTCTGCACAGCAAAGGATCATATACCGGGGCGGTCGAAGAATTCACCAAAGCGATCACGCTTGATCCGGAACTTGTCGTTGCGTACTCAGGGCGAAATCAGTCGTACAAGAAACTCAAAATGCTGACTCAGGCCAGTGCAGATGCCGCCCGAGTCAAGAGACTTACACCTGAACCGCCGCCAAAGAAAACGGCAGAGAAGAAGAAAGAAGATCCGCCGCCACGTTTCCTCGTCAAATCAAAACCTGTCGATCCGGCGAAAAAGCCCGACGCGATGCGTTCTGCTGCCGAAGTCGATCGCCTGGTGACAGCCAATTACGCCAAACATCGTGTTTCTGCGAATCCAAAAACATCCGACGAACAGTTTGTGCGACGCATCTATCTGGACGTAACCGGCACAATTCCGACTTTGGCCCAGACACGGAAGTTCCTGGCAACGTCGGACCCCGATAAACGCTCCTCCCTGATCGACGAACTGCTCAGCAGCGACGGTTATGCCAGTCACTGGTTTAACTACTGGGCCGATGTGCTCCGCTATACCGACAGCCTGAACAACAATGTCCGGGGCGAGCCGTATCGACAATGGATCAAACAGTCACTGGCCGAAAGCAAACCGTGGGACAAGTTCGTGAACGAACTTCTGACAGCAGAAGGACTTGTCTGGAAAAATCCGGCGACAGGCTACGTGCAGCGCGATTCCGGAATGCCGCTGGACAACATGAATAACACAGTCCGAATCTTTCTGGGCACGCGGATCGGGTGTGCGCAGTGCCACGATCATCCTTTCGATCGCTGGACTCAGAAAGAATTCTACCAGATGGCCGCGTTCACATTCGGCACGCTCACGAATACGAATGGCGGTGACACGCGGTACTGGGACAAGAATCCGAACGATCGGCTGCAGGAAGAATATGACAGGATCGTGCAGGAAGAAGAAGACCGCCGAAACAATTCATACCGGTTTGATCGTCAGATCGGCATCAACATGATGATCGTCAACGATCAGGTTGACCGAAAAATCACGCTGCCGGCAGACTACGCTTACGACAATGGCAAGGCAGGTGAAGTCGTGCCCCCGAAAGCGATGTTCGGACAGCCTGCCGACGTTCGCAAAGATGAAGCTCCGCGACACGCTTTTGCGCGCTGGGTTGCATCCAAAGAGAATCCGCGTTTTGCTCTGACAATTGCAAATCGACTGTGGAAGCAGACGTTTGGTATCGGCCAGATTGAACCGGTGGATGACATGATGGACAGCACGGTTGCCGAAAATCCGGAACTGATGACATTCCTTGAATCCGAAATGAGGCGTCTGAATTTCGACATGAAGGAATACCTGCGAATTCTTTACAACACTCAGGCGTATCAGCGTCAGGCCTGTTTTGAAGAAATCGATCCGGGCGAACCGTATCACTTTGCCGGACCTGTCCTGAGACGCATGACGGCGGAACAGGTCTGGGATTCCATTCTGACGCTGGCCGTGCCGGATGAATATCGCGAATTACCCGCTGAAGTGCGCACGACGGCGATCGATCTTGATCTGACAAAAGTCTCCGCCGAAGACCTGATGACGGCGGAAGAAAAAGCCCGGGTTGTGGACGGTGAACAGGGGAAGCGGCAAGCCCCTTATGTCTACAAGGGAGTGCTGCTGGCACGAGCTTCCGAATTGCCGTCGCCGGTTCCAGCCAGTCACTTTCTGAGGATGTTCGGCCAATCAGATCGCGAACTGATTTCGGCGTCATCGACGAACGGTTCGGTACCACAGGTACTGTTCATGCTCAACGGCCCGATTTCCCACATGCTGCTCGAAAGCAACTCCACGATCTACAACAACGTCATGCGGCGCAAAACGGTGGACGACGGTGTGGAAGCCGTTTTCCTGACGATCTTGAATCGAAAACCGGATATGGAAGAAAAGAAACTGGCTGCAAACGAAATCAGCCAGGCTGGTCCAGCCGGTTACGGTAACGTCATCTGGTCGTTGCTGAATACGCGGGAGTTTTTGTTTATTCAGTAACCGCTCATTTACCCCGGCTCTTCAAGAAGATCTCATGCGAAACATGCTCACAAAGCTTGACGACATCAACCGCCGCCGATTCGTCGAATACGCGGCGAAATCCACGCTTGGCGTGAGCGTCCTGCCGCTGTTCAATGGCGTTCTCAACGCCGCTCAGGAGAAAGAAACTGCCAAAGCCACCCCCAACGCCATCAAGGGTAAAGCCAGGCGGTTGATTTATCTCTTCATGAATGGAGGCATGACACATCTGGATACATTTGACCTGAAACCCGGTCACGAAAATCAGGGCCGGACCAAGCCGATTGCCACCAACGTGGCGGGATTCCAGCTCAGTGAATTCCTCCCGACTCTGGCCGGGGTGTTTGACAAGCTCGCCGTTGTCCGATCGATGTACACTCAGACGGGCGATCACGAAGCTGGTGAATACCTGATGCGAACCAGCTACGACCAGATTGCCACCGAGCGACATCCTTCCCTTGGTCCATGGATACAGAAATTCAAAGGACGTCAGAACAAATCTTTGCCTGACACAGTCCTGATCAGTGCGCCCGCACGGCATCCGGGCGCAGGATTTTTCGATCCGACGTTCAGCCCGCTGCCGATCGGCGATCCGAATCGAGGACTGGAGAATACAAAGCCGCCCGCGTATCTGACTTCCTCATCGTTTGACAAGCGTCAGGCACTGATTGATGGTTTTGACCGCAAGTTCCGCGAGCGATATCCGCTGCAGCGCGTGAAACAGTATTCAGATTTCTATACCGAAGCCACGAGCCTGCTGACAAGCGGCGAACTCAAAGCGTTTGATCTCAACGAAGAAAAGCCTGAAGATCGCGACCGCTACGGTCGTGATGCGTTCGGCCAGGGATGTCTGTTGGCTCGGCGATTGATTGAAAGCAACGTCCAGTGCGTGGAAGTCACCTGCGGCGGCTGGGACATGCACAGCAGCATCTACAACGGCGGCGCGCTGCCCGCGCGCGCCGGAATCATGGATCATGCGATGGGAAATCTGATCAGGGATCTGGCCGATCGCAGGTTGCTCGATGAAACACTGATTGTCCTGACGACCGAGTTCGGACGTTCGCCGGTCATCAACTACAACGCCGGTCGCGACCATCATCCGGCGGTATTTTCGTCGGTGATGGCAGGAGGCGGAATCCAGGGAGGTCAGTTCTACGGAAAATCAGACGCAGCCGGTCACGCGGTTGATGAGGACGGCGTGACTCCGGCTGACTTCAACGCCACGATCGCCACAGCCCTGAATCTGCAACTTGCTGAAATCGTGCATTCACCGACAGGCCGACCATTCAAAGTCGCGCATGACGGCAAAGTCCTGTCGAAATTGCTGTAGCGTCATTCCGCATGTTAACCGACAATCCTTATGCACCGCCACACGAGACATCGCTGAACGAATACCCAGCGACGGCACGTTCGCAACTCAATCGGATGCTGCTGATGCTGCCGTTTTCGATTGTTGCGGCACTCGCCGGCGGAGCGTTGAATCGTGACCCGGGAATTTTGCTGATAGACCCGATGATTCATCCCATGGCACCGTCGGGACTTGTCTTTGGACTGTGCGCAGCGTTGGCGGGTGGCCTGATTTTTACGACTCGCAGGATCTGGATCACTCCCTTAATCCCCTGCGTTGCAATGGCGGCTTTCGGCATTACTGGTCACTTGATGAATCTGGCCGACATGCGATTGCGCAATGGAGGCAGCGCGGGTGTGTTTGTTGTCGAACTGTGCCTCGATAGTCTCACGGGGATGGCATTGATCGCAGTGGCCTTCGTCCTCGCACGGATGCTCACAATCTTCGGTGCACTTCGCTGGACTGTGATGGGAACATTTCTTGGAGCGTTATGCGTTGTGGTCGTGAACGGCCTGTCGATGGTGGCTTCGCTGTCCATTCTTCTCTACTGGACTATGTTCTGCTGGCAGTTTCTGATGATGCAGTATCTGGCATGGCTTAGTACAAAGCCGGAGGTCGTGACACAGGTCTGATGACACTCACGGCACGGATGGGCGCTGCAAATCGAAGCGATCGGTCGTGCGGCAGTAGGAAGCACCGCCGAGACGACCGATCAGATCCAGCAGCCCGGGATCGGCCCAGCCTGCGTCGTCCAAAACAGAATCGTCCAGATGCAGATGCACGACCTTTCCCACCACGATATTGGCACCGCCGGGGCCGGGAGCCAAAGCCAGATGGTGCAGCAGTGTGCATTCCAGACTCACCGGCGACGCCTGCACGCGGGGCGGTTTCACCATGCTGGACGGAAGCGTTTCGATGCCCGTGAGCTCAAATTCAGATTCGTCCGGTGGTAGTTCCGCGGAACTCAGATTCATCGCCTCGGCCAGACGAAACGGGACAACATTGATCACAAATTCGCCGGTGTCCAGAATGTTTTTGAGCGAATCCTTCGGAGTTCCGTCACGGCGATTGGATGGACAGAACACGATGCTTGGCGGCTTCGCACCGACACCCGTAAAAAAGCTGAACGGTGCCAGATTCGACACACCGGATAACGACACAGTCGCGACCCAGGCAATTGGTCGCGGCGCGATGATGCGAATCAGGTGCTGATACAGCGACGAAGGGGCGATTTGTCCGGGATCAAAATTCATGACTTCGCGATCTGCGGTTCTGGCACTCAGGCCACTTTGTCCATCGGAATCAGGCGTGGAATGGCAATCCGGAGTCCGACGACGTGACCGCAGTGGGCCTGTAATTCCGGAAAACTGAATCGCAGAAACCGCACCAGATCTTCCGGAACCTGCGACTGCAGATACTCCTTTGCAAACACAGCCATCTGGCGATCATAACCTTTCTGACTTCCGGTGTGCATGTAACACGCACCGCCAAACCGCCGGATATCTCCGTTGAACTGCGGACTGATGTGGTACAGCTCATGAAAGACCGTAATCATCTTTTCTTCAAACGACAGGTTCAGAAATCGCGGTAGAAAGAACGTCAGGATGTACAGCGCCTCGCGGCCCTGATGAGTCACCCGCTGCACAGTCCACAATCGTCCTCGTCGCCTTTCCACACTTGCGCCGCCTTCAAAACGCAGCGGCGTCAGTCGTGCCTGGATGCCCCATTCGACGGGTGATCGAGTCTGTGAAAACGTAACGGGAACCTCCGGCATCCGCACATGGCGAAACTCCGGATGTCGTCGACAGATATCTTCGCACAGAGCTGTCATCGCCCGGCAAAAATCAAAATGTTGCGCCACGCTGGTTACTCTCCCGATCCTTCGGAAGTTCATGAATCCTGAAATTGCTACGTTTGCCTGCGACGCAGCGTAGATCGACATTCAGTTTCCGACAAGGTTAAACAAAGGAAAGCACGCATCGAATTTGATGAATCACAGTGGCTTCCTTCCGCCTGATTTCGTCACTTTCAGATAAGTCAGGCTGAGTCAGCTTTGCTTGCTGCACGTAGATGCCAGATGATTCACTCCTGCATGCCAGGTCGACGGCGTCAGTGACATGCCATAGTTTTCTGTTTAAGGGCGGTTCCTGTGTGGTCACCTTTCTCATGGATTGAGCTGCCCCTGTTGCGTCGGGAACTGCTGGAAGCATCCCAAAAGCGGCGAACGTATGCGTTGCGGACCCTGATCGCGATCATCCATGTCGTGGGTTTCCTGCTGTATTACTTCAGCGTCTACTCGCGGCGTGGTTCGATCAGGCAGTTTTCGGGTGAAGGCGTGGATGCAGTCTACATTCAGATCATGATTGACTTATTTGCAATTGTACTCCTGTTGCCGGCGACGGCTTGTTCGGCGATCTCCGGCGAACGGGAAAAGCAGACCCTCGCCCTGTTGCTCATTTCACGCATTCGGCCGTCTGCGCTGGTCATCGAAAAATTGCTGTCGCAGCTGCTGCCGATGACCACTTTACTCTTGATTACAGTCCCCATGCTGGGCGTAGCGTTTCTGCTGGGTGGCGTGGAACTGGGCGACGTGCTGCTGATTCTGTGTCTGTTGCTCACAACCACAATCCAGGTCGGGGCGGCTGCAATTCTGTGTTCGAGCATCTTCCATTCGTCAGTGGATGCTTTCTGGGGGACGTATGCCTTGCTGGCGGCGATGTATTTTGTTCCCGGAATGATCGTCGAAGCCGTGGGAGTTCCAGCTTTTCCACTGCTTCAGACATTGCCGGTTGATCAGTGGTACTTTCCATGCATGACGTACCTTTTGGCGTTCAGCGGTCTGCTGTACGGCACGACGTCCCGCAGCGACGCTGCCATCAGTTGTCTGCCTTCGCTGATGATTGCGGTCATCATGCTGATGGTTGCCTCGCAGCTTGTGATCCGCACAGGTTCCGGTAACGCTCTGGAAACCGGACGTTTGGCATCGGGATTTTTAAGGTCGGCATGGAACATGTCGAGGATGTCTATCGGCTGGCCATTGGTGCAGCTGGAACGAATGCGAGACTGGTTCTGGCACCACGGACACTTCCTGTTTCTGCGTCGCCGATCGATCGCCTCCACTCCGACAGATCTTCCGGTTGCCTGGCGTGAATCCAGTTCAACGTTGCTGGCCAGCTGGAGGTTACACGTACCTCTGCTGCTCATGATTCTGTTTCTTCAATGGTGGTCGTTTCCAGCAGTGATTGGAACGACACACCGGGCCGAAGAAGTTTGCCTGATCACCGACGCCGGTGTGCTTCTGACGGGACTGATGATGATGGCTGCTGCGGGATGCCGTACGTTTGCCGCCGAACGATCCAGAGAGACGCTCGACATTCTGCTCGCAACGCCCATTCGTAATCGCGATCTGCTGCATCAGAAGCTATCGGCGGTGAACCATATCCGCTGGTACATTTTCGGGGGCGTCCTGATCACTGGTCTGGTGCATCTGTTCGTCGTCGATATGACGTATCTCTACGATCGATATCCCGTCGAATGGCGCACGTCGTTTGACTATATCGTGCATCATTCCCGCAATCGTGCCTGGGGATACCTGCCGCCCAATTTCGTGTTCAGTCTGCTGCATGCGTTCGTCTATCTGACGATCATGAAATGGGCCGCCGTCGGCTTCAGCTTGTTATTCCGGACACAGATGAAAGCCATGATGGCGACTCTCGTGGCGGCGATCGGGGTGTGTGCGCTCCCGTTCGTCGGAGCCATGATACCGCTCGTACTGCGTTCGATCGTGCCGAAGGAGTTTCCGGCATTCCTGTTTTCGTCGCCTTTGATTATCTGGGGCCTGAATGAAACGGGCGAGTTGCGAGATCTGATGCCGGTAGGTTTTGTTATCCGTGCGCGAAAAGCGGCGATCGGCATGTCGCAAGGAGAACTCGTTACGATCAACTTGCTGGTTTACGGGATCCTGGCCCTTATCCTGAAATATGGTGTTTTGCTGCTGCTGCCGCGAATTCTCGGGCGCCGGGATGCTGATACTTCGTAGGCGAGTAGCGGAGGGATTCGAAGCACTGCCGAAAACGCTGGGGAAATGTCTCATTTCGGACAAGGCGACGCAGAATCCGACGTAACGCAATACCAGAGTGCTTCAAGGTGGGCTGAGGTTCGCAACCTGATACTCGCCTGCGAAGAGTTGTCGGCAGAGATTCGGCAGAACCTGATTGCCGTGGGCGATGCGGAGGGAGCGACGTAACGCATCAATCGGAAGACAGAGGGCCGTTGAATCCAGAACTGCCCTGCCGTCAGGCAGGAACCTCGCTGCTGATCAGAATCGTTTCCAGGAGCAGCGTCAGTGCTGCGACTGAGCCTTTCAGGCTCAGTCGCAGCACTCACATCGTCGATTAACGCACAACCCATTGAATGCACAAATGTCACCGCGCACTTCATTTGTCGATGAACCCGTTCGCGGAGCGAAAGGCGACACTTTTATTCTCCTGCAGCAATGGAAGGCCAAGAATAAAAGGCTAACGAAACGATCCAGCCGAGGTTGCGTCGGTTGCGTTTTGACGTTGAGAGTCAGCCGTGCAAGAACGGCTGATCTTGGTCGTTCGCTGGCAAGATGTGCGTGACATTGAGCGGATTCGTCTGCTCCACGAATTCGGCAAGTACTTCAGATACCCGGAAGACGTTCGCGATCTGCTCCTTTCTCAAGTTTCCGACCACATTCGGCAGAATGTGGCGCGATTCGCGCGTGAATTTGCGGTCGAAGACCTCTTCGACTCGGTATTCTCATCGCTTCCATGGTGTATGCTTCTACATGACCTTGATGAGCGTCAGCTACCGGACGAGTCAAAAGCACATTATCAAGTTCCCGACTCGCTCTGCCTAATCGAGACAAGCAACAAGAAACATTGCCCGCTCCTTGTTGATGTCATAGGAGTCGCCGATGCAAAGCGAACACTGACCACGCCTCGGCGGTGGGGCCGTCCACATTTTCCGGCCGGTCGCAGCGGGTCATGCGCTCGGCGTTAGTGAGCCGCGAAAAGCAGCGCACTTGCAGCTCGCCGATGAATGCCTCCAAGGCTTCGCCGCAGCGGTCGGCCTGGGCGACCTTGATGGCGGTGCGGGCGCGTTCCTTCGCGTCGCGGTCGCCTTTCGCCACGGTTTTCGAGGCGATGCGGAGCCGCTTCACTTCCTCGCGTGCCGCTTCCCACGCGCCGTCGAGTTCGTTCCACTCGGTCTTTTCCGCACGGCTGGCAAGCACGCCGAGTTCGGAGACGCTGAAGCGCTTGTCCCCACGCCAGCGGGCGAGCGTCTGCCCGGTGTTCGCCTTGCGTTCCTTGTACGACTCCGCAGAGAGCCGGGCGATCGGAAATTGTGTTTCAATGAAGGTGGGCATGGAATTTGTTCAAATTTGATAGCAGCGTAAGCAGATTGAATGTGGGCCAGAGGCCAATTTTGTGCATAACTCAAGTGGCGGCGACCCAGTTGTCCAGTTGCAAGCCGGGCACCTTGGCAAACTCGCGGGTGTTGTTGGTGACCAGCAGGACCTGCAGGCTGAGCGCGTGGGCGGCGATCATGGTGTCGAGCGACCCGATAGGCGTGCCACGGCGCTCCAGGTCAGCGCGCAAATCGCCATAGACCCACACGGCTGCGGCATCGAAGGGCAAAATGCTCAGGGGTGCCAGAAACATTTCGAGCGCCTGTCGGTTGCGCGGCGAGCCACTTTTGGCCACACCAAATGCCAACTCTGCGGCCACTACGCTGCACAGCCCGATGTCGCCCATCCGGTATTGCTTAAAGCGCGCCAGCACGGCTGTGGGTTTGGCGTTGATGATGTAAATACAGATGTTGGTGTCGAGCAGAATCATGGCGTTATCTCGGCACGAACCTGCTCGTCAGGCTGCTGGCGCGTCAATACAAAGCCCGGCTCG
>Ga0105044_10004259_pt1 | contig 19659 bp, 22 predicted proteins | sample MAT01_FD_78092 | JGI IMG/M metagenome (GOLD analysis project Ga0105044, IMG submission 78092) | Freshwater microbial communities from Lake Fryxell liftoff mats and glacier meltwater in Antarctica - MAT-01 | ecosystem: Environmental > Aquatic > Freshwater > Ice > Liftoff microbial mat | place...
GCCAGCAGCGTGTAGCCGTCCGCCGGTGACTTGGCGACCAGTTGCGTGCCGACGAGGCTGCTGGCACCCGGCCGGTTGTCCACGATCACCTGCTGGCCGAAGGTTTCGGCCATGTGCTGCCCCACCAGCCGCGCGACGATGTCCACGTTGCCGCCCGCCGCGAGCGGCACGATGATGCGGATAGGCTTGGCGGGATAGGCTTGGGCGTGCGCGCCTGCGGCGCAGGCCAGCGCGGCGAGCGCTGCCACTGTGGGTACGATGGTCTGCATGGACTCCTCCTGAAATAATCAGCCGCGGCGGGTTCCGCCCGACGCGCTAGTGCGTGATTTGGAGTTAAAGTAACACGAATAACAAGCCGCTCTTTGTCCGCCCGTCCCGCCGGTTTGGGGGGTGGCATCCCCCGTCTTCAACCCGCCGCAGAAAGCCTCATGACCACCCCCGCGATCCCCCTCCTCTCCGCCCACGGCGCGCAGATCCCCGCCTTGGGCTTCGGCACCTCGCAGCTCGGCGGCTGCGCCGAGACCGTCGCTGCCGCGCTCAAGCTCGGCTACCGCCACATCGACACGGCGTGGAAATACGGCAGTGAGAAGGGCGTGGGTGAAGGCATCCGCCTGTCCGGCGTGCCGCGCAAAGACATCTTCCTCGTCACCAAGGTGTCGCATGAATACCTGCGCACGGCGGACTTCGCGAAGTCCGTGGACGAGAGTCTCAAGAACCTGCAGGTGGATTACGTGGACCTGCTGCACGTGCACTGGCCGAGCCCCGAGAAAGTGCCGCTCGCCGAAACCATGGGCGCACTGGCCAAGGCGAAACGCGACGGCCTCGCGCGGCACCTCGGCGTGGCGAACTTCAACATCGCCCTGCTGGAAGCAGCGCGGCAGCTCTGCCCCGAGCCGCTGGTGACGCTGCAGGCGGAATACCACCCGTACCTCGACCAGACGAAGATCCTCGACTATTGCCGGCAGCACGGCCTGGTGCTGACCGCCTACTGCCCACTCGCGCGCGGCAAGCTGATCAGCGACCCGGTGGTGGCCGCCATCGCCACAGCGCGCGGCAAGTCCGTCGCGCAGATCGGGCTGCGCTGGCTGCTGCAGCAGAAGATCGTCGCGCCCATTCCGCGCTCCGCGAACCCGCAGCACATCGCGGAAAGCCTGGATGTGTTCAACTTCACACTGACGGACGACGAAATGCAGAAGATCGCCGCCCTCAAGCGGCCGGACGGCCGCATCGCCAACCCCGCGGGCCGTGCGCCGGCCTGGGACTAAGAGAGAGAACCATGAACGACACCACGACCCCGCCGCTGCCCCTCTCCACCCTCCGCGTGCTGGACCTGACGCTCGCCCGCGCGGGCCCGACCTGCGTGCGTCACTTGGCAGACTGGGGCGCCGAGGTGATCCGCATCGAGCAGACCGGCACCGGCAGTGAGGACATCATCGGCCGGCGCCAGAGCCCGGACTTCCAGAACCTGCACCGCAACAAGCGCGCGATGCAACTGAACCTCAAGTCCGAGGAAGGCCACGCCATCTTCATGCAGCTCGCGGCCCGCGCCGACGTGATCGTCGAGAACATGCGCGCGCCGGTGAAGCACCGCCTGAAGATCGCGTACGAGGACGTGAAGAAGGTCAACCCGCGCATCGTCTACGGCAGCATCAGCGGCTTTGGCCAGGACGGCCCGGCCAGCCACCGCGCCGGCGTGGACCAGATCGCGCAGGGCATGGGCGGCCTGATGTCCGTCACCGGCCTGCCGGGGCAGGGCCCGGTGCGCGCGGGCATCGCGGTCAACGACCTCGTCGCCGGCACTTCATTGGCGTTCGGCATCATGGCCGCGCTGTTCGAACGCGAGCACACCGGCGTCGGCCGCTGGGTACACACCAGCCTGCTCGAGACGCAGGTGTTCCTGATGGACTTCCAGGCCGCGCGCTACCTGATGAAGGGCGACGTCGCGGAACAGGCCGGCAACGAGCACCCGACCATGATCCCCAGCAACGCCTTCCCCACCGCCGACGGCGCCGTCAACATTTCCGCCACGGCGCCGCATCACTGGATCAAGTTCTGCGAGGCGATCGGCAAGCCCGAGTGGGCCACCAAGCCGGAATGGAGCTCGCAGGAAGCGCGCCGCAAGGACCGCCCCGCGGTCTATGCCGCGATCGGCGACGTCACGCGCCAGAAGCCCACCTCGCACTGGGTGGACCTGTTCGAATCGATCGGCATCCCCGCCGGCCCCATCAACAAGATCGACCAGGTCTTCGCCGAGCCGCAGGTGCAGCACCTCAACATCGCCACGCCGATGAAGTCCACAGTCTTCGGCGACACCAAGGTCGTCGCCTCCCCGCTCAACATGAGCGGCGCCAACCGCAACATCCGCCGGCACACGCCGGAGAGCGGGGAGCATACTGCGGAGGTGATGAAGGAACTGGGGTATGGGGAGGCGGAGGTGGCAAAGTTCAAGGCGGGCGGAGTGATTTGAGACCGGCGGGTCCGCGCACCGCAGTACCAAGAAAATGACGCTGGCCCCGTTGAGCGATCAGGAGAAAATGATGAAACGGAAACTGTTTGCAGTTGGCGCGGCCGTCATGGCAGCCGCTTCTTGCCTGCCCGCGCAGGCGCAGGACTGGCCGCAGCGGCCGATACGGATCATCGTGCCGTTTCCGCCGGGGCAGGCGGCCGACATCATCACGCGGCTGGTGGCGGAGCGGCTCGGACCGGCGCTCGGCCAGCAGGTGATCGTCGACAACCGCCCGGGCGCCGGCGCGGCGCTCGGCACCGAGATCGGGGCCAGGGCGGCCCCCGACGGCTACACCTTCCTTGCGGGCGGCAGCGCCGCGCTGGCGATCAACCCGCACCTGTATCCCAAGCTGGGTTACGACACGCCGCGCGACTTCGCGCCCGTGACACAACTCGTGTCCATCGCGATGGTGTTCGTGGTCAACCCGTCACTGCCGGCGCAGAACCTGAAGGACCTGATCGCCCTCGCCAAGGCCCGGCCCAAGGAGCTCAACTACGGCTCCTCCGGCAGCGGCAGCACTTCGCACCTCGTCACCGCGGCGCTGGCCTCGCGCGCGGGGATCACGCTGACGCACGTCCCCTACAAGGGCGCGGTGCAGGCCCTCACCGACCTGCTGGCGGGGCAGATCGCGCTGGTCGCGGACACCCCGCCCACCGTGCTACCGCACGCGCAGGCCAACAAGCTCCGCGCCATCGCCACTTCGCTGCCGCAGCGCATCCCGCAAATGCCGAATGTGGCCACGGTCAGCGAGCAGGGCCTACCGGGCTTTGATCTCAGCACGTGGACCAGTTTCGTCGCGCCCGCGGGCACACCACCGGCCATCCTCGACCGGATGAGCGTCGAGGCGGCCCGCATCATCGCCCAGCCCGAGGTCAACAAACGGCTGATCGAGATCGGGTTCATCCCGGTGGGCAGTTCCCGCCGCGACTTCAGCGTCTTCCTGGCCGCGGAATACGCCAACTGGCAGAAGATCGTGCAGGCGACCGGGGCGAAGGTGGAGTAGGTTCACCTTCGCGCGCAGGGAAGCAACTCCGACCCCGGGGGCGCGACTCTCTTCGTGACCCGCCGCACCCCCATCCCAACCTTCCCCCTCGGAGGGGGAAGGGGTTGATCCCCTCCCCATTTCAGGGGGAGGGCAGGGTGGGGGTCGCACGTATCATTGCGCGCGATCGTCACTCCGTTACGTCATTCTCATAGCGCGCAGCCCCTCAATACCCGCGCGTAGTGCGCCAGCCCCTTCGTCGCCTTCCCCGGCACCTTCGCCAGATCGTCCCACCGCCGCAGCAGCACGGCGTCCCCGGCATGGGGGTTGCGCATGAAGTTGTCCGCGTCCTCCGGGCTGAAGGCGCCGCCCTGCACTTCCAGGCTTTGTTTCGACGCGGGCGACAAGCTCGCCCAGTAACCACTATCCGTCGCGCACAGGTAGCGTTTGGCGTCCACGTGCAGGCGCACGGGCTCCAGCACGGCGTCGGCAAAGAGTTCCGTCAGCGCCGGGATGGCAACGTACTGGTGGATGTCGTCCACCTCGTGGCCGAAGTCGTCGTTGCGGTCCGACAGCATGTGCCCCACGTCGTGCAGCAGGCAGGCGGCGATCAGCTCGGGCGAGGCGCCCGCGGCCTCGGCGAGTTCCGCGCATTGGAGCGCGTGCTCGCGCTGGCTGACGGCCTCGCGGCCGTACCAGGCGGTGCCGCGGGTGTCGTAGAGTTTCAGGAGTTCTTCAACGGACAGGGCCATGGTCTTTCCTTTCCATGGGCTCCCGCCTGCGCGGGAGTGACGAACCTTAAATGAACATCTTGCGCACGCGCGCCGACACGAGGTCGATCATCGTTACCGCGACGATGATGATGATCATCACCGCGCAGGTTTCCGCGTAGTAGAAGCCGCGGATGATCTCCCACAGGATGACGCCGATGCCGCCGGCGCCGACCATGCCGACCACCGTCGCCGAACGCACATTGGACTCGAAGCGATACAGCGAGTACGAAATCCACAGCGGCATCACCTGCGGCAGCACGCCGTAGGCGATTTCCTCGAGGCCTTTGGCGCCCGTCGCGCGGATGCCTTCCACCGGCTGCGGGTCGATGGCTTCCACCGCTTCCGAGAACAGCTTCGCCAGGATGCCGGTGGTGTGGACCCACAGCGCGAGCACGCCGGCGAACGGCCCGAGGCCGACGGCGACCACAAACAGCATGGCGAACACGACTTCGTTGATCGCGCGAGCGGCGTCCATCAGCCGCCGTACGGGCTGGTAGATCCACCAAGGGGCAATGTTCGCCGACGACGCCAGCCCGAACGGGATGGCCGTGACCACCGCCAAAGCGGTGCCCCACACCGCGATCTGCAGGGTGATGACCATTTCCTCCAGGTAGATGCGCCACTCCTTGAAATTCGGCGGGAAGAAGTCCGCCGCGTACTTGCCCATGTTGGCGGAGTCGTGCCAGAGGGCGAGCGGACGCATGTCCGCCCCCTGCCACGACCCGGCCAATATGGCGAGCAGCACGCCCCAGCCCATCAGCGACCACAGGCTGCGTTTCGAGAGGCCCGGCGCCGCTAACGTCCGGGCAACGCCCGGGGCTGGGGCCGCAGCAGGTAAAACGTGACCGGAAGCCATCGGCATATGCCCCGAACGCCTACTTCTGCGCGAGCTGTTGGTTCAGCTCGGCCAGCTTCTTGTTGATCTCGGCCAGCTTGGCCTTCTTCTCGGCTTCCGGCATGGCGGCGTCGGCTTCGACCCTGGTCTTGTCGCGGAACAGCTCGAGCTGGCGAATCGGCACGAGCTGGCGGTTGGTGGAAGCCTGGAAGCCGGACAGCTTGGAGAGCTTCATCAGCACTTCCTTCTCCTGCGCGCCGCCCTGCCCGTAGGTGTAGAAGAAGTCGCGCAGCTTGGCCTTGGCGGGTTCGGGCAGATCCTTGCGCATGACCAGCGGGTCGAGCGGGATCAGCGGCGAGGTCCAGATGACGCGGATGTCGGCGAACTTGTCCGGGAAGCGTGCCTGGATCTTCTCCAGGTTCTCGCTGTTGTTCGTCGCCACGTCCACCTGCTTGTTGGCCACGGCCAGCGCGTTGGTCTCGTGATTGGCGCTGCGCACGATCTTGAACACGGCCTTGGGATCGGTGTTGTTAATGGCGAACACGTAGTAGCTGGGCACCAGGAAGCCGGAGGTGGAGTTCGGGTCCCCATTGCCGAAGCTGTAGTTTTTGCCGTTCTTCAGCACGTCGTCGAGCGACTTGAGCGGGCTGTCCTTGTGCACGATCAGGTGCGAGTAGTAGCCCTTGCTGCCGTCGGCGTTGACCATCTGCGCGAAGACCTCGCCGTTGGCGCGGTCCACCGCTTCCATCGCGGACTTGTTGCCGAACCACGCGACGTGCACCTTGTTGAAGCGCATCGCCTCGATGATGCCGGCGTAGTCGGAAGCGAAGAAGGCGTTGACCTTGTAGCCGGTCTTTTTGGCCATCGCGTCGATGATGGGCTGCCAGTCCTGCTTGAGGTTCTGCGAGGCCTCGGTGGAAATGATGCCGAAATTGACTTCCTTCAGGTCCTGCGCGGGTGCCGCGGCGGCCACGGCGCACAGCGCCAGCGCCGCAAACAGTTTCTTGAACATGGTGGGTACTCCTTGGGGTTGAGACAACGGTAGGGTCAGATGGCTTCGGCCACGGCCAGCGACGGCTGTGGCCGCGCGGCGGGGGCGTCCCGCAGCGTGGAAATGTGGTCGGGCAGCGCGAGGATCTCGTCCGCGTCAGCGCCGTAGAGGCCGCGCAAGAGCGCGGGCGTCAGCGCGGCAGACGGGCCGTCGTACACCACTTTCCCGTGATGCAGGGCCACCGTGCGCGGGCAGTACTTGAGCGCGACGTTGACCTGGTGCAGCGACACCAGCACGGTGCAGCCGTCCTCGCGGTTGATGCGCGCGAGGATCTCCATGACGTTGCGGGAGGACTCGGGGTCGAGCGAGGCGATGGGCTCGTCCGCCAGCACGATGCGGGCGCCCTGCACCAGCGTGCGGGCGATGGCGGCGCGCTGCTGCTGCCCGCCCGAGAGCGTGGAGGCGCGCTGCGCCGCGCGCTCGCCGATGCCCACGCGTTCGAGCGCTTCCATGCCGCGTGCCAGTTCCTCGCGGCGGAACCAGCCCGGCAGGGTGCGCCACAGCGGCGTGCGGTGGAGGCTGCCGGCCATTACGTTCTGGATCACCCGCGAGCGCCCCACCAGGTTGAACTGCTGGAACACGAAGCCGATGCCGGCGCGCACGGCGCGGATATCGCCGACGATGCGCCCGCCGCGCTGCACGGTCTGGCCGTGCACGGTGATCTCGCCCGTGGTGCCGCGGTCGCCGGCCACGAGGCCCGCCACGTGCCGCAGCAGCGTGGACTTGCCGGAACCGGACGCGCCGATCAGGGCGACCATTTCGCCGGGCAGCACGTCGAGGCTGACGCCGTCGAGCGCGCGGTGTCCGCCGAAAGTCTTGGTGAGACCGGTGATGCGGATCGCAGGGGTCATGCGGGCTTCAGCAAGCTGGACGGTGGTCAATGTAGTGCTCCCATATGACGGTTCGATGGCGGTTCTGTGACGGTCTGCGCCGTTCGGCGTTACACAACGCGGCGGCCCTCGCGCCAGACGGCGCGCACCACCGGTTGCCGGCGGCCGTCGACGCCCTCGACCAGGCGCACCTGCACGAGATCGGCGCGCCGGCCGGGCGCGATCTCGCCGCGATCGTCGAGGCCGACCGCCAGCGCCGGATTGCGCGTGACCGTCGCCACCGCTTTAGGCAGGCCGAAACCCACTTCCTCGACGAGACGGAAGGCGGCCAAGAGCAGGCTGGCGGGGACGTAATCGGAGGACAGGCTGTCCAGCAAGCCCAGCCGCGCAAGTTCCGTCGCCGCGACGTTGCCGGAATGCGAGCCGCCGCGCACCACGTTGGGCGCGCCCATCACGGTGGACATGCCGGCGGCCTTGGCGGCGCGGGCCGCCTCGACCCGCGTCGGAAACTCGGCGATGGCGATGCCCGCCGCCCGCGCTTCCTCGACGTGCTCGGGGAGCGTGTCGTCGTGGCTCGCCAGCGCGATGCCCTGCGCGTTGGCGTAATCCACGATGGTCCGGCGGTGCGGCACCACGTAGCGTTCCTGCAGCTCGCGCGCGGCCTGCACCTGCCGGTCGAACTTCTCGGCCGACCAGCCCTTCTTGCCGCAGTAGTAGACGCGGGCGTGCTCGATGTTCTCCCACTGCCGCTGGCCGGGCGTGTGGTCCATCAGCGAGATGAGGCCGACGCGCGGATCGCCCTTGAAGGGTTCGAACAGCTCCAGGGTATTGGGCGCCGGTAGCTCGCAACGGATGTGCAGGCGATGCTCGGCCCGCAGCACGCCCTCGGCGGTGGCGCGTTCGAGCGCGGCCAGCACAGGGCCCATGGACTGCGCCCGCATCGCGTCCGGATCGGCGTCGCCCACGCCGAGGGCGTCGTAAACGGTGGTGATGCCGGCCGCCGCGATTTCCGCATCGTGGCCGAACAGCGCCGGCAGTTCCGGCCAGCGCACCTTGGGCCGCGGCATCAGGTGTCGCTCGAAGTTATCCGTGTGCAGTTCCACCAGCCCGGGCAGCAGGAAGTCGCCGTCGAGGTCGGCCGCGCCCGGCACGGCCGTGCCGCCCTTGTCCACGGCGACGATCTGTCCGCCGGCCACTGCCAGCGTGCCCTGCACCACCTCGTTGCCCAGCACCAGCCGGGCGCTCTTGAAGACGAGATCGCCGTTCATTGGAAATCCGCCATGTCGACCACGCGGGTGGCGACGGCGTCGCGCACCGCCGCGTCGTGAAAGATGCCGACGATGGCAGCACCCCGTTCGCGGGCCTCGCGGATGAGCCCGACCACCGTCCGCCGGTTGTCGGCGTCGAGCGACGCCGTCGGCTCGTCGAGCAACAGGACGGGCTTGGGCTTGATGAAGCTGCGCGCGATGTTCACGCGCTGCTGCTCGCCGCCGGAGAAGGTGGCGGGCGGCACGTACCACAGCCGCGGCGGGATGCGCAGCCGCAGCAGCAGTTGCCGCGCTTCCGAATAGGCGGCCCGTACGCGGTCGGCGTCGCCGCCGGCTTCTTCCAGCAGGGGTTCCGCCACCACGTCGAGGGCGGACACGCGCGGGATCACGCGCAGGAACTGGCTGACGTAGCCGAGCGTCGTGTCGCGCAGCCGGAGCAGCGCCTGCGGCTCGGCGTACACGATCTCCACCTCCGCGCGGCCTGTGTCGATAACGATGGAGCCGCTCGTCGCGCGGTAAGTGGCATAGATGCACTTGAGGAGCGTGCTCTTGCCGGCGCCCGACGGCCCGTCGAGCACGACGCATTCGCCGGGCAGTACGTCGAGATACACGTTGGCGAGCACCGGCAGCTCGGCGGCGCCCTGGTTATGCAGCACGAAGGTCTTGGACAGGCCGGCGACCCGGATGGCGGCAGCGGCGGTCATGGCTGGAGCACCGAGGACACGAGGAGCTGCGTATAGGGATGCTGCGGATCGTCCAGCACCTGGTCGGTCAGACCGGTCTCGACCATGCGCCCACCCTTCATCACCAGCATGCGGTGCGCGAGCAGCCGCGCGACGGCGAGATCGTGGGTGACGATGATGGCGGCCAGCGAGAGCTGTCGCGTCAGCGAGCGCAGCAGGTCCAGCAGCTTGGCCTGCACGGACACGTCAAGGCCGGAGGTCGGCTCGTCCATGAAGACCAGGCGCGGCTGGGTGACGAGGTTGCGCGCGATCTGCAGGCGCTGGCGCATGCCGCCGGAGAAGGTCTGCGGCGTGTCGTCCATGCGCTGCGCGTCCATCTCCACGCGCGCGAGCCAGTCCGCGGACACCTGGCGCAGTTTGCCGTAGTGCCGCTCGCCCAACGCCATCAGCCGTTCGCCCACGTTGGCGCCGGCGGAGACGTTCATGCGCAGGCCTTCAGCGGCGTTCTGGTGCACGTAGCCCCAGTCGGTGCGCGCGAGCAGACGGCGCTGCGCCTCGGACAATGCGTAGATGTCCACGACGCCTTCGTGCCGGGTGAGGAACTCCACGCGGCCCGCGTCCGGTTTCAGTCGCGCGGACACGCAGTTGAGCAGCGTGGTCTTGCCGGACCCCGATTCGCCGACGACGGCCAGCACTTCGCCGGCGTAGAGGTCGAAGCTCACGTCCTCCACGGCCGCGCGCTCGCTGTAGCTTTTGTGCACGCCCTGCACGCGCAGGACGGGCGCGGGGGCGATGTCAGCAGGGGCCGCGATCATGGCCGCACCCGGAAGCTGACGCCATGCCGCTCGAAGCCGAGCGACTCGTAGAACTGGTGCGCCCGCTCGCGATGGTCGTTGGCGGACAGCGCGAGCTTGTAGCAGCCGGCCTCGCGGCAGCGCTCGCGCGCATGCGCCATCATGGCGCGGCCGACGCCCAGGCCCTGGTGCGCCGGCGACACGGCGACATCCTCGACGATGCCGGAGGGCGCGCCAAGGTGCGCAAGGTTATCCATGATCAGCAGCGCGTAGGTGCCCACGACAACGTCGCCGAGACAGGCGACGTACAGCGTGTAGTCCGGGTAGTGCGCGAAGCGCATGAAGATTTCCCGCGCGTCCGGCAGCGGGAGCTTGGCCCCGTCGTCGAGCGCGGGCTGGGCGTAGAGGGCCAGCACGGCGGGCAGGTCAGCCACCACGGCGGCACGGATGCTGGCGGTGGCGATCACGGGCGCGTTCATGCGGGAGTCTTGGACTCGCGCCGCGAACGGCAATAGTCCGTGTCGGAGCAGACGTGCAGGCGGCCGCCGCGGTCGTCGGTGATGACTTCGTCGAGGAAACTGTCGGCGGCGCCGCACAGCGCGCAGGCCTGCGCCCACTTCTGCACCTCGAAGGGGTGGTCGTCGAAGGCCAGGCTCTCGACGCGGGTGTAGGGCGGCACCGCGTAGATGCGTTTCTCGCGGCCGGCACCGAACAACTGCAAAGCGGGGTTGCGGTGCAGCTTGGGGTTGTCGAACTTTGGGATCGGCGACGGCGCCATCAGGTAGCGTCCGTCCACCATCACCGGGTAATCGTAGGTCGTCGCGATGTGGCCGTAACGGGCGATGTCCTCATACAGCTTGACGTGCATCAGGCCGTATTCGGCGAGGCCGTGCAGCTTGCGCGTTTCGGCCGCGCGCGGCTCCAGCTTCTGCAGCGGCTCCGGCACCGGCACCTGGTAGACGATGATCTGGCCGGCGGTGAGCGGCGTCTCGGGGATGCGGTGCCGCGTCTGGATCAGCGTGGCCTCGGTGGTGCGCTCGGTGGTCGCTACGCCGGTGGTGCGCTGGAAGAAGCGGCGGATGTTGACGGCGTTGACGGTGTCGTCCGCACCCTGGTCGATCACTTTCAGCACATCCTGCGGGCCGATCACCGCGGCGGTGACCTGGATGCCGCCCGTGCCCCAGCCGTACGGGAGCGGCATCTCGCGCGAGCCGAAGGCCACCTGGTAGCCGGGGATGGCGACGGCCTTCAGGATCGCGCGGCGGATCATGCGCTTGGTCCGCTCGTCGAGGTAGGCGAAGTTGTAACCGGGGTCGCGCAACACCGGGGTAACGGCCTTGGCGGCCTGCGGCAGATCGCGCGCGTTCATGCGGCCTCCTCCGCGGCCTGGGCGCCGCGCATCTTGCGCACGAGCTCCAGTTCCGCCTGGAAGTCCACGTAGTGCGGCAACTTGAGGTGTTGCACGAAGCCGGAGGCCTCGAGGTTGTCGCTGTGCGAGAGCACGAACTCCGGCATCTGCGCGGGGGCTTCGACGGGCTCGCCGAGTTCCGCGGCGCGCAACGTGCGGTCGACCAGCGCCATCGCCATCGCCTTGCGCTCGCAATAGCCGAAGGTGAGCCCGTAGCCCGAAGTGAAGCGCGGCGCCTCGGTCTTGCTGCCGGCGAACTGGTTGACCATCTGGCACTCCGTCACCGCGAGGTCGGCGATGGAGATGGCGAAGCCCAGCTCTTCGGGCTCGATCTCGACGTCGACCAGGCCGTAGCGGATCTCGCCGGCGAAGGGATGCGAATGCGAGTAACCGCGCTGCGTGGAGTAACCCATGGCCAGCAGAAAGCCCTCGTCGCCGCGGGCGAGGTTCTGCAAACGCGTCGCGCGATCAACGGGGAAATCGAGCGGCTGCCGTGTGAGGTCGGCCGGTTCGGGATCGCCGGGGTCGGCGTGCGCCGTTTCGATCAGGCCTTCATGGTTCAGCAGGTCGACGACCCGCGGCACCGGTTCTCGCGGGGTGGCCGTCAGCGGGAGTTCCGCCGTCACGGGGGGCGCGCCCTGCGCTTCCAGCGAAAAATCGAGCAGCCGCTGCGTGTAATCGTAAGTGGGCCCGAGCACCTGCCCGCCCGGCAGGTCCTTGAAGGTGGCGGACACGCGGCGCCACAACTGCATGTGCGCCGTGTCGATCGCCCGCGTGTAGCCGAAGCGCGGCAGCGTCGCTCGGTAGGCGCGCAGCAGGAAGATCGCCTCGACCGTGTCGCCCGCCGCCTGCTTGAGCGCCAGGGCGGCCAGGTCCGGGTCGTAGACCGACCCTTCGGTCATCACACGGTCCACCGCGAGGCGCAGTTGCTGTTTGATCTGCGCGAGCGAGAGTTCGGGCAGCGCGGGATCGCCGCGGCGGTGCTCGTTCAGCAGCGCGTACGAGCCGAGGATCGCCTGTTCACCGCCTTTGACGGCCACGTACATCGTTCAGGCTCCGATCCGGGTCGTGCGCGGCAGACCGGCCAGCCGGTCGCCGCACGTCAAAAACAGATCGATCCCGCAGGGAAAGGCGCGGTGATTGGCGGCCCATTGCGCGACAAAGCCAGCGTCGAGCCCGCCCGCGCTGAGCGTGGCCTGCGCCGCGATGCCGGGCCCCGTCAGTGTCCAGCCCGGCGCGTTGTCGAGCGCAGGCAACTGCACGACGACGGTCGCCGAGCGTTCGGGATACTCCTCGCTGCCGGCGGCAAACGCCTCGAGCGGCGGCAGTTCTTCCGGCGTCCCGACCAGCGCGAAGTCCGCGTCGGATGAACGCTCGACCAGCCCGCAGCCGGTGTGAAAGCGCAGGTAATCCGCCGCAGGCCCGCCCGCCACGGAGGGCGCGAGCCACAAGCGCGTGTCCTGGTCCAGCAAGGCCAATAGCACCGACACTGCCGCCGGATGCAGGCCCGCGGGCGTTTCCGCATCGGCGCTGACGTCGATGATTTCACCGGGCCGCGACAGCGCGGCCAGCGCCTGCCGGAACACGGCCTGGCTGCCGAACGTGGCATCAGCGAAGCCACGTCCAATGTCCGCGAGATTCATGCCGCCGCTCATGCGTCGTCCTCGTCGTCCTGGCCGCCGCCGCTTTCGCGCGCGACCGTGAAGAACTCGACGCGGGTGGACTGCGCCTTGCGCGCCATGTTCTGGCGACCTTCTTCCAGTTGCCGCGCGATCGGATCGAGCACGCTGCGCCGCACGCTGTCGCGGGTGTCCGTGGACTGCAGCAGCGCGTCCGCCAGCGCGGCGAGTTCCGCGTGCCGGTGCGAGCGGCCATGGATATAGGCGACGCCGCTGGAGCCGTTGGCGAGCCGCAGCGTGCAGCGCGTCACCGTCATCTCGCCGAGGTTGAAGCGATTGCCGGTGCCGCCGACGCGCCCGCGCACCATGAAAAGCCCGGTCTCCGGACGGCGCAGCCAGGTATAGGCAGGCACCGCTACCGATTGCAGGCCCGCTTCCAGCGCGGCGACGGGCGCGCGGGCCAGCAGCGCCATCCACGTCCGGCGTGCAGGGGTGTTCTGAGTGTCAACGGGCTGCAACATGGAATGGATAAGCTTGTGTTGTCTAGATGTCTCGATACCAAGACCGATGCTAGTGGCTGAACATGAAGACTTTGTGAACGCTTTGTGAAAGGTGAGCGACCGATGCGCGGAAACGAGGCAGGCGCCGATACCGTAGAGCGGCCGGATGACAACGCTACCCCCGGCGGCGGTTCGTCCGACGAACGGACCGCGATCGTCCGCGAACTGGGTACCTCGATGTGGTCCGCGATCGAACGGGCGCTCGCCAGCGATATCGCTGTGGGCCGCTACACCCCCGGCCAGCAGTTGCCGACGGAGCAGACGCTGGCCGCGTGCTTCGGCGTCAACCGCCATACCGTGCGGCAAGCCGTCGCCCGGCTTGCCAGCCGGGGTGTGGTGAGGGTCGCGCACGGCCGCGGCACCTTCGTGGCCGAGTGGGCCATCGATTACGTGCTGGGCCGCCGCACGCGGTTTACGGAGAACCTGGCCGCCATCGGCCTGCGCGGTCGGCATCGTGTGCTGGAAACCCGCGAAATGGCGGCGTCAGCCCGGATCGCGCAGTTGCTCGCCGTTACCGAGGGCTCGCCCCTGACCGTGGTGGTCACGGCAGGCGAGGCGGAGGGGCGGACGGTCAGCGTCAGCGAACATTACTTCCCGCCGCGTCTCGCCGGCATCGCGGATGCCATCGCGCGGGAGGGGTCGATCAGCCGCGCGCTGGCCGCCTGCGGCGTCACCGACTACACCCGCCGCCGCAGCGAGATCACCGCGCGCTTGCCCGACACCGAGACCGCATGCCGGCTCGGCCAGCCGGAAACGCGGCCGGTGCTGTGCGTCGAAGGCCTCAACACCGACCCTGCGGGGCTGCCCGTCGAGTTTGGCCGCAGCTTCTTCGGCGGCGACCAGGTGCAACTGATCGTAGAGGCGGACCGCCTTGACTGATACTCACGCCGGCGCCCGCTACGCGCTCTACTACGCGCCGCCCGCCGGCAGCGCATGGTGGCAGCAGGGCTCGGCCTGGCTGGGCCGCTGCGCCGTCAGCGGCGAGGTCTTGCCGCAGCCCGATATTCCCGGCGTGGATACGACCACGCTGGCGCGGTTGACGGAACATCCCCGCCGATACGGCCTGCACGCCACGCTGAAGCCGCCGTTCCGGCTGGCCGACGGCTGCGCACGGGAGGACCTGCTCGCCGCCTGCGACCGCTACGCGCGTACTCATACGGCGTTTACGCTGCCGCCGCTCACCGTCGAACACCTGCCGGACTTCCTGGCGCTGACACCGGCGCATCCGGACCCCCGCATCGACGCGATCGCCACCGCCTGCGTCACGCAGTTCGACGACTACCGTGCGCCCCTTGACCGCGCGGAACTGGCGCGACGCCAGAAGTCGCCGCTGGATGCGGTCGAACGCGCGCTGCTCGAACGCTGGGGCTATCCGTACGTGCTGGAGCGCTACCGCTTTCATCTCTCGCTGACCGGCCCGTTGATGGGCACCCCGCAGGCGATCATCGCAGCAGTACGCCGCGCGGCGGAACTGCGCGCCAAGGCACTCGCCGGCGAGGCGTTGCGCTTTGATGCCCTGTGCGTGTTCGAGGAAGCACCGGCGGGCGCGGATTTCCGGCTGATCCACCGCGCGCCGTTCGTGCCATGAACGGACGACTGATCTACGTGGTGGGCCCGTCCGGCGCGGGCAAGGACAGCGTGCTCGACTACGCGCGGGGGCACCTCCCCGGCGGCACTACGGCGGTGTTCGCGCGACGGACGATCACGCGGCCCGCCACGGCCGGCGGTGAAAACCACATCGCTGTCACCGATCGCCAGTTCGAGGCGCTGCAGCGCGCCGGCGCCTTCGCGCTGCACTGGGAGGCCAACGGCCTGCGCTACGGCGTCCGCACGGAAATCCGCGACTGGCTGGCCGCGGGGCTGACCGTTGTGGTCAACGGGTCTCGAGGCTATCTGCCGACGGCGCGCACGGCCTTTCCGCAGCTCGAAGCGGTGCTGGTCACCGCGTCGCCGGAAGTCATCCGCGCGCGCCTGACCTCGCGGGGCCGCGAAACACCGGCTGCGGTGGAGGCCCGCCTGGCGCGGAGCGTGCGTCTCCAGGCCACCGACGGCGTGTCGATGACCGAGATTCGCAACGATGGCGAACTCCACCAGGCCGGTAAAGCCCTGCTTGCGCTATTGTCGAAGCGCGGGAAACCCCGCTCCTCGACGGCACCTTCACTCCGATAGGATCTACTCTCCGCCCACCCGTCACTGACCTGCCCATGTCCACCGTCACCAGCATCGAACAGCTTGAAGCCGTCTACGGTCTGCCCGGCGAAACCGCGACGGCGAAGGAAGTCGGCTTCGTCACGCCGCACTATCGCGCGATGATCGCCGCCTCGCCCTTTGCGGTGCTGGCCACGAGCGGGCCGGAAGGCCTCGACTGTTCCCCGCGCGGCGACGCGCCGGGTTTCGTGCGCGTGCACGACGACACCACGCTGATGCTGCCCGACCGCCGCGGCAACAATCGCGTGGATTCTCTGCGCAACATCGTGCGCGATCCGCGGGTGGCGCTGCTGTTCCTGATCCCCGGCACGGGCAATACGCTGCGGGTCAATGGCCGCGCCCATCTCAGCACGGACCCCGCCCTGCTGGCGTCATTCGAGAAAGACGGCAAGGCCCCGCGCTCGGTGCTCGTGATGACGGTCGAGTCGATCTACTTCCAGTGCGCCCGCGCGATCGTGCGGTCCGATTTGTGGAACCCTGCGCGGCACACGGACCCGGCCACCCTGCCGAGCGCCGGCCAGATCCTGGCCGCACTCAGCGACAATCGGGTCGGCGGCGAGGAGTACGATCGGGCATGGCCCGCGCGTGCGCGTGCATCGCTCTGGTAATACCCGCCGGGCACTACGCTATTGCAGCGCAGCCGACTCCCGACGCTCGCTGTCGTGTACGGTGACGAGGGCCACGAGCAGGTTCTCCAGGCTTTCGGACATCCATTCCGCCTGGTCTTCCGTCAGCTTGCTGAAATTGACCAGCAGTGCGGCGCGGTCAACGGGCCGGCGGCCATAGGTCCGCTGGTAGTGGGCGAGGTCCGCGGCGAGGATGCGGGCGGCCTCCGCCACCGTGGACTTCGAGCACTCTTCCAAGAGTTCGTCCGCCATCACCACCGCCTTGGCGAGGCGCGCGTAGCCATTGAGGTCTTCCATTGCAATGCTCCCGGGTTGCATTACCCGGGCATTCTGCAAGACCTTCCTTAAGCAACGCTTAACGGCGCCTCAGCACCCCGCCACGCACCTTGCGGCACCGTCGAACTCCAGCGGTTTGCCGCTGAGCGGAGCACCAAGGGTCAGAGTTAAATTAGTCTGGCGTGAGTGGGAAGCGATGGAAAATAGATTGACTCTGACCCTTGGTGTTCGGAGGTTGCGCGATGTCGGAGGTTGCGCGATTGACGCCTTGCCGGGCCGTCGATACAGTCGCCGGCAAGGGAACGGGGGGGGTGGCATCTCCCCTTCTCCCTGCCGTTTTCCAAGAACAGAACCGGAGGAGATCATGCGTAGTCTGACGCGCGTCGCGGCATTCGCCGTTGCCCTGTACTACATCACGCCGGCACTCGCGCAGGCTCCCGCCGGCGCTGCGGCTTTCCCCGCCAAGCCGATTCGCATGCTGGTCGGGTTTCCGGCCGGCGGACCCGCCGATTTCTTCGCGCGCACGATCGCGCAGAAAATGACCGAGGTCGTCGGCCAGCAGGTCGTCGTCGAGAACCGCCCCGGCGTCAGCGGCCTGATCGCCGCCGAGTATCTCGTCAAGGGCGTACCTGCCGACGGCTACGTCGTTTACTTCGCGGGCACCGGCGTGCTCACCTTTGCGCCCAGCCTGTATGCCAAGCTGCCGATCGACGTGCACCGTGATCTCGCGCCGGTCACGCTCGCGGTCACGGTCCCGGAAATGCTGGTCGTGCATCCCTCGCTGCCGGTGAAAACGACCAAAGAACTGGTCGCGCTGGCAAAAGCGAAGCCCCGGCAACTGATCTACGGCTCGACCGGCAATGGCGGCATGCCGCATCTCGCGGTCGAGTCCCTGCGGGTCGCTGCCGGCGTCGAGTTCGTGCATGTGCCGTACAAGGGCGCGGCGCCGGCGGTTATCGATCTGCTCGGCGGACACGTGCTGTTCACCATTCTCGATGTGCCGGTGCTGCTGCCGCACGTCAAGGCCGGAAAGTTGCGCGCGCTCGCGGTAGCAACCGCCAAGCGCCAGGCCACCCTGCCGGATGTGCCGACCATGACGGAGGCGGGCTATCCGAGCGTGCGCGCGGACAACTGGTACGGCTTCGTCGTCGCCGCGGCGACGCCCAAGGACGTCACCGCCAAACTGCATGCCGCGATGGTGAAGTCGCTGGACGCGCCGGACACCAAGGAACGCCTGCTGGCACAGGGCGCCGAAGCCCGCTCAACCACGCCCGAACAGTTTGCCGCGTTTATCCGCGACGAGTTCAACATCTGGGGCAAGGTGATCAAGGCAGCCGGCGTTACGCTCGACTGACACCGGGAATGGCTGGACCAAGTGGGGCCGTAGTCAGTGCTACACGACGTAGCGCCCCACCACACCATTCGCGTCACCGTCGAACGCCATCATCATCCCGCGCAGCGGCAGGCACCATGCCCACACGAGAGCCTGTTAGAACACCACCAAGCACCACCAAGGGTCAGAGTCAAATTATTCTGGAGTGAGTGAGAAGCGATGGAAAATAAACTGACTCTGACCCTGACGGCTCCGTTCTTGCGCGCAGCGCGGGGGAGGGTTAGGGAGGGGGCAAAACCGCTCGCCCCCATCCCGGCCTTCCCCCGCAGGCGAGGGAAGGAACCTTAAGTCAGTGCCATTCGACGCTGACCCTTGGTGTTGGCGCGAACGACGCGGCGGCGGGCAATGCCGTCATGCACGCCAGTAGGATCACACAAATGCGGTTAACCACAATCAACGCTGACGCAAAAGCAGCACGCCGACCACCAGCGCCGGAATGCCGCATACGATGAAGCCGATGCCATAGCTGCCGGTTGTGTCGAGCAGCCCTGAATACATCATCGGCAAGACGAGCGCGCCGACCTGGCCGAAAGACAGCACGCCGCCGGTGACGCCGCCGCGCATGTCTGCCGGCGATGCGTTTGCGGCTTCGGCGAGCAGCACGCCGTGCCACGACAGCGCGGTGACGCTGATCAGGCAGGAAACCATACCCACGAGCAGCGCCGGCCAGCCGGCATCGCAGAGTGCCAGCAGGGCCGCGCTTGCCGCCATGCCGAGCGAGAGAACTGCCATCACGATGCGCGGCGAGACGTAGCGGCTGCCGATCCATCCCCACAGGATGCGGCCGGGGATGGCGACCGCGACCGCAATCGAGAACATGAAGCCGGCGGCGACCGGCGTATAGCCTATGGTCGTCAGGTAAACGACAAAGTAAGCGGTAATCACGGTTTGCACGCCATTGAACGCGAGGCAGGCGAACGACAGCGCACGCAGACGCTTTGTAGCCATCACCGCGTTCAGGGTCGATTTGAAATCCGAGAACCTGAACATGCGTGCCGGCACGCGATCGTCGTCGAACATTTTGCGCAAAGGCTGCAATACGACCGCGAAAATCGCGCACGCCGCCGCGCAGATGAGCATGGTCGTGCGCCAGCCAGCCCACTCGGTGAACTGGGGGGCGAACACGCCGGCGATCAGCAGGCCGGCCGGGACCGCGGTCTGCTTGACTGAAAACACCAGCGGCAAGTACTGGGGCGGCGAGCAGCGGGCCAGCAGATGCGAACTGGCCGGCGTCGACACGGCAGCACCCCCGCCGCCGATAATCGCGGACAGGATAAGCATCAGCGGCGTTCCCAGCGTCAGCAATGCGGTGCCGATGGCGAGCAGGAGCAGCGATACCTGGCTCATGCGCAAAGCGCCGTAACGCACGAGAAAGCTGCCGCAGCCGAGCTGGGTGACGAGAGCGGCTGCTGCCGTGAGGCCGAAATACAAGCCTATCCATGCCGGCGCGAGATGCAGATCCAGAATGATTGCCGGCGCGATCACGGCGGGCAGCGACTTGCCGAGCGCGATGAAGGTCTGCTGCAGGAACATCGAGCCAAGCGCGAGCGGCAGCAGATTGGCCGGGCGCGGGATCAATTCAGTGCTTTCATATTACGCAAACCTGCGCCTGCCTCCCAGGTGATTTCGATGCGCCCGCCGCGTGGCGGCGGACATGCAGCGCTATTGCGACTCGCCGGCCGCGGTGTGGCCGTAGACTTCTTTTGCCTCTTCCGAACACCAAAACACCAAGAGTCAGTGTCGAATGGCACTTTCTTAAGAACTTTTTCGCAGATCCCCTCCCTTGCGCGCAGCGCGGGGGAGGGTCAGGGAGGGCAATCCCATCACCACGAAGTCCATCTTCACCC
>Ga0105044_10004260_pt1 | contig 19659 bp, 15 predicted proteins | sample MAT01_FD_78092 | JGI IMG/M metagenome (GOLD analysis project Ga0105044, IMG submission 78092) | Freshwater microbial communities from Lake Fryxell liftoff mats and glacier meltwater in Antarctica - MAT-01 | ecosystem: Environmental > Aquatic > Freshwater > Ice > Liftoff microbial mat | place...
AACTCGTAACCTGCTCGCCGTGAAGCTCATCAGAATCGGTGTTCTGGGTTGCGGCAATGTTGGCGCCCCGCTCGTATCGCTCATCACGCAGCAGCAGGCTGCCATCGAGGCCCGTACGGGGGTGCGGCTGGAGGTCGTGTCGGTGGCGGTGCGCAACATCAGTAAGGCGCGCGACATCTCGCTGCCCGAGGGCATGCTCACTCGCGATGCAATCGCCGTGGTCAACGATCCGTCGATCGATGTCATCGTCGAGTTGATCGGCGGCATCGAGCCGGCTCGCGAGTTCATCACCACCGCATTGCGCAACGGCAAGCCAGTGATCACGGGCAACAAGGAACTGCTGGCCAACGTGGGTACCGAACTGTTCGCTGTCGCGGACGAAGCCGGTGTCGACCTGCTGTTCGAAGCGGCAGTCGCCGGTGGCATTCCCATCGTTCGCGCACTGCGCGAGAGCTTGCGTGGGGAACCGATCACACGTGTGATGGGCATCATCAACGGCACCACCAACTTCATCCTCACCAAGATGACAGAGGAAGGCGCCGACTACTCGGTGGCGCTGGCGGAAGCGCAATCGTTGGGTTTCGCCGAGCGCGACCCAACCGCCGATGTGGAGGGTTATGACGCTGGCGCGAAAGCAGCGATCATCGCCACCATTGCGTTCGGGGCGAAGGTCGTAGCCGGCGACGTCTACCACGAGGGCATCAGCGGCATCACCGCTGCCGACATCGCGATGGCGAAACGGCTTGGCTACGTGGTCAAACTGCTAGGAATCGCCGAGGCCGACGCGAGCGGCGCCATTGGCGTGCGCGTCCACCCGACCATGGTGCCGCTCACACACCCGCTGGCCAGCGTTCGCGAAAGCTACAACGCTGTCTTCGTGGAAGGCGCAGCAGTTGGCTCGCTCATGTTCTACGGCCGAGGTGCGGGTGGCTCGCCGACGGCCAGCGCCGTTCTGGGTGATGTCATCGATGCAGCGGTCAACCTCACCAACGGTACGCACGGCGCGCTCGGCGCGTTCGGCCGCGCAGCCATCCTGCCGATCGACGAGACGTCGGCCGAGTACCTGCTCAGCCTCGATGTGGCCGACAAGCCCGGTGTTCTGCACGCTGTTACTGGCGTCTTCGCTCGTCACGACGTCAGCATTCGGGCAGCAGAGCAGGAGGGCAACGCGCCGGACGCGCGGCTGGTCTTCATCACCCACACCGCTCGCGAGTCCGCCGTGCAGGCCACCGTGCGCGAGCTACGCGACCTCGATGTCGTGCGCAACATCGGCGGCCTGCTGCGCGTGATCGGCGGCTGACATGACATCGGGTTCTGTCCGCTATGTCTCGACGCGAGGCACGGCCCCGGAGCTGAGCTTCACCGAGGCACTGTTGGCCGGGCTGGCCACCGACGGCGGGCTGTACGTGCCCGCAGAGTGGCCCACCCTTCCGCCGCTGGTACCCGGTTCCACCTACGCCCAGCGCGCTGCACAGATCATCCAGCTGTTCGTCGGCGATGATCTGCCCATCGCCACGGTGCAGCGGCTGTGCGACGAGGCCTACGCAACGTTCGCTCACCCTGCTGTCGTTCCACTGGTGCAGATTGGCGACCAACACTTCGTGCAAGAGCTTTTCCATGGCCCGACGCTGGCGTTCAAGGACGTAGCGTTGCAATTGGTGGGGCGGCTGTTCGACGAGGTGCTGCGAGAACGGGGCCAGCGCGTCACCATCGTCGGCGCTACCAGTGGCGACACCGGCCCGGCCGCCATCGACGGTGTGAAGGACTGCGCCAACGTCGACATCGTCATCCTCTACCCACTTGGCCGCACCAGCGAGGTGCAGCGTCGGCAGATGACCACCGTCCAGTCGTGCAATGTGCGCGTCGTTGCCGTGGAAGGTACCTTCGACGATTGCCAGGACATGGTCAAGGCCATGTTCAACGACGCCGAGTTCCGCGAGCGCATGCAGCTGAGCGCGGTGAACAGCATCAACTGGGCGCGGGTGATGGCCCAGGTCGTCTACTACGTCACTGCTACAGATGTCCTCGCCGGGCCGGTGAACTTCTGCGTGCCAAGCGGCAACTTCGGCAATGTGTTCAGCGGCTGGATAGCGCGCCGTATGGGTGCGCCCATCGATCAGCTGGTCGTGGCCGCCAACGCCAACGACATTCTCGAACGGTTCGTCAACCACAACGACATGAGCGCCGCCCCGGTGGTGCCCTCACTGAGCCCCAGCATGGACATCCAGGTCTCGTCGAATTTCGAGCGGTTGCTGTTCGAGATGAACGGCCGCGACGGCGGCATGACCGCTGAGCAGCTACAACGTTTTCGCGCAAACGGTCATCTGTCCATCGAAGCCGACCAGCGCACCGAGTTCATCGAGGGCAAGCTGCAGGCGGCACGCATGGACGACACCGAGACGCTGGCCGTCATCGCGTCCACGTACGCCGAGTCGGGGATGTTGCTCGACCCCCACACCGCGGTCGGTGTCGGCGCAGTCGCCAAGTTGCGCGCAGCCGGCACGCTGCATGGCACCACGGTCACGCTGGCAACGGCGCACCCGGCAAAGTTCCCCGATGCGGTCGAGCGCGCCACCGGAAGTCGCCCACCACTGCCAGCTCACCTGGCCGATCTGTTCGACCTGCCCGAGCACTTCACCGTGCTCCCCAACGACCTCGCCGCCGTCAAAGAGTTCGTCGCCACCGCCTTCGCCTGACGTGTGTTGCACGTCGCGTCCGCAACCGGTGCTTCCCAGAACCGTACGTAGCGAGCGTCGAAGTGACGCGCTTTTTTCAGTGTGAGGCAGGTCAGCGGCGCGCAAGCGCGTCACTTCGCTGGCCGGCCAGCCGCCCAACCGCTTCAGGCGCCGAAGTGACGCGCTTCTTTCGGTGTGAGGCAGGTCAGTGATGCGCTAGCGCGTCACTTCACGGTCGGCAGGCGCGTTGCGCTAGCGGGGGACTTGTCTGCCGGTGAAGGTGCGTGCGGTGCGGACGCCTTTGAAGCCAAAGAACGCGGCGACAGCGATGCACAGGGCGGAGTAGACGTACTGACGGTCGTCGGCCTCGTAGCCGACACGCAGCACGATCCGCAGCTCTTCGAAGGTGGGAATCAGCGGAATGTCGTACGAGCTTCCCAGCTCCTCACCACCCGCGATGAGAAGGTGTCGATTGATGTAGTAGTAGGCGCCGACGATGGCGACCGAAGCGATGACTGCGGACAGCGCCGCCTGCACGACGCCACCTCTCGCGGCACCCCAACTGACCGAGTAGCCGACGACGAACCCCAACCCGACGGCCCCGAACACGAATTGACGGTCGGAGAAGGCCACCAGCGCGTACCAGACAGCGGCGCCCGCCACCGCTGCGCCAATGCCGCACAGCGCCGAACGAAAGAACGAAGGCGCAAATGCGCCTTCCCGGGGCGGCTCGCCCCGTACCGGTGGGGCGGACGACGTCGAGGTTCCCGTCGGCAGCGGCCGTTGGCGCGAGGCAGCGGAAGCGGAATGCGGTGCTGGTGGCTGTGGCAAACCGTGAGGCCCCCTCTCCGCAGGGACGCCATCGTCAGTCATGAATGGCGACAGTAGACGTTGTGGGCAGGTACTGCCCATCGCTACAGTGCACCCGTTCGGGTTCCCGAACAGCCCCGCTGCAACCGGTTCACATGCCTTTTGTGGAAGTGAACTGACGGCGCAGGGTGTCTCGCATCTCCAGGTGGTGGGGCCGCCGGCGATCTCAGCAATTCCTGCTGGATGCCAATCGGGCCTTGTCTCCTCCCAGAAAGCAGGTGGCCAGTGGCCGCGGAAGCACTCGAGCGATCCATGCTCGAATCAAAGGACAAGGATCAACTCCTTGCCATCGCCCAAGCATTGGGCATCAAGACCACTGCTCGCGCCGCGAAGGCGACGCTGATCAGCAAGATCCTCGAGACCACCGGTGTCGGCCAGGCAACTGCCGCCCCGGCCGACGAGCCCAGCCCCTTGGCGACCAGCCAGGAGGAGCCCAGTGACAACGAAGTCGCCACCGGCTCGTCACACCCAACCGGGCCTGCAACTGATGACGCGGCCGAGGATTCGTCCGACGACGATGGCGATGACGATGGCGACGATGGCGACGGCCAGGGTGAGGGTGACGGCGAGAGTCGCAATGCCCGCCGCCGCCGCCGGCGCCGCAACAAGAATCGTGCGGGCGAAGGGCCTCCCGGCGCCGCCGGCCAGCCCGGCGAACGCCAGCCCGACCACAGCCACGAGACGCGCGAACGCACTGACCGGCCCGAGCGCGGCGACCGGCCCGAGCGCAACGATCGTGGTCCTCGAACCGACCGGCCCGATCGCGGGGACCGCAGCGAGGGCAGCGACCAGTTCGCCCTCGAGCCTGTGCAGGTGGCCGGTTACCTCGATCTACGTGATGAGGGCTACGGCTTCCTACGTGTCAGCGGCTATCTCGCATCGCGCGACGATGCCTACATCCCGGTCAAGCTGACCCGCCAGTACGGCCTTCGCAAGGGTGACCATGTCACCGGCCTCAGCCGCCCTGCCGGTCGCAACGAAAAGAATCCGGCGCTGTTGGAGGTCCATACGGTCAATGGCAACGACCCTGAGCTGGCGAAGAACCGTCGCCGCTTCGAGGACCTCACAGCCTTGTTCCCCGACAAGAAGCTGGTGCTGTCCACGGCCAACGATCCGCACAACATGACCGTGCGCATCATCGACCTGGTGTCGCCGATCGGCAAGGGCCAGCGAGGCATCATCGTGTCGCCTCCGAAAGCTGGCAAGACCACTGTGATGAAGGAGATTGCAACCGCGATCGAGCGTCACAACCCTGAGGTCAAGCTGATCGTGCTGCTCATCGACGAGCGGCCCGAAGAAGTCACCGACATGCGCCGCACCGTCAAGGGTGAAGTCATCTCGAGCACCTTCGATCGGCCGAGCGAAGAGCACACTCACGTCGCCGAGCTCGCCTTGGAGAAAGCCAAGCGGCTCGTCGAGGAAGGCCACGACGTGGTGATCATCCTCGATGGCATCACTCGCCTCAGCCGCGCCTACAACCTGGCTGCGCCGCCCAGCGGCCGCATTCTCTCCGGTGGCATCGATGCCGGCGCGCTGTACCCGCCGAAGCGGTTCTTCGGCGCCGCCCGCAACTGCGAGGAGGGTGGCTCGCTCACCATCCTCGCCACTGCGCTGGTGGAGACCAACAGCCGTATGGACGAAGCAATCTTCGAGGAGTTCAAGGGCACTGGCAACATGGAGCTGCGCCTCGATCGCCGCCTGGCCGAGCGCCGTATCTATCCGGCCATCGACGTCGATTCCTCCAGCACCCGCCACGAGGAGTTGTTGTTCGACCGCAAGCAGCTGCAGCAGGTGTGGAAGCTGCGCCGCGTGCTCGGTGGCCTCGCCGACGGTGGCAATGCCGCCCCCGGGCTGGAGCTGTTGATGGACCGGCTCAAGACGTTCAAGACGAACGACGAGTTCCTCAACGAGATCGGCAAGCAGCCCACTCTCTGAACCCAGCCCTCACGGCCGCATGGCGGGCGCGAAGCCAAGCACCACTTGATACCGAGTTCGGCCGGGGCCATCGCTGCCCCGGCCGAGTCGCGTCTGTAGCTCTTCGAGCGTGCGGCGCACGTCGGCGGCTTCTTCGTCGGTGAGCGAACAGTGACCCCACCACTCGACGCTGAGCGACGTGCGGCCGTCGGTGGGCTCGATGAAGTTCAGCTCGACCCCGCTCTCGTCGCGGGCGGCGATGCTCAGTCCTGCGTCGAAGTACGCCGCCGCGTCATGGTTCGATGCCGCGATGAACTGCTCGAACGCGGATTTCCTTCCACGCAACAGGAACTCGTCACGCGTGCCTGGGGGCATTGCCTCGAATGGCACGTGGAACGTGCTGCCGAGCGCTCGGTAGTGGGGGATCGGTTTACCGGCCCGTGGTTGGACGCGGGTGATCTCCAGCAGCCCTGTCGTGAGGAACCGCTGCACCCAGTAGGCCAGCGAGCTGGCAGGCACTTTGGCACTCTTGGCCGCCGAGCCGAGGGTGTGTTCTGCGTGCATGAACGGCACCAGCCGGCGGACCGCGGCAAGGTTCATCAGCAGGTCGACGCCAGCGTGGTCGGTCACCGTAAATGGCTCATTCGAAAGAGGCTCTAGCATTCGAATCAGAGTACTTCAATGATGTTGTCATGCGACAACAACGGGATTTCATGAGGATCTGGGCCGGCCAGATCGTGTCCAACCTGGGCGACGGTGTGCACCGCGTGGCGGTGCTGTGGTGGGCGCGCCAGGCCACCGGCTCCAACGTGATCGTGGTGATGGTGGCGTTGGCCAGCGTGTTGCCCACGTTGGTCGCCGCACCCCTCGCAGGCTGGTTGGTCGACCGGATGCCTCGCCGTCGCTTGATGCTGGCCTCCGACGTGGTGCGACTGGCGACCAGCGCCGCACTGGCGATCGCGCTGTGGACCGACGTGGCCAGCACGTGGCTGGTCATCGGTGTGAGCGCGGTTTCGGCCGCTGCCGCCGCCGTGTTCGATCCTGCGCTGCTGGCCTCGGTCACGCTGCTGGTGCCGGCCGAGCACCGGGCGCAGGCAAACTCGATGCTGGGCATCAGCGGTGCATTCGCCGGCATCCTGGGCCCGGCGGTCGGCGGCTTTACGATCGGCTTCTTCGGTACGGCCGCGGCACTGTGGCTGGATGCGGCAACCTTCGCTGTCTCGTTCGCTCTGGTCGCACTGAGCCGCATTCCGATGCCGGTTCGTGTCGAGGGATCGGCTGACGACGGTTCGATGGCCGCAGGCATCCGCGCGGTGCGCGCGAATCGCGACGTGCGCGACCTGGTCGTGGTCGCTGCCGGGCTGAACCTGTGCGTCGCCCCGGTGACGGTGCTGATCGTCGGCCTCGCCGCCGGTCCGCTGGGCCTCGGTGGGCGCGGGTTCGGACTACTGGCCGCCGCGATCCCTGCTGGCATCGTCGGCGGTTTCCTCATCGCGCCCCGCTTGGCGAGGGGCCCGCGCGTCGCGTTGATGGCGCTGCTCGCCACCGGTGGGTGCCTCGCAATCGCCGGGGCGGCTCCGTGGGCGTGGTGGGCAGGCATTGCGTTCGTCCTCGCCGGGCTCGGCGTGGGCGTCGTCAACACGATCCTGCCGACCCGCTTCCAGGAGAGCGTCGACCCTGCCGTGCAGGGCCGGGTGTTCTCGGTGGTGGGTGCACTCGGCTCGGCCGGCCGGCCGATCGGCCTCTTGCTGGCCGCGCCGATGATGGCGGTGATGGGTGTGCGGGGCGCGATGGCCGTGTGCGGCATCGGGCTGGCGGCGGTTGCGTGGGCGGGCCGCAACGGCCTGGCCGCCGATCATGTGCCGGCTGCGGCGACCGGGCCCGTTGGCGACGAACTGGCGTCCGCCGCCTGCACCCTGTGCCCTTGAAGGACGGAGTGCCCTTGAAGGACGGAGTGCCCTTGAAGGACGGAGTGCCACAACGAAACTTCACCGCTACACTCCTGTGCCTACTTCTTTCGGAGAATGCCATGAAGACCGAGATCCATCCCAAGTACACAGATGTCACCGTGCGTTGCTCATGTGGTAACGCCTTTACCACGCGCTCCACGCGTGGCACCGACCTGACGCTCGAACTCTGCAACGAGTGCCATCCCTTCTTCACCGGCAAGCAGAAGCTGGTCGATACCGGTGGCCGCGTCGAGCGCTTCAACAAGCGTTACGGCGAGCGCAAGGGCAAGTGATCGTCAGCGCTTCGGCGCTGTCGCTCTGTGTGCGTTACAACAACTTGTTCACTGTCCGGCCTCTCGTGGCCGGACAGTGGCCGTTTTGATGCCAACCTGAACTTCACCTTCCGAAAGTGTTACAATCCAATCGTTACGTGGTGCTTTAGTCGCTCTACGTGGCGGGCGATAACTATCAGAGCAGTCGAACGGTTTCCGTCCGAACGTCATGAGGAGTCGACCACGTGGATTCAGTGCAACTTGCCCACCTGTTGCGCCGCACGGAATTCGTAGCTCGCCCGACGCGCATGACCGAGTTGGCGGCAGCGACCCGCAGCGAAGCCATTGACAACATTTTGAACGTGACCATACCGGTTGCCATCCCCGCCTACATCGACCATGACATCGAAGGCGAGGGCTACGACCAATGGGTGTACGCAGTGCAATGGTGGGTCGATCGAATGGTCGACTCGCCAAAACCAATGCAGGAACACATGGCGCTGTTCTGGCACGGTCACTTTTGTAGCGGCTGGGACAAGGTCAACAGCGCCCGCGCAATGCTGGAGCAGAACAAGCTGTTCCGCGACTCAGCGTTCGGCAACTTTCGGACCATGACCCAGACGATGGCAATCCAACCCGCGATGTTGTTCTACCTCGACAATCTCGACAACGTGAAGACATCGCCCAACCAGAACTTCGCTCGCGAGCTGATGGAGCTGTTCACCTTGGGGGTGGTCGACCAGAACGGGCAGCCGAACTACAGCGAGAACGATGTTGCGGCGGCGGCGGCGGCCTGGACCGGTCACGGCATCGACTGGAACACGTACCTCTACAAGTTCTGGCCGGGTGATCACGACAACACGCTGAAGTCGTTCATGGGTGTGCTACCCAAGCGCAATTGGAATGGTCCCGACATCGTCAACTACCTCCTTCAGGAGAACCTTGCCAAGAAGTTGGTGGCCTGCAAGTACCTGACTCGCAAGCTGTGGGAGCACTTCGGTTACCAGAACCCATCGCAACCTCTTGTCGATGCGGTCGCGCAGGTCCTGTTCGACAACGACTTGCAGATCAAGCCGTGGGTCAAGGCAATGCTGATGCGCGACGAGTTCTACACGCCAGTGGCCGTACAGGGTTTGGTGCGTAGCCCGTTGGAGTTCATTGTCAATCTCTTCTATTTCACCGGCTACCGCAGTGCGGTGATGAACCCGCAGTGGTACGCCGAGGAGATGGGGCAGGAGCTGTTCAACCCACCCAATGTCGCCGGGTGGAAGACCAACGGCTACTGGATCAACACCAGCGTGTTCGGCGCTCGCGCTGAGTTCGCTCGCAACGTCACCTGGAAGCTACGGCAGAACGATGCCAACCAGGTCGGCAAGGGGCGCACCCCCACGCAGGCAGTCGACTTCGTGGCGGGGATGTTCGGCCTCAACTCCAACGGACTCGCACTCAGCACAGTGACTCGCAACGCGCTCATCAACTTTGTCACCTACTCGCGTACGAGGGAGTCTGCCGGCAGCTGGTGGGAGAACACGAACCTGCTCACGATGATGATGATGACCCCCGAATTCCACATGGCCTGAAGGACGACGACCAATGATCGACCCCGATATCTCCGCTGCCGACGCCCTCCGCCTCCTTTCGGTTCCTGCCATCGACCACCCCGACGACCTGAAGGGAATGGACCGTCGCCGCTTTCTCCAGATGATGGGCTATGGCGTCGGTGCCGGCGCGCTGGTTGGTGGCCTCGGCGAGACGTTCGGGGCCGACCTTCTGCCGGGTCAGCTCAGTGAAGCGTGGGCAACCACCCCGGTTGGTGCGAATGAGGGCATCTTGGTGTTGCTCGGCCAGTTCGGTGGCAGCGACGGGCTGAACATCGTCGTGCCCTACACGAATGGTCTCTACTACCAACAGCACGGCGACATCGCGATTCCCGCTGGCCAAGTGCTGCCACTCAACGCGCAGGTTGGCTTGCACCCCAACCTTCCCTACCTCAAGTCGCTCTACGACGCCGGCCAGGTTGCCGTCATTCAAGGGGTTGGCTATCCGAACCCCGATCTCAGCCACTTCACCTCGATGGCGCTGTGGATGTATGGCAAGGCGGGCATTGGTACCCCCAGTACCGGGTGGGTTGGTCGCTGGCTGGATGGGCTCGACGGTGACGACCCGTTCCGAGCGGCGACGGTTGGCCAGGGTCTGCCGCTGCATCTCATCGGCGCCAACAAGAGGGGTATCGCGATTCCGCAATGGGGTGTCGGCTTCGGCGGTGATCCGAACGACGATGCTCATCGCCAGCAGCAGTGGATGTACGAGGGCATGCGCAACTTCGCCAGTGCGTCGGCCGGCCGCGGTACCTGGCATGGCTCGCTTGCCACCACGGTGAAGGGTGTCATCGACGTCGGCCAGCAGGTTGCCCCCGTCTTCATCGAGGACTTGCCTGACAATCAACTGGCGAAGAAGCTGACGGTTGTTGCGCGGTTGATCAACGCCAACCTTGGTATCCGAGTGCTGGATACTGAGCAGGACGGCTTCGACAACCACTCCAGCCAACCAGCCGAGCTCAATGAGTTGATGGCGGACTTCGACGCTGCGCTGCAGTTGTTCTTCGCCACGTTGCTGCCGCAGTACCGGTCACGCGTGACGATCATGACGTACAGCGAGTTCGGGCGCACCAGTTGGTCGAACGACTCCAGCGGTACCGACCATGGCACGACCAACAACCACTTCATCATCGGCCCTTCGGTGCGCGGTGGTCTGTACGGTGCGCAGCCGAGCCTCGTCGGTCTGGATCGATGGGACCGCATGGTCTCGAGCGTCGACTTCCGCTCTCTTTATGCGACCGTGCTCGACCGGTGGTTGGGTGGTGGCGCGAGCACCGTTCTCGGTGCGAGTTACGAGCAGTTCGATGTGTTCCGCAGCCCGCCCGGCGGCGTTGTGCCGGCGGTTCCGATCGTTCCCACATTCCCCGCTCCGGGCGCTGCCTCGGGCTTCGTGCCGCTCAGCCCATTGCGCATTCTCGACACCCGTGGTCCGCTCGGTGGACACAACGGCGCCTTTGCTGCCGGCGAGACGTGGAGCCTGCCGGTGCGTGGGCTCAACGGTGTGCCAGCGGACGCCACTGCGGTGGTGGTCAACCTCACCGGCGCGGGCGCGACGTCCGACACGTATCTCACGGCATGGCGAGCAGGTGAGGGAATGCCCGAGACCTCGAACGTCAACGTCGTGGCCAACGGCGCCGTGCCCAACCTGGCAGTCATCGGAGTCGGCGCCAACGGCGCAATCAGCCTGTTCAACAGCATCGGCAGATCGCACGTTCTTGCCGACCTTGTGGGGTACTTCCGCGAGGGGACGGCCGATACCACGGCGCTCATCTCGCTGGTGCCGGACCGGCTACTCGATACGCGTGGCGACCTGGGTGGGCACCCCGGTGCATTCGGCCCCGGTGCCGAATTCGACCTTCAGGTCACCGGTCGTGGCGGCGTGCCGGCGAGCTGTGCAGCGGCCGTGCTGAATGTGACGATCGCCGGCGCCACCGCCGATACGTTCCTCACGGTGTGGCCGAACGGCGAAGGGCAGCCGACCACCTCGTCGGTGAATGCTCGCCCCGGTCAGACAGCGGCAAACCTGGTGATCTCCAAACTGGGAGCCGACGGCAAAATCAGAATCCGTAATGAGAGTGGTTCCGCGCACGTGCTGGTCGACGTGGCCGGCTACTTCGTTGCCGGCAGCGGCGGGCGGTACCTGCCGGTGTCCCCGCGCCGTGTGGTCGACACTCGATCCGGTGTCGGGGCACCCAAGGCCCGTGTCGGTGGTGCGCCGCTGTCGGTCCAGATCGCCGGAGCGAACGGCCTCCCGACATCTGGGGTCGCTGCGGTCCAGCTCAACCTGACAGCCGTCGCGCCGTCGTCGGACACCTACCTCACGGTGTATCCCAGCGGCGCGGCTGTGCCCAATGCCTCGAATCTGAACCTGGCGGCAGGGGGAGTTCGTGCGAACAGCGTGATCGCCCGGGTCGGAGCCGACGGCAGGATCATGGTTGCCTGTGGGCAGGGCAACACTGACGTGCTCGTCGATGTCGTTGGTTACTTCACGGCGTAAGACGAGCCTGGTACTGCGGCCGGGCGCCGTATCGTGCTCTGCGATGAATCAGTCGTCGCGCCGCCCGCAGCTCAACGCCATCAAGCTCCGAGCCCTCGTTCGCGAGCACCTCGGAGTTGATGACGCGACGCTGCCTGCCGACGCCGGCGAGTTTGGTGGGGGCGCCGCGCTCTTTGTCAACAGTGCCGCCTGGGTACTGCTCGACGAGCGCCCCGAGCGCAGGCTTGGCGCAGCCCTTGCGTGGGCGTTGCGCCGCGAGGCTGCCCAGTTGCACGTGCTCGCTGATCAAGCCACCGGTGTACTGGCCAGACGGGCCGAGGGCTTCGACTACCCCATCAACGTGTGGCACGTGGAGGGCAGGACGCTGCTGCCGGCAGTTGTCGAGCCGTTGCCGGGGCCGCCGGTCGTCCCTTCCGAGCACGAGATCTGGACCGATGTGATTGCCCAGGGTGGAGCTCTTCCGGTCATCGAACACGGGGTGCTCGCAGGGGAAGTAGAAGGTCTTGAGGTGTGTCGCGTGGTCACCGATGCAGATACCGGCGAAGTCCGGCTCGAGGTCGGTGTCGGCGCTCACGACCGCGGGGCCTTCCAAATGTTGCATGGCAATCGCCCCACGACCGAGGCGCTCGCTGATGTGGTGGGCTCTGTCAGTTCACATCGACAACTCGGCGCTCCACGCCACCCGCTCAACATGTTGGCTCAGGAGCGGGCACTACGCGCCAGGTTGGTCGCCGAGCCCCATTTGATCGGTGCCACGACCGTGCGTGCGGCGGGGCCGCCGATTCCGCGTCCAAACGTGAAGGACCCCATCCCGTGCGTCGCTGTCGCGACCATCGACGGCCGCCCGGTCGCCGTGGTGTGCTCCAGCGGGGTCGATCTCGACCTCGTCCCCTACGCGCTCGATGCTCGAGCAGCGCTCGGCGTCGATGAATGCCTCCTGGTACTGCCTGCTCGCGACGCGCTCGACATCCAACGCCGCCTCGCCATGCTTGCCGCTCCGCCGCTCATCGTGCTCCCCGTCGGCTGACGCCGTAACCTCTGACACCGGTGTTTGATCGACTGAAGTCCGTGGAAGATGAGTTCGTCTCGCTGGAGGCGAGCTTGTCCGACCCCGACATTGTCAACGACCAGGCGAAGATGCGGATGGTGACTCGTCGCTACAAAGACCTCACCCCGGTTGTCGATTGCGTTCGCCGCTTCCACGCCCGCACCGCCGATGCGCAGGCCGCTCGCGAGCTACTGACAGTTGCTACCGACGACGAACGGCAGTTACTGAAGGACGAGCTCGCAGAGACCGAGGGTGAGCTGGCGGGGCTGGAAGAAGAGCTGCGGTTACTGATGCTGCCCAAGGACCCCAACGACGGTCGAGCCGTCATCGTGGAGATCCGTGGAGCGGAGGGCGGCGAGGAAGCCAACCTCTTTGCTCGCGACCTGTACGACATGTACCGGGCCTTCGCCACTGCCAAGGGCTGGTCGGTGGAAGTGTTGGACCACGACGACAGCGACCTCGGCGGCGTCAACCAGGTCACCATGCTGATCAACGGTGATACGGCATGGAGCCGGCTCAAGTTCGAAGGCGGCACTCATCGTGTGCAGCGGGTACCGATCACCGAGAGTCAGGGTCGCATCCATACCTCGTCGGCGACGGTGCTGGTGCTGCCCGAGGCGGAGGAAGTGGAGGTGCAGATCGATGACAAGGACCTCACCGTCGACGTCTACCGCAGCAGCGGCGCGGGCGGCCAGAGCGTCAACACCACGGACTCGGCGGTGCGTATCACGCACAAGCCCACCGGCGTGATGGTGACGATGCAGGACGAGCGCAGCCAGATTCAGAACCGCGCGCGTGCGATGGTGGTGCTGCGGGCCCGACTGTTGAAGTTGGCACAGGACGAGCAGCACGCGTCCGCGTCGGCGGAACGGCGGTCGCAGGTGGGCGGCGGTGGCCGTGGCGAGAAGATTCGCACCTACAACTTCAAAGAGAACCGCCTCACCGATCACCGCATCGGCTTCACCATCTATCGGCTGCAAGATGTGCTGGCCGGCGACCTCGACGAAACGGTCGACGCGCTGACGGCCGAGGAACGTGCCCGGCAGTTGGCCGGCGAGGACTGACTGCGGTGGGCGTCGATGGTGCTGTGTCGTGGCGTCAGCTGTGGGACGAGACGGCTGGCCTCACTGGGCGGCCGCAGGCTCGGTGGCTGTGTGAGGAAGCATGCGGGGCGTTCGGTGCCGAGTTTCTCGACGTTCTGGATGCTGGAGTGACCGAACGTTCGATGGCCCACCTCGATGCGATGCTGGCCCGCGTGCGTACCGGCGAGCCACTGCAATACGTGCTTGGCCATTGGGCGTTTCGCCATCTCGATCTGCTCGTCGACCGTCGGGTACTCATCCCGCGGCCAGAGACCGAATTGGTGGCAGAGGTCGCGATCGATCTTGTACGCAGCGCCGCCGCCGAGTGGCCCCAGCGGCCGATTCACGTTGCGGACCTGGGGACAGGTAGTGGCGCCATCGGTCTTTCGTTGGCCTTCGAGTTGCCGCGCGGACTTGTGGACGTGTGGCTCACCGATCTTTCGTCTGATGCGCTCGACGTTGCCCGCGCCAACACTGCGGGTCTGGGGATGGCAGGTGCGGCTGTGCAGTTCGGTGAAGGTCCGTGGTTCGAGGCATTGCCGTCGGTACTCAAGGGCAGTCTCGGGCTGTTGGTCTCCAACCCGCCGTACGTCGCCCATGACGACCCCGAGGTCGAGGAGTCCGTGCAAAAGTGGGAGCCGGCGTTGGCGCTGTACGCGAATGACGGCGGCCTGGCGCATGTTCACACGATCGCCGTCGGCGCCGCAGTGTGGCTTCGACCGGGAGGGTGGCTCGTACTGGAGATCGGAACCGGGCAGGGTGCTGGTGTAGCTCAGCTGCTGGCGGCCGCCGGCCTCCAAGAGGTGGAGATTCGGCCTGACCTGGCAGGTCACGATCGGATTGCGATTGCTCGCAAGTAGTGCGAGGCGCTCGGCCGGCAGCACGAGCCGCATTCAATCGAAGCGGGCTGCGATCTGACCCAACAGCGACTCTTCGTCGGCGTCAACCTCGTGGTCCACGCCGGCCACGTCGCGTGCGGCGCTGAACAGTGCGGCGCGCAGCACAGTGCTGGCGACGCGATTGTCGATGTCGTCGAGCAATGCCTCCACCTCGTGGGTGGCCAGTGCCGCCCGCACTCGGGCCGAAGCCTGGCCGATGTATTGGTCGAAGGAGAAGGTGTCGGTCTCCCAACCCGAGTCGTCGCTGATGTGGCGAATTTCATCCACCTCGTCAGTGGAGATGTGCCGGTCGGCCATCATCACCAACAGCAGCAACTCGATGGCTGCCTCGTGTTCGCGGTCGGCGGTGGCATGCACCGATACGTGGGTGTACAGATCCTTCAGACGCTGATTCATGGTGAACGAAACCTAGTTGGTGAGGCCCAGCGAGCGCTGCAGAAAGTCCAACTGGTGTAGCAGCAGGTTTTCCGCCACCACCTCCTGAGGCGTCATGTGGGTGACGCCCACCAGCGGCAGTACCTCATGTGGCTTGCCTGCGGCGAGCAGCGCACTGGAGAGTTGCAGGGTGTGTGCGGCCACGACGTTGTCGTCGGCCAAACCGTGAACCAAGAGCAGTGGGCAGGTCAGCTGGTCGGCCAACGGCAGTAGCGAGTTGGCGGCGTAGGCGGTGTCGTCGACACTGGGGTCGCCCAGGTAGCGCTCGGTGTAGTGCGTGTCGTAGAGGCGCCACTCGGTGACGGGTGCGCCGGCGATGGCCGCGTGGAACACATCGGGGCGGCGCAGCACCGCCAGCGCCGCGAGATAGCCGCCGAAGCTCCACCCGCGGATGGCGACTTTCGAGAGGTCGAGCGGGAAGTCGGCTGCGGCAGCCTCGAGCGCCGCAACCTGGTCGTCCAGTGGGAAGGTGGCCAGGTCACGATGAACCGACCGTTCCCAGACGGAGCCACGGCCGGGAGTGCCGCGACCATCACTGACGACGACGGCGAAACCCTGATCCGCGAACCACTGCGAGGTGAGGTAGGCGTTGTGTGCGTGGAGTACGCGTTGCGCATGGGGGCCGCCGTAGGGGTCGAGCAGCACCGGCAGCAACGGGCCGTCGTCACCTGCCCACCGGCCGGCCGGCAGCAGTACTGCTGTCGCCAGTAAGTGTTCTCCGTAGTGGTGCAGGGTGACATTCGGCGTGACCAGCGGCTGGTGCGCGATGGACGCGATGGTCGTTCCATCGAGCACGCGGGTGACTGCCCCCGGCTCGTCGAGCACCGCGCTGCGCAGCACGACGGTTGTGCCGCCGACGGTCGCTGTATGGATACCTGGTTCATCGGTGAGCGCAGTCAACGTGCCGTCCGTACGCCAGCGCCAGAGATGTTGCACGGTAGCGTCGTCAACCGGGTTGGCCAGGAAGTGCACCTCGTCGTCGTGGGCCGAGACGACTTCGCGCACCTGCATCTCGTCGGGCGTCATGGCTTCACCGTCGACCATCAGGCGACGAACGCCGTCGCGATCGGCGGTCATCACCAGCACGCGGTCGGCCAGCAGCGAGGGCGTACCCGCTACCAGTTCCACCCACGCGATGTCGCCATCAGCGAACAATGGCTCGGTGTTGCCGTGGCGGGCATCGGCCTCGAGCACCATCAGCGAGCGCTGATCGCGCGACTGCACGGTCAGCAGCAATCGTTGCGCATCGGCCCACCTCACATCTGCCAGGTACGGGTAGGTGTCGCGATCCCAGACGACCTCCGTACTGCCACCGTCCAGCGCCAGAACGTGCAGCGTGACCTCCGCGTTGGCCGTACCGGCGGCGGGGTAGCGCACTTCGTTGGCCGGCTGGTCGGGGTTGGCCGGGTCGCTGATGTACCAGCGCTGCACGGCATCGACGTCGACGCGGGTGGCCGCGATGGCCGCCCCGTCGGGGCTCCACCAGTAGCCGCGATACCGGCCCATCTCTTCGGCGGCGATGAAGTCGGCGCTGCCCCAGCTGATCTCCGGCTGCTCGTCGCCGGCCAGTTCCCAGCTGCTGCCGTCGAGCTCGGCGATGCGCAGTGTGCGGCCGCAGACGTACGCAACGCATGTTGCCACCGGGTCCGGCCGCGGGTCGAACACAGGGCCATCGACGACGAGTTCGCGAGCCTGTCCACTGAGCAAGCCCGCCACGTAGAGTTTTCCTGCGAGCGCGAATGCCGTGACCGTGGCGGCCGTGTCGGTGGCATACGCGGTGATGCCACTCGCGCCTTCGCGCATCCGTTCGCGGCGCAGGCGCTCCTCGCTCGGCAGCGCCTCGTCGTCGATCGCGTCGAGTAGCTGCAGCGGGTCGGCGACCAGTTGCTCCTCGCCGGTGGCGACGTCCAGCACCCACAGACAGTTCACCGGGTCATCGCCCGAGCGGCTGCGGGCAAAGGTCACCCGCTGCCCGTCGGCGGAGACGCTGATGTTCCGGGGGTCGCCGAGGGTGAACCGCTGCGTCCGTGCGTACTGGCGTGGAAACGTGTCGCTCATCGCCACGAGTCTGCCAGGTCAGGTGCCCGGGACGACCAGGATCTTGGCGTGATGTTCGGGGTCGGCCAGGTCTGCAAATGCCTGCGGCACACCATCCACACCAACTGTGCCGGTGAGCCACGGTGAGAGGTCGGTCTTGCCATCGGCGATTGCCTGCAGCGCACCTGAGAACTCCGCGGGTTCATACCCGAGCACGAACTGGATGCTCAGCTCGCGACCGATACCCAACATTGGATGGATTCGGTCCTCCTGCATGCACGCGCCCACCACAAGAATGCGAGCGTCCTTGGGTGCCATTCGCATGGCCTGTTCGATCATGCCCGGCACGCCAACCGCTTCGAAGATGACCAATGGCCGCGCTCCGTCGATCTTGCGCCACGCCTCGATTGCGGGCGTCTCACGCGGGTCGATGACGACGTCGGCACCCAGCAGCTCGGCCAACTGACGTCGTTTTGCCGAGAAGTCGGCCACCACGATCGGGCCAATGCCGCGCATGCGAAGCTCGGCAACGCATGCCAATCCGACCGGGCCAGCGCCGAGGACGATGGCTGTGTCGCCGCCTGCGATCCGGCTCTTCGCGACCGCGTGCACGCCAACGGCAAGCGGTTCTGTGAGCGCAGCCATCTCCGCTGGCAGACCGTTGGGCACCCTGATGCCGGTGAGCTCGTTGAACACCATCAGTTCGGCGTAACCGCCGTTGTAGCGGTTCGAATAGCCCAACGCGTGCAGCCCTTCGGCGTCGAATGCGACCGGCAAACTGACGACGACATCGCCAACGGCCAGGTTGCTGCAACCTGGCCCCAGCTCCACCACTTCGCAGCAGAACTCGTGGCCCATCACCGTGTCGGCGTCGGGCTCGAACATCTTCATAATCATCGCGCTGGGCTGCGCCTCAGCCTGCAGTTCCTCGGTCAGCCGGCGCGATTCCGCACCATGGCGCAGCATGTGCAGGTCACTGCCGCAGATGCCGCATGCGAGCACTTTGGTGAGCACCTGGCCGGGCCCGGGCACGGGATCCGGCACGTCGTCGACCCGAAGCTTCCAATCCTTCATCACGGCTGCACGCATGCTGCGCAGCGTAGGTGTGCCCCTGCAACGCGCAGCTAGTCAGAGCGTCATCGGGCGAAGTGACGCGGTCTGGTGGCTGCGAGCAGCGCCTGTGAGGAAAAACCGCGTCAGTTCGAGGAGTGGGCGACGGCCTCGACGACCACTTGCCAGGCGGCGTCGGCGTTGATGCCGGTGATCCAGTCACAGTTGGCGTCGGGGACTTCGCGCAGGTCACGTTGGTCGATGACGGTCATACCCGCTGTGAGTCGGCCTTGGGTCTCGATCTGCACGTGTGCCAGCTTGCGCTCGAACAGCTGCGGATGGGTGAGCGCCAGCACTGCGATCGGGTCGTGTACGGGTGCCCCGAGTATGTGGTGATGGCGAGTGGTGTAGGTGCCGCTGAAGAACTCGAACAGGTCGGCCAGCACGACGGCCAACCGACCCGGCAGCGCACGGATCATGTCGATTCGCTCCGGTACTGCTTGGAACTGATGGGTCACATCCAGGCCGGACATGATCAACGGACCGCCGAAGGAGAACACCATGTGTGCGGCCTCCGGGTCGCACCACAGGTTGAACTCTGCTGCGGCGGTGCGGTTCCCGAAAGTGCCGCCGCCCATCAGCGAGATTCCGCCGATGCGACTGGCAAGGTCTGGGGCGGCGCGCAACGCGAGCGCGATGTTGGTGAGCGGTCCGGTGGGCACCAGCCAGATTCCTTCCTGCGCGCGACAGGTGTCGATGATGTAGCCGACGGCGTCGTGGCTGGCCGGCGGGCCGCTTGGTTCAGGCAGGTGGGCGCCGTCCATGCCGCTTTCGCCGTGGACGTAGTCGGCATGGCGTGGCGGGCGAGTCAGCGGGCGGTTGGCGCCCGAGTGGACCGGGCAGCCCAGCTGCAACAAATCGCGCACGATGATGGCGTTACGAGTTGTGGCGTCGAGAGGAGCGTTGCCCGCCACGGTGGTGATGCCCAGCAGGTTGGTGTGCCGGGCGGCGACGAGGATGGCGATGGCATCGTCGTGGCCCGGATCGCAATCGACGATGACGGACAGCGGTGTGGGCGGCATACTCGCAGAGCTTGCCACCGTCGTCACACCGACGCCGTCGTTGGGCGGCCAAAGTCGTCGGCGGCCAAGGTCGTCACGCAACCAAGGTCGTCACGCAACCAAGGTCGTCACGCAACCAAGGTCGTCACGCAACCAAGGTCGTCACGCAACCAAAGTCGTCACGCAACCAAAGTCGTCACGCAACCAAAGTCGTCACGCAACCAAAGTCGTCACGCAACCAAGGTCGTCACGCGGCCAAAGTCGTCACGCGG
>Ga0105044_10004266_pt1 | contig 19650 bp, 16 predicted proteins | sample MAT01_FD_78092 | JGI IMG/M metagenome (GOLD analysis project Ga0105044, IMG submission 78092) | Freshwater microbial communities from Lake Fryxell liftoff mats and glacier meltwater in Antarctica - MAT-01 | ecosystem: Environmental > Aquatic > Freshwater > Ice > Liftoff microbial mat | place...
GCTCCGTTGTTGATTTTGGGACACATGATGCCCTCGGCACCCATGTCCAGAATCCGGTGAATTCGTTGTGGTTCAGAACTTTCGACCCGCACGAGGGCGGCTGTTGGCGAACTTTCCAATGCCTGAAGCTGCTGAAGTACGTCGCGTTCGGAGCCGGCCCCATGTTCGAGATCGATTAGTACCCAGTCGAATCCAGCCTGACCAACAATTTCTGCCGTGAGCGAACTGCCGAGGTTAAGCCAGCATCCGTGGAGGGTTTCGCCTTGTTTAAGCCGTTGTTTGAGATTTTTCATGAGGGCCAGTTAAGCAGGTTGCATAGGTTACCGCCTTTTACCTTTGCCCGGTCGGTTGCGGGGTATCCGGCCATATGTTTATCGACAATTTCGGGGGGCAAACTCCCCCAAACAACCCGCTCGGCCCCGAACTCCTGAATCACCCGCCGGGTAAACGGAATCGCGCTTTCGTAAAAAGGCGCGTCTTTGGCAAAATGCCCCAGACCGGACAGTTTCATATAGACGTTCGGAAATTTAGCCAGATCAAGCACGTTGGCAAACTCCACGCCCGATCCTAAATGCGGTTCGGCGAGGTGGTCGATGAGGACTTTACAGCCCGGAAAAGCCGCAATGGCCTCCCCGGCCTGTGCGGCATAATCGGGGCCGATGTGCAGTTCGATCACAAGCCCCAGGTCAACGGCCTGTTTCCAAAGGGCGCGAACGCCGGGCTCGGCAAACGTGGTCAGGTAGTTTTCTTTGCCCCGGTGGGCATGAAAGCGCGTCGAGACAATGCGGGGCTGCTGCCGGACGAGTTGGGCCAGTTTTTTCGGCGCGTCAGCGTCGCGGGGGTAAAACAGACTGGTGCCTTTGAGCCGGTTAGTTTCCCGGCTCAGGCAATCGAGTACCAGCGCGTGATCGTCGCCGTAGGGTTCTGGCTGCACGAGTATGGCCCGGTCCACGCCCGCTGCGTCTAATTGTTTCAGATAGGCCGCTAACGGATCGGCGGGGTCTTTGGCAATATCCCGTTTGTAAACGGCTTTGGGGTGCAGCGGAAAGCGGGAGGCATCCGAACTGAACATATGCATATTCCATTCAACCATAGGTTTGGCCGGTTTTAGGGTTGTTTCCAGCCCGGCCTGGTTTTCCTGCGGCTGGGTGGTTGCGGGCAGCATGGGCATCAGGCCAACGCGTGCCAGGGCGCGAATGGCTTCGCGCCGGGTGGGTAATCGGGTCGGGTCCGGGTTCATGTTGTCCATTATTTTTTGTCCCACCAAACCCGCGTATCGAGCAAATCAGGCCCCTGCCGGGTGATGGCAGCTTGCACGTTGGTTTTGTTGACGTTCAGTTCAGCATCGGTATAAGGCAATCTGCGAATAAAAGCTTCGGTCTTCAAATCACTACCCGGAAAGGGGTTGGGCGTTAGTACGGGGAACCCGCTCCGGCGGAAATTAGCCCAGACTTCGGGGCCGTTCAGGAACGAAGCGACCCAATACTGGATGTTGATTTGCTCTATTTCTTTCCCGGCAATCAGCGGATTGGCCTGGGTATAGGTCGTGATGGCAGCATCGGCAATGGCCGTGCTGGCGCCATAGAGTGCCAACTGCTGCATATGCGCCCGGGTACCGTTCGTAAACAGCGTGGCCGCCGTACCAGTTGTCCATTTCCGGGTTACGGCTTCGGCCAGCAGGAGCTGCGTTTGGGCGTAGGTGACAAAAAACGTAGGACTCTGCGCCGAGGCCATCCGGGTACGGTCGAGTTGGCTGTACTCGTACAGGCTGGCTAATTTGTCTTTGGTGTCAGCCGCCGAAACGTTCGTGTTGTCGAACCCCAGCGGCATTCCGATCTGAACGGCGGTGGCGCGGTTGGCAAGGGCTTCCCGTTGATCCGTTGTGCTTTTCGCGCCCACGTACCGAACGGCGATGGCCCCCAGCCGGGGATCGTTATTGGTTTTGAGATACGTCACGAAATCTTCGGCCAGGTAGAAGAAGTCAGCCTGTCCGCCGTTCAACTGCGCCCCAACTGGGTTCTGAAAAGTGGCCGTGTGCCGCAGCACGGCGTTATCGTCGTTGGTTTGCAGCACCCCGCCCGCCACGGCTTTCGCCACCACCTCAGCGGCTTTGGTCGGGTTTGTCTTCGACAGGCGCATCCCGGCCCGGAGCAGCAGCGAATAGCCCAGCCGCTTCCATTTCGTGATGTCGCCCGCATACAGCACATCAGACGTTACACGGGGTTTCGTGGCATCTAAGGCGGCAGAGGCTGTTTCGAGTTCGTTCATCAGGTCGGTGTAAATGGATTCCTGGGTATCGTAGACGGGGGTAATAATCCGTTCCAGGTAGCTTTTGCCCGCTTCCTTATACGGCACATCGCCGTAGGCATCGGTCAGCAGCATGAAGGTGTAGGCCCGCCAGATTCGGGTCATGTTGTACAGGTTCTGCCGCGCTGGTACGTCTTTGCTTTGCACCAGCACATCAACCAGTTCCTTGATGACGTTGCGGTAGCCGCGTTCCCAGTTAGCGGCACTCACGCTGCGGTTATTCTGGTTGTACTGACCGGCGGCCCCGACCCCGCTGAAGGGGTTTATCATCTGCTTGACGATGATGGTTTCGTATTGCAGATTGTTGTAGCCGTGCGCGCTGTTGACAACGGCGGTATTGAACTGGAAAGCTGGGTCCACGGCAGTCAGGGCAATGGGGTTTATGTTCAACTCGTCGAAACCCTGGTCACAGGCAGTCAGAAAAAGGCAGGCGACCAGCAGGACGCGCCCGTATGCAGTAAGTTTTTTCATGGCAATTCGTGTCTTATGTTAGTGGTTCAGAACCGGACGTTCAGGTTAAAGCCGAGGCTGCGCGTGATGGGCAACCCGGTCGCTTCTAAGCCAATCAGGTTGTCGGACGGAAAGCCGAACTGTTCAGGATGAATGTTGGGTACCCACTTTTTGATGACGGCCACGTTGTTGGCAACTGCATTGAGCCGGAGACCTTTGATGAACGACCGCCCGGCGGGCAGGAACCGGCTGAAATCGTAACCCACCGTGACCTGCCGCAACTGCCACAACCCGGCGTTATACACAAACTCCTCGGCGATGTTCTGCGAGCGCACCGTTTCGTAAAAAGCCTGTACGCCCGACTTGGTTTTGTTGACCTCGCCATTCAGGTTGACCCCGTCGCCGATCACAAAATTATCGGCCCGGCCTACCAACGTGGCTTTGTGCAGACCATGCCGCCAGGCGTTGTGATTCGTTCCCGAAATCAGCTTGTGGCCCAGCTTGAAATCAACCAAAAACGACACGTTCAGTCCCTTGTAGGTAAAGTTGTTGGTGATGCCGCCCACCCAAAGCGGCAAGGCACTCCCAAAACGGATCTGGGCAGGCGTGCGGAGAGGTCGCCCATTGCCCACGTCGAATACCTGCCGACCCTGCGCGTCGCGGAGGTAACCGAAGCCGAACAATTGCCCCATGGGCAAGCCCACCACCTGCCGGAGTTCGCCGGTAAAATCGCCGGTGCCAACGGTAATCATGTTGTCGCTGACGCTGCTGCCTAAGTCCAGAACTTTGGTCTTATTGTAGGCCGCGTTGAAAATGGCGTTCCAGGTAAAAGCCCCGCGAACGGGCGAGACGTTGATGAGCATTTCTATGCCCCGGTTCTGGCTCTGGCCGACATTGATTAATTGCGTCAGGTATCCGCCCGCGTCGGAAGTTTGGGCGCGCAGAATCTGGTCGGAAGACAGTTTGTCGTAGTAAGTAAAATCCAGCCCGACCGCATTGTTAAAGAGCTTCAGCTCTAACCCCACCTCTTTTTCGGATACCTGCATTGGGCGCAGGTTGGCGTTGGGTACCACCGAGCCATTGATGTTTGCCAACGGCTGAGAGGCTCCGGTTGGCCCCGTAAACTGCTGGGCATTAATGGCGTAGAACAGGTTATTGGCGTAAGGCTGCACGTCGGTATCGCTGCCGACCTCGGCGTAGCCACCCCGAATTTTGCCGTAGGTGATCCAGCGGGGGAGGGCCGACGCAAACGCCTGAGAGAACACAAAGCTGGCCGTTACGGATGGGTAAAGGATGCTCCGATTTTCGGGCGACAGCGTTGAAAACCAGTCGTTACGAACAGTGCCGTTCAGGAACAGGAAATCCTTGTACGACACCTCCGCCGATCCATACAGCGAGTTTACCTTCCGTTCGGAGAGTTCATACGTCGGGTCTCTCAGCCGCCCGTTGCCGACGGTGTAGAGGTTGCGGGTAAAAAAGTCCTGCACGAATACGTTATGTCGGCTGATTTTGCGGTACATCTGGTTGCCGCCCGCGTTCAGGTTTACGCCTACAGCCCCAAACGTTCGGTTGGCCCCGATGAGAAAATCGGCGTTGAGTTCGCGCACCGTGCGTGAATCCTGCACAAACTGCCCGTTGACGAATCCCGCCGGGGCCGGCACCTGCCGCCTTGAGCCGGTAGGCAGGTTGTAATCCTGCTCGCGGGCGTAGTAATCCTGCCCGATTCGGCCCTGGACAAACAACCAGTCGGCAAAATTATAGCGGGCCGTGAGGTTGCCGAAAACCCGGTCGTTGTAGATGTTATCGAAGCGTTTCAGGGCAAAATACGGGTTGGTGCGGTTCGTAAACCGCGACCAGTTGTACTCGTCACCGTTGGCATCAGTCGCGTATTGCTCCAGCAGAGACAGCGGCATGGAGTTGGCCATGCTGAAGAGCACCACCGGGCTGAAATCCTGCTCGGCGATGTTAGGCGGGTTTTTCCGGTATTCGTTGGAGTAGTTTATGTTGCCCGATACAGTAAGTTTCCGCGCCAGGGTCTGCGTAAACCCTAAGTTGAGTGTCCGTCGGGTATAGCCCGAACCGCGCAGAATCGTTTTGTTGTCCAAATTGGAGAGCGACAGGCTGAACCCGCCAAATTCACCCCCCGACGACAGCGTGAGGGTGTTAGTGAAGGTGGAACCAACCCGGTAGTAATCTGTAATCTGGTGGCGTTGCGTCTCATACGGTACGGTCACGTTATTGAACAGTACCTGCGTCATGCCGGGCTGAAACTTCTCACCAAAACTCCACTGCCCCGAGGTGGGGTTGGGTGTAGTGGGCCGAACGCCGTTTTCGCCCTGACCGTACTCGTACTGATAATCGGTATAGTCTAAGGGTGTATCCGACGTGAAATTGGTGTTGTATTGTAGCCCAATGCCGTTGCCGCTGCCGCGTGTTCGGGTCGTAATCATGATGACTCCATCTTTGGCGCGGGAGCCGTAGAGGGCCGAAGCGGCCGCGCCTTTCAGCACGTTCATCGTCTCGATGTCGTCGGGGTTAATACTGCTCAGGCCGTCGCCCCCATCGGAGGTGCGGTTGCTGCCCCGTTCCGACACGTCACCCCTGGCTCCGTTGTTGGTGTTGTCGATGGGTACGCCGTTCACCACGATCAGGGGCGAATTGTTGCCCCCAAACGACGACTGCCCCCGAATCCTGATTTTGCTGGTGCCGGCCGGCCCCGATCCCAGTGCGGTGATATTCAGACCCGCCACTTTGCCCTGGAGCGCGTTCATGAAATTGGCCGTTCGGTTGATGGTGATATCTTCCGGGGCTACCGTTGCCGTGGCGTAGCCCAAACTCTTGGCCGATTTTTTGATACCCAGGGCCGTTACGACCACCTCACTGAGTGCTTTGTTTTCGGGAGTCAGCGACACCTGAATACTTGACTGATTGCCAACCACCACCTCCCGGCTCTGGTAGCCTACAAAGCTGAATACCAGCACAGGACTGCCGGTATCGGGAACTTCTAACTGGTAGTTACCATCGGAGTTCGTACTTGTACCCCGTTGCGAGCCTTTCAGTAATACGCTCACGCCCGGCAAACCAGTCGCCTTCTCGTCGGTAACGCGGCCCGAAACCAGGCGCTTAGGATCGACTTTGTCGGTCTGTACGGCCAGTTGTGGGGTCTCGGTGGTGAGGTCGAGAATCGCCGACGTGCTGGGTGAGAGGACCAGTTTGCGACCCACCAACTGGTAACGAATCGTGAGCGGTTTAAGCAATTTGGACAGTACCTCTTCGAGCGTTGTATTAATGGCATGAATGCTCACCCGGTGGCGAGTGTCGATCACCTGAGAGCTATACACAAACTGCACTTCAGTTGCTTTTTCGATTTCGGCCAGAACGCGTTTAATCTCCTGGTTATCCGCTTTAATGGTAAGCCGACGAGTCAGATACTCCTGGGCTTTAGTTGGGTGCGCCCACGTTACGCCTGCCATCAGCAGCATGAGCAACCCTTGTGTGAGCGATACTCGCATGAGGGTAATCCAGCGTTGCCTGTAAAGGTGTTTTTCCATTTTGAAGGTAAAATTTAGACAATTCAGTTTTTACGGCTTAGTACAATCTGACCATCGGTGATTTCATAACTTGCGGAGGCCGCCTTGCAGAGTAGATCTAATTTCTCGTATAATGATTCGTTCGACAGGACTGCCGTGATGTTGGCTGACTCAAAACTCTGGGCATCGAACTGAATCGGAATTCCGTATGCCTTCTCCAGTTCATGTAAAATCACTGGTAGTGGTACTTCGTCGTACGTAAAGGATGCCTGGTGATCGGGTTTAGTCAGCAGGGTTGGGCTGGCCACCAGCGTTTTGGTCAGATTTCCATCGTTTTTCTCGAAAATTGCTGCTTGATTAGTACTCAAAATCAGCCCTTTAACCTCCTTTTTGTTTGTAATGGATTCGTTGCTCTTTTCGCGGTAAACTGACACTTTTCCCGACAATACCTGTACCGTAACTTTCTTATCCTGATCGAATGCCCGCACTACAAATCGGGTGCCGAGTACTTTGGTTACCATTTCGCCGGTATACACCATAAAGGGTTTTGTTTGCCGCTTCACGGCGAAAACAGCTTCTCCCTTCAGATACACGATCCGGGCTTTTTGGGTAAACCTTGAGGGATACCGGAGACCACTTTTGGGACTCAACATCACCTCAGATCCGTCTGTCAGTACCACCCGCAGCAAGTGCTTGGTGTTGTTGGTGGTCTCGACCAACCCGGCAGTAATTGAGTGATCAACGCCTTGAGAATGTGCTAATTCTGACCGATTCATCAATACTGGCCAGTAAAGGACACTCAGGAACAGAACCGAAGCACCCAGTACTACCGTTCGCCATTGCCGACTACCCGATTTGGGTTTCTGTTTGCGTGGCGGAAAGGTGGACGATCCATTACCACGACGGGGTATATATGTGCTACTTATTTCGATAAACCGCTCTACCTCTTTCCGGATTTCTCCCTCGCCAATGGATTCGGGGGCCACGTGAACTGCCCGAATGAATCGCTCGGCTTGCTGAAAGGCAGTTTGTTTGTCGGGGTAACGGTGTAGAAACGACAGCCAGAACGAACTCCGTTCGCTGTGGCCCTGCACCCAATCCCGGAAATCAGTATCTTCAATAAAGTCGTCAGCACTATATAATTCGTATGGTTTCATCGCTATCTATCAGGGTTAACGGTCCAGTTTTTGCGTAAGCTACTCAGCGATTTCTGGAGTAGGTTATACACCGACTGACGGCCCAACTGCATTACCTCGGCAATCTGCTCGAACGTCTGGTTCTGGTAAAACCGGAGGTAAATCAACTCCTTCTGTCGCTGCGGCAACTGGTTGATAACGTGTTCTAATTTCCGAACCTGATATACTTCGTTCTCTTCGTCGATCAGGCGCACATCAGCCGCAAACTCTACCGAAAACGCGTAATCATCTGCCAGGGATGCATGAATAGAGTGAGGGTTTCGAGCGAGTTCGCGCAGAATCCTGGTTTTCACCACCACCAATAAGTAAGATCGAATATTGTCGACCGCCGTTGCCGACTCGTGGGTTCGCCAGAGGTTCACAAATACCTCCTGCAAACAATCCTTCACAAATTCCCGGTCGGTGTGCAGACGCATACCCCAGTGGAAAAGGTCGGAGTAGTAACTCTGCATGATTTTAGCCAAAGCACACATATCGCCTGCTCGGTACTCCTGCCAAAGTTGTTGGGCTTCTCCTGAAGGTAGCCGGCTCCTTATCATCTCATTGTGGCTTTATTCTATGAGCGGCTAAAAGGAGAAACTTAACCTCTTATGTAAAACTATTTTTTTAAAAAATTAGAAAATAGCAGGACACGGCTTCCAATTCATGCCTATTCGGGGCCTGATTTGATGTTTTAAGTAGTACTAGAGTTTATTCAGATTAATTGGCTATTCCCTCGTGCGTGGGCCCGAACTTTGTCCCTATGACTTATTAAGAACAAAAACAACACCCGGCTACCTTTCTGGCTCTATCCAGCCTGACCCTCGCTGAGTTCGATTATTTGCTGGAACACTTTACCCCTCTTTGGGGAAAATACGACAAGCACCACACCCGCATCGGCCTTTAGATTTGAGCCGTTGTACGATTCTAAGATTTGTCGTGTAACTTGACGCTACTGCTACGGCGGACCGTTCACAAACCGTGAGCAACCAACCCCAGCAGGGATACCTTAACGCATCGGCCAGGTAAAACCTATGCGGGGTAGCCCGTGCGGACCGGTTAAAGCCCCTGCCGGGACATTTTAGACGTTGACTTCAGCGGGGTGGCCCGAGCCATAGAAATGCGGCAGGGCCGCCTGTGCGGTTCGTGGCCCACGAAAGGCGGTCGGCCGCTGCCGGTCGAGTAAAAGCAAGTTGTTGACTACCACCTCAAAACTAAATCGTCTCATGGACTTTTACTACTTTATCCGGTTAGTGAATAGCCACGTTTGATTCTTGTCTCGTATAGTCGGGAAACCGCAACAACCGGATCGGTTAGCAAGCACGATTTTAACTAACAGAGGGGGGGGACCCCAAAACTTAGATCATAGTTATCATCGGAAATACGTCACTAAATTCTTCGGGGCTATAAAACCGCCAGAAAAATTCAATATCACGAACTGCATCTACATGAGATGCCTCGATTGGAAACCGAAAATTGTGCGTTCCGTAGGTATCGAGTAGGTAACGACCCAGGGCGGGGTTCATGTTGACAGCGATAATCTCAAACAGCTCTTTACCGTCTGTGTCGGTGAGGTTAGATGCGCTCAGCATCTCGATAACATCGGCTTTGAGGTTAGCGAGAACACTTGTTCCTTCGCCATGTCGATAGAACATCGAAATGTCTTTCGCCTTTTTGAATATAGGGTCCACGGTTTCGTTGGGCTGGAATTTATCCTGCCACTTTTTAAGCCAGGGGTTGGCTGCCGACGGGACGGGTTGCTTAGGGTTTATCAATCGTTTGTTGGTAAAATCGACGTATTGCCGGGAAGCCGAGGTATACTCCTGTTCATCGCGAAAAACGACGAGCCGACTCCCAAAAAAGTCTAAAAACGCCCGTTCATATTCGGCTTCAATCGAACGTAATTTGGCTAAAGTGCTATCCTCGTGAAGCCAGGCAGTTTGCACCGGTGAGTTTCGGTAGGCATCCCGTTCGGTTTGGATGGTGGCACTATTGGCTAAAACGCCCGATAGCCACCACTCACTTTGCCATTGGCGGAGGTTCATGCTGAAAAAGCCATCTTTGTGGGCCGACGCTGGCAGTGGCTTTCCTCCCTTCAGCGAGTCGCGTCGAACACGATATAGCCGGTTGGTTTGCCCGTGCCGAAATTCAAAGTAGGTGTGGGTACTGTTTACGAGGAGATAGTTGCCCGAATGCCCGTATTGTAGTTGCCGGATTGCCTTCTTCACGGCTGGCGTACACCGGGCCACCTCAGCAAACCACTCCGACGAGTTGAGGGCGGAAAACGACGAGCGAACGCTGAAGGCGTAGGGTTCGCTCAGCATATAGGTCATTTTATCAAGATATTCGGGTACGATCTTGTCAAGATTTTCCTCTATGGTCTCCATTAAGCGGGGAGTCATCTCGATGCCTAACAAGTACGACGAAGTACCAAACCAGATCAGTTTTTCTTTCAGGGCGAAAAAATTGTCCTCCGCCTTGATGGTAAAGTATTTTTCGTAAAGTGTTGTGGCGGGAGCATTGTCGATGGTTTCTTCGAGTAACACGAACGCTTTGCTCGCCATCGCCAAAATAGTCGGCTGATCGGGTGCCCCGGTCGAGTCGGGGTTATAATCAGCGGTATATTTCCAGATCAGAAACGCCAGATCAGCTTTGTTGATATAGTTGGTATCGTATTCGGCGAGGTCATAAAACGGGATTGGATAGCCATAGAGCGATTGGTTGTGCCGCACGAAAGCTGGCCAGATGCCGATTTCGCTGATAAAATCCTCAAAATAAGACCCCAGCACCCCGGCTAATTGAATTAGTTCATCGCGTTCAATGTCGAGTTTGCCAAACCAGTCTTCATAACCTAATAACAGTTCATACAGATTGCGGCACCGCTGCACATAGAACGTATCGTAGGCCGTGGGGTTGTTATAGGGTTTGGTTTTGAGCCAATCGGCGGGTGTAAAGGTTCGTGGGGAAAATTTCATGGTGAATAGAATTTGTAAAGAATCGATAGAAGAGGAGGGGTAGAAGTAAACCAAATGGCCAAGAGAGCGGATATAACGTCACTGGCCAGTGTTCACCTTTACATCCCGAAACATGAACGTATTATCGCTGATTCTCAATGCTTTTCCACTCGCAGTTGTTATGTTTCTGAGAATGACCTCTTTTGTTATAACATAGGGAAATTTTTCCCCGTAGGAATTGTCCGTCATTTGCGGATTGAAATTGGCGAAAATGGCAGGTCCCCGGTAAGTTTCGCCGTGCCTGGAGTCGTCGATACGGAGATTTTCAATGGTGATTCTTTCCGGCATATAGCACGTGTAGCCGAAATCGTGCTGTCCTGAATAGGATCCGCCTATGAGTTCGGCTCTGATGGATGTACCGCCTGCCGGCACGAAAACACAGTTGCGAATAATTAGCTCTCCCTGCCAGGTACTACCATAGTCGGGGCGCAGGTTGACAAGGCTCCTGCCGCGAATGGTCGAATTCTCCACTAATAAAACCCCGCTGCCAATGGCATTGATCCCCATATGTCCCAGGGTTGAATTGCGGATGGTGGCATTGGCAACACCCTGATGGGCATCAAACCGGGAGAGAGTACACTGATCGTAAAGAATATTTTTGCAGAAATTAGACCCCAGAATACCCCAGTACTTCGTGTCGTTGATGTCGTTGGTCTGGCTGCAATTCACAAAAGATACATTAAGCGCACGGTTGACAGAAAGGTCGTAAGTACCCATGGAGACCGGCTTGTCTGCCGCGCCGATAGTACTGTAGGTCCGGTGTCCGGTCAGAATGGTGTTTTTTACCGTTACGTAAGCGCAGTCGCCGACGTTGATAAAGCCTGCATAGGGCGCACCGTGGTCTTCTTCGCCCTGTATGTGGTGTTCCAGCCCTTCAACCAGCACATTAGACCGTCTGATCGCGATGTTTCGGTTGTAATACGTATACTTTGATTCGGCTTTGTTGGCAATGGTGGTGAAACGTCCCCCCGTGATCTTCAGCGGAGTCTCGTCAATGGGCAGAGCGGTCATGTCCGTGATTCGGTCGAAATCCCAGATAATGGGGGCGTTCATATCGACGTTGCCGTTTTTGTCCACGACAAAGAGATCAGTCTGCGAAGATCCCTTGTTTTGGTTTAGCCCAAACCGGATGTATTGTTTTACGTTAGCATTCGTGACCGTGATCAGACAGGGACCAGGCAAAGACGCGTCGATTTTTTTTTGGTTCCTTTGAAGGGATGTTATCGTTTCAAGCTTAAACGGTCTGAGGGCTGAACTAACCGTGAACACAGAAGCATTGCGATTTTGCACCTCCGTGTCGTCAATAATGAAAGATGCCGTGTTGAAATCAGCGTCAGTCCGGATGAGAGCGGTGCGCTCCCTGCCTCCAATGTAGTAGGTGGCTCCCTCGTCGGCTTTCACCAAAAGGCCGTGCAGATTGGCAAATGCGTGGGTCGCAGCGATAGCATCCATGGCATCGGTTTTGCCATCACCTCGGGCGCCGAAGTCACTATAACGGACCAACCCGGCGGCTCTATATTTAATGACGTTCTTTGGGGACACGTTTACCTGCAAGTCCCCCCTTTCATTAGTGTATACCTGGGTTTTCTTCTTTCGGGATGTGATCACTACCTGGTCAAGCGAGCCTTTATTCTGCGCCTGTGTCCTAAATGCACAGATTAACACGAGAAACGTCGGGAGACCATACTTCATGAGAAACGTTAGCTTAGTCGTCATTAATTTCAGAAAAGTGGGTGAGTGCTTATTTCCTCCTAATCCCTTTGATTGCCGCTCAATGAGTAATCTCGCACAGCATCTTTATCAAAGATTATTGGGGCAATTTACTCAATAAAAAACGAGGCTAGTAGACTTGCAATAATATAGCAGAGTTATTAGTCTCGAAAACTAACTTATTATGCACCTAACTCATAGCCCAACGAGTAGAGAGCCGTCATAACGAGTGAACCCCCTCTTTTTACGAGTGAACATGAAAAAAGAGGGGGTTTCAGGCTGCCATTTCCAGACACGCCTGCACCAGCAGGGCCCGCCGTTTGGCCTGATCGTTGGAGCCAACCGGAAGTTTTGGGGACCAACCGAGCGCGAACAGATTGAGCAGCGACTGACTTTGACTCACCCCCGTTGGCAACAGCACCCGGTCTGTGATAGGCACCACGCCATTGATGCTTCTGAGGTCGGTTTGGAGCGTAGATTAAACCCAAATGGGTTCTTTTTTTAGCTAACTTTGTTTAAAACTCCCCCCAAATGAGATCGTTCGACACCTGGAACTACGAGCAAGTGGAAGATGCCTTTGGCATTTCGCGCGTTAAAACTCATCCCCATTTTACCGACTGGCTTCTGGCAACAGACTGTGAACCGAACAACGTAGAGAAAGAGACATTGGATGATTTCCGTAACCTGTTGTTCGATGAGGTTCAGAACTGGAATGAAGACGAGTTAAAACTATTTTTCATTGGTCCTCTGTTGGCATTAATCCATTTCAAAACGGCCAATTTTAAACCGTTTACCCAGCGTACACTCACTATTGAAACAGAAACCGTATCGGCATCAGGCAAGGTCGATTTTTTGCTGGCAAAGGGTAAGGTCATTCCCAAAATTCCGTATTTCTGTCTCCACGAATACAAACAAGAGAATAGACGCGACAACGATCCGTTGGGCCAGTTGCTAATTGGGATGGTGGCCGCACACTCTAAAAACCCTGCCGAATTGCCCATTTACGGCTGCTATGTATCGGGGCGCAACTGGTTTTTTGTGCTTCTCAAAAATTCCCATTATTGCCTGAGTGATGCTTACGTAGCAACTTCGGAGGACATTTACACGATTTTCGCGATTCTGAAAAAGTGTAAATTATTAGTGGATTTACACGCTCGGGCCCACTAAAAAAGCCCAAAACCCCCCCCCAGCGTAACAAAGCCTGGGGTTGTCGGGTCCTCTTCTTTACCCTGTAGAGCCGGAAGCGTACGCTGATCCTTTCTGAAACGTACTGGCACCACAATCAGCTGTTTCGGATTAAGGTAGTCTAGGATCTGTTTCGTGCGGACTGATACTAACGATTTTGGCTTCACTGATCCTATTGTCTAACGGATTTAGAAGAATATTCCGACTCGTCGACCGAGAAATAATCACCGACGGGACGGTAAGCGCCAATGCGCCTGTTCGACGGAATTCATCTTGAAGAAAGGCATCTAACTCGTCTGCTGGATAATCATCCAACAAACTCCAATCTTTTGGAAGTGTTATAGGATCCAGATGAACTACAAAATGGTCTGGCAATTGAATCGTCACCAGAATGTAGGGAGGCAGATCAAGGGGTGGAGTCCCATCAAAATGAACCGTGGTTTCCAGTAGAGCCAACTCCATGGAAGATGACGTATATACTAGGGGACGGCCTGCCAAATTCCATCGACCCCCATTCAGGCGGGCTCCCTCTCCTGTTAAAATTGTATCCCGATGGTTGTCTTTTTGAATGCGGTATACGTTCATTCGCTTAACTGTAGACTCCGTATTCAATACGACCTAAAATTGTATCTATCATTTTAATGCCTTGACTTGTATCCAAAATATCTAGTGGAGCTTGATTGCTAAGTATCCGTAGAGGTCGACGTAGCCAGCGGTTAAACTTACCCTGGTCTTCAAATACATCGAAGCCATGATCGGTTAATTTGGTCAGCATTAATAAGCGTTCAGAAGCCACCTGATCTAAGAGTTCTTCCGGTTTGCGACGATGGAAGGTACGTTGAGATAGCGTTAGTAACTTAGCCATTTCCTTGCCTGACAGATCCAGCCTTTTGGCCAATACCACCATTTCTCGACTAGCCAAGCCAGTTTTACTGAGAGCTATCAAATCAAGATCATTGATTTCGGTCAAAGCCAATTCAGCTTTTGAAGAGGAATTGCCTTGATTAAGGTAAAGGTTCTTATACCAATCTTTAACAACTTTTTCCTGTTCTTCAGAGGAAAATTCTCGACGCCCCCTCAGCCTTCCTATTGTAGTAGAAGTAGCATTTTCAGCCTTTTTATATACTATAAACGTATCTCCATCAACAGAAATCATCCAAATGGTGTTAGAATCGCTTGATTGGGATTTCTTCAATTGAGTTTGCCTATCGTTAATAACAAGTGGTTGGCTCATGTTTTGACAATATGGCATAAAGTAATGTGCCATATTGTCAAAACATGATATTTATAGAAAAGTTCACAGGTGACAGCCGGAATCGCCTGGGATTCAGGGTCAGCATCCGGTCCAGCAGCACCTGAATCAGCCCCCGTAGGATATAGCTAAAAAAAGGGACCAAATTTGTCATAGCTCAACTGTGGCGATCAATCCCTGGGGTGGTTTGATTTAGCGGGACACCTCGCTGGTATACATCCTACCAATTTGATAACGTGCCGTCGGTCAGTCGGCTGAGAGGCAGGTAGGCTTGCTGATAGGGGTAAGAACTAACCGACGATTCGTCGAAATCGATGCCTAAACCTGGCGCATCGGTTAGGTACAGAAATCCACGCTCGAACCGATACTCATGCGGGAAAATCTCGTTGGCAAGGTCGTTATGGCCCATATACTCCTGAATCCCAAAGTTATTGACGGCTATGCCCAAATGCAGGCAGGCAGCTAAGCAAATCGGCGACATATCCGAAGCCCCATGACACCCCATCTTAACGTGATATACTTCTGCCAGCGCAGCCATTTTCTTTAAGGGGGTCAACCCGCCACCGTGCGAAACCGTTACGCGCAGGTAGTCGATCAGTTGGTGAGTAATCAACTGATGGCAATCAAAAATCGTGTTAAATACCTCGCCCACGGCCAGGGGTGTTGTCGTATGCTGTCGGATTAGTTGAAACCCTTCCTGAAGTTCGGCCGCTACGGGGTCTTCGAGCCAGAATAGATGGAATGGCTCCAGTTCTTTTCCTAACCGAGCGGCTTCTATGGGGGTTAGCCGATGATGGCTATCGTGGAGTACATGCAGGTCTTCCCCAAATTGATCCCGAATCTGGGCCATGAGTTTCGGTACGTGACGAAGGTATTTCGCGGTATCCCAGACTTCTTCAGCCGGTCGGTTTCCTCGAAGGGCTGGTTCGTACGACTTTCCTTTTTCAGCGATGCCATAGATGTTTTCCAGACCTGGCACTCCAGACTGCACCCGAACAGCCTGGTAGCCCTTTTCGACTAGCGCGGCTACTTTTTCGAGCGTTTCGGCAACGTCGCGCCCGTTGGCATGGGTGTAGCACAGTATTTGATGGCGACTTTTTCCACCGAGCAGATTATAAACGGGTGTATTGAGTGCTTTGCCTTTCAAGTCCCAAAGTGCCATGTCGATAGCCCCAATGGCGGCCATCGTCACGGGGCCACGTCGCCAGTAGGCTCCTTTATAAAAGTATTGCCAGATATCTTCAGTATCAAATGGGTCCCGCCCAATCAGGCAAGCTAGCAGGTGATCCTGCAAATACGAAACGACAGCCAGTTCCCGCCCGTTAAGCGTTGCATCGCCCAGGCCGTAGACCCCAGCATCCGTATAGATTTTAACTGTTACAAAGTTGCGCCCCGGTGAGCAAACGAATACACGAGCGTCAGTGATTTTCATGATGATGCACAAAAAGTTGAACGGGATTTACCTGAATTCGACCCGATCAAGTTTCGGGATCAGTACATGAATAATACCCAGGGCAATTAAATAGCCTGTGCTGGCAAAAATAAACAGAGGCAGGTAACCTACACGCGCAATCAACAGTCCTGATGCAACGGCAAACAGCCCACTCACAATGGCTCCGAACAGCCCCCCAATCCCAACCACCGAACCGATAGCCTGCTTCGGGAAAACATCGGATATAATGGTGAAGTTATTCACCGAAAAGCCCTGATGGGCCGCCGTTGCCAACGCAATCAAACCAATAGCGATACGGTAGTCTGCCGTAACGCTGGCAAAATACACGGGCAATACACACAGGGAGCAAAGGAGCATCGTTGTTTTTCGGGCCCGATTGGGCGACCAGCCGCGCCGGAGCAACGCTGACGATAGCCAGCCGAACACAATATTCCCCAGATCGGATACCAGATAAATGATCAGAAAGGGAATGCCCACCGTTTTCAGGTCAAGTTTCTGGGAGAATGATGCATTGCTAGTAAAAAAGTCGGGGAGCCAGGTCAGGTAAAACCACCAGATTGGGTCCGAAAATACTTTCCCTGTCACAAAGGCCCAGGTTTGGCGATAGGTGAGCAACCGAAACCACGACGGAGCAGGGGTGTTAGTTATCGACGGGTCCGGGTCGCTAAGAATGTAGGCTCGCTCATCAGCCGACAGACCGGGATGTTCTTCCGGCCGACGGTAGAAACGTAGCCAGAGGATGAGCACCACCAGACCGAGTGCACCCGTCACTACAAACGCAGATCGCCAGCCATACTGGAGCGTCAGCCACGGCACCCCAATAGCCGTTAAAACAATGCCGATGTTGGCCCCGGAGTTGAAAATGCCCGTAGCCAATGCCCTTTCCTGACGCGGAAACCACTCGGCTACGGACTTAATGGCCGCTGGGTAGTTTCCGGCTTCGCCAAGCCCCAATGCGAACCGGGCAACGGCCATTCCACTAACAGATCGAACAAAACCAACGGCCATGCCCGCCAGCGACCAGACCAGAATGGACAAGGAGAAACCCCGGCGGGTGCCCACACGGTCGATCAGCCAACTGACCAGAATAAAGCCCAGGCCGTGAGCCCACTTAAATGCCGAATCGATTAGACCCATCTGTTCTTTAAACCGCTGCACATCGGCGGAGGTTAGCGGTTGATTGGCCGGTAAGCCCAGCAAATCATGACGAAAGGCATCGTCGAGCATGGCAAAGGACAACACACTCCGGTCAATGTAGTTAATCGTCGTTGCCAACGCCAGCAAGCCCGCAATAAACCAGCGAACAGTACCGGTGGGTTTTGGTAAATGGGGTGAATAGATGGAATCAGGCTTATTGTTGTCGATTGAGTCAGGCGGGGAAAGCATCGAACTATGGTTTAAAGGCAAGGATTAGTTTCAAAACACCCGCAGGTCACCATTCTGCGTAAAGAGTCAGTCGTTGCCGAAAGCATGACCTGTGCAAAGGGTAGATCTCGTCGGTACACTGTGTCGCTACAATCAGTGTGTTCCGCTCGCTACCAAAAACGACCTTAAAGCCGTAATCAGAGACGAGCGGGATGAACAGCGTGTCGGCATCATTGAGCCGGGTGGCCGGTGCCATTGATGCTCATTTTGCAAACTTACACAATTGCCCGTTCACACTTTTCGGGGTCGCAAACCACCGTACTGATTTTAACACTAGATTCATCGCCGACACACCTTCCAACCCATCGAGTTCAATCTTACCCACCGGGTTATTGAACGCAAACTGGTAAGGGGTCATGTGGGCAAACTTCTCGGTCAGCCGGTCCACCACAAAGAAGCGGCCAATGGACACATCGGCAAAACGCCAGTTGAAATCCAGCACCCCCTCCCCTGTCCTAGCTCACTCAGCGTTTCCTTGCCAGTGTCGTTTAGTTGAGCGAAATTGATTCTTTTGTGGGACTTCTTAACTGTTATTACCCTCTCATAGCCAATGAGTTATAAAAACCAAGAAGCCTTAACTAAACGACATTGAGGATAGAATACTTAATGTATGCCTACGTGCACAACACCCGTTCGGCAAATTGTAAAAAAAACTTATCTTGCACCTCAATTTAATTATAGTTTATAACCTATGACAAACGCTTACTCACTCCATCGTCGCTGTACATACTGGCTGGCGGTGTGGCTGCTGCCCCTCTTACTGGCAGGCAGCGTACTGGCACAAAACCAGCAACGATACGCCCTGAAAGGCCGCGTTACAGACGGGGCCGGGCAGGGTATTCCCGGCGTGACCGTTCTCCTGCGGGGTACTACGCTCGGCACAACCTCTACTGCCGACGGGTCTTATGCTACCGTTGTTACCATTGCGCCCGGCTCCTACACGCTGGCCTTCTCGTCTATCGGCTACACCGCTGCCAACCGGGCCATCAGTCTTGGTAATCAGGAGACAAGTACTACCGATCTAAGTCTGGCCGAAGAAAACCAAACGCTCGATGAAGTCATCGTGGCTGCATCAACCCTCTCCGGCCCACGCCGTCAGTTTGGTAATGCTATCAGCACCATCAAAGGCAAAGAACTGACCGAATCAGGGTCGGGCGGGCTGATTAACTCCTTGCAGGGCAAGGTGCCGGGTGCGCAAATCACCCAAAACTCCGGCGACCCGTCGGGCGGAATCTCGGTGCGGTTGCGCGGGGTGAAATCGCTCTCCGGCTCGTCTGATCCGCTTTACGTTATTGATGGAGTGATTGTGTCAAATAATAGCGATAACGTATCGCAGTTGGCGGCTGGCGGGCAGATTGGCGGGGCCAATGCCGCCCAAAACCGGCTCGCTGACTTTAACCCGAACGATATTGCCACGATCAACGTGGTGAACGGAGCCGCAGCCGCAGCGCAATATGGTTCGCGGGCGGCCAACGGGGTAGTACTGATTACGACCAAACGCGGGCAGACGGGCGCACCCCGCATTTCGTTCACAACGTCGTTTAACGTGAACGAACTTCGCAAAAATGTACCGCTTGGTACGCTCAACAAGCAGTTTGGTTTTGCCGGCTTGCGTCTGCACCCCATCGGCGGTATTTCGGCGGCTCAGATTGCGGCCAACCCCGGCACGACTACGGTTGGCGTGGTGCGCGACGGAGCCACAACGCAACTCGCTACCAATCTGGTGGACGTGACGCGGTATAACTACTTCGACCGGATTTTTCAGCAGGCAACCGGCACCGATAATTCACTGGCGATATCGGGTGGGCGCGACAACACGAACTATTACGTGTCGTTCGGCTACCTCAAAAATGAAGGTATTATCAAAGGCACTGACTTCCGGCGGTATAATTTCCGCGCCCGGCTCGATCAGCGCGTGACCAACTGGGCCAAGTTTTCAGCGGGTCTGAGCTATTCAAACAGTTTCTCGAACGAGAAAGCCAACGGCAACGTGTTTTACAGCCCGATGAATTCGGTGAACATCACCAACAATATCTGGGATATCACAAAGCGCGTCGGGGCCGGCAACCTGCAGGCTGTTGAGCCAAGCCGGGTAAACCCGCTTTCGACCATCGAAGATATGAGTTTCTCGCAGTCGGTAAACCGTACC
>Ga0105044_10004267_pt1 | contig 19649 bp, 20 predicted proteins | sample MAT01_FD_78092 | JGI IMG/M metagenome (GOLD analysis project Ga0105044, IMG submission 78092) | Freshwater microbial communities from Lake Fryxell liftoff mats and glacier meltwater in Antarctica - MAT-01 | ecosystem: Environmental > Aquatic > Freshwater > Ice > Liftoff microbial mat | place...
CGGTGACCGTCGGCTCGTGGCCCCCGAGCCCGTAGCAGGCCGGGCCCGGCGCGGCCCCGGCCGAGCGCGGCCCCACCCGCAGAGCACCACCGGCATCCAGCACGGCGATCGATCCCCCACCCGCGCCGATCGTGTGCACGTCCACCGACGGCAGGCGGATCGGGTAGCCGGCCACTTCGCGCTCGGCGGCCGGCTGGGGCTCGCCGTCCAGGACGAGGGCCACGTCGGTGCTGGTCCCCCCCATGTCGAAGGTGACGGCGTCGGGGTAGCCGGCGGCCACGGCGTAGGCGGCCGCCGCCCGTACCCCGCCCGCCGGTCCCGAGAGCAACAGCCCCGCCGGGGTGCGGGCGGCCGCGGCCGCCGGGGCGAGGCCCCCCGCCGAGGTCATGACCAGGACCCGGGTCGCCAGGGGCTCCAGGGCCTCGAGGTACTGCCGGCAGACCGGGCCCAGACCGGCGTTGACCACCGTGGTCACCGTGCGCTCGTACTCGCGGAACTCGGGGGAGACCTCGTGGGACGCCGACACCTCGTGACCCTGGGCCCGGAGGGTGGCGGCCACCTCGGCCTCGTGGGCCGGGTCGAGGTCGGCGTGGAGCAGGCACACCGCGACGGCGGTGGCCGCCGACGGGATCTCGGGGACCTCACCCACGGCCTGGATCTCATTCCCTGACGCGTCCAGGCGACCGTCGACCTCGAGGCGCAGGGCGCGCTCGACCAGGGGCGGCGGGCGATCCGCCCACTGGTCATAGAGGCGGGGCCGGTCCTGCCGGGCGATCTCGATCACGTCGGCGAAGCCGGTGGTGGTCACCAACGCCGTAGGGGCCAGCTCGCCCTCCAACAGGGCGTTCGTCGCCACCGTCGTGCCGTGGGCCAGGAGGTCCACCCGACGCACCCGCAGCTCGGCGAGGCCGGCCCGCACCGCCTCGGTCGGGTCCGCCGGGGTCGACAGCACCTTCGCCACCCGACCCCGCTCGTCCACCAGGTCGGTGAAGGTGCCCCCGGTGTCCGACCCGATCCGCATCCGTGCGGAATGTACCCGTCGTCAAGGCCGGGTCCCGGCGGCCGATAGAGGACCCATGACCACCACCGGGAGGCGGGGCCGCCTCTTCCGGCGCGCGGACGACGACCCCGACGACCGGGACGCCGACCTCAGCGAGGACGAGCACGCCTGGTGGGCCGCCCGGGACGAGGTGGCCGGCGTGCCCCGCGGCCCCCAGCGCGAGGAGGACCCGCCCCCGCCGCCACCCGACGCCCAGTTCGCGGACTACTGGACGGCCGAGTCCTTGTTCGAAGACCAGGCCCCACCCCCTCCGCCACCGGCCGAGGAGACCGTCGAAGCCGATCTCGACGTCCCGGGGGGCATGGACCTCGACTCGGCCCACCTCGTGCTGCAGATCGACATCGGGGCGGACTGGGAAGCCATCACCCGGGCCCACCGGACCCTGGCCAAGCAGTACCACCCGGACCGGCTGATCGCCTACTCCCCTGCCGCCCAGGAGATGGGCCGCGACCGCATGGCCGAGATCAACGCCGCCCACGCCACCCTGCGGGCCCTGCACTTCCACTGAGCCGCCTACCCGACGCCGGCCCGGCGCGGGAGTAGCGTCCTAGCGCTCCATGGCCGACCCGATCAGCGCGCCCCCGCCGCCCGACACCACGGAGCCGACGGCGGTCGCCCGCCCGACCCACCCCATCCGGGTGGTCGCGCGCCTGCTGGCGCCGATGCGGCTGCGGATCGCCGTCCTCGTCATCCTGACCGTGATCGGTGGCCTCGCCGAGGCCGTGCTGCTGGTCGTGGTCGCCCAGATCGCCATCGCGGTCACCGAGGCCACCACCGTCGACCAGGTCGGCCTCGGGCTCGTCAGCTGGGGCATCCCCCGGACCCTCGAAGGCCTCTATGTGATGGCCGGTTGCCTGCTCATCGTGCGCCTCGCCGCTCAGGCGTGGGCCGGCCTGCTGAATGCCCGAGCCGTCACCGAGACCCAGGCCAACCTGCGCAACGCCCTGGTCGAGGCGTTCGTGACCGCCGACTGGGCGACCCAGTCCCGCGAGCGGGACGGCCATGTCCAGGACCTGGTCACCACCCACGTCGGCCGGGCCGGGTCCAGTGTGTCCGTGCTCTCCGGCGCCAGTTCCAGCGCCATCAGCTTCACCGCCATGATCGGTTCGGCCCTCGTGGTCGCCCCGGCGACGGCGGGCCTGATGTTCGTCGCGGTCGGGGCGATGTTCTTCGTGTTCCGGCCGCTCACCGCCTTCGCCCGACGCCTGTCCACCCAGCGGGCCGAGGCCGGCCAGGAGATGGCCCAACACGTCACCGAAGCCGTCGCCAGCGCGCTGGAGATCCGGACGACGAACGTGCCCCGGGCGGTCGTCGACGAGTTGCACGGGCAGAGCGATCAGATCCGTGACCTCGAGCGGCGGGCCCAACTCGTCCACGGCCTCATGCCGCCGACCTACCAGACCCTCGCCCTCGTGGTCCTCCTCGCCGCACTGGCCGGGATGTACGCGTGGGGCAGCCCGGCCGCCGGGGCCCTCGGCGCCATCCTCCTGCTCCTCCTGCGGGCCCTGTCGTACAGCCAGGCCCTCCAGATCTCCTATCACCAGCTCGGGGAACTGGCGCCCTACGCCGAGGAGGTCCAGGAGCAGCTCGCCCTGTACCGGGCCGCCGCGCCGGTCGACGGCACCGAGCACCTCGACCACATCGACGAGATCCGGCTCGACGACGTCGGCTTCGCCTACCTCGCCGGCACCCCGACGCTCGTCGACGTGGACCTGGGCCTGGGGCGGGGGCAGATGCTGGGGGTCATCGGACCCTCGGGGGCGGGCAAGAGCACGCTGATCCAGCTGCTGCTGGGCCTGCGGTCCCCGACCACGGGCCGGTACCTCGTCAACGGCATCGACCGCGACCTCGTCGAGCTCGACTCCTGGTTCGCCCACGTGGCCTTCGTCCCCCAGGAGCCCCGCCTCATCGGGGGATCGATCGCCGACAACATCCGGTTCTGGCGGGCGCTCGACGACGAGCAGGTCGAGAACGCGGCCCGGCGGGCCCACGTCCACGAGGACGTGATGGCCATGGCCGAGGGCTACGGCACCGATGTCGGGCCCCGAGGCTCGCGGCTCTCCGGTGGTCAGAAGCAGCGGGTGACCATCGCCCGGGCCCTGGCGGGTGACCCGGACCTGCTGATCCTCGATGAGCCCACCAGCGCCCTCGACCTTCGCTCCGAGGCGCTGCTGGAGGAGACCTTCAGCAGCCTGCGCGGCGAGCTCACGATGGTCGTGATCGCGCACCGCCTCTCGACCATCTCGGCCTGTGACCGCCTCCTGGTCATCGAGGGCGGCCGGGTCCAGGCCCTGGGCACGCCCACCGAGGTCGAGACGGCCAGCCCCTTCTTCCGGGAGGCCCTGGCCCGGACGCGGGCGGGATTCCTCCCCGACTCGACCGACCCGGCCGACGGCGACGTACCCGACGACGCCCCGGTGGCCGACTAGGCCGCCACCCGCTTCGGCTAGGCCAGCTCGCCCGGGTCCACGATCCAGACCTCGTCACCGACCTCCGCCTCGAGGGCCTTGACCTGCTTGCCGAGGAGTGAGTCCTTCCCGTCCCACACGACCAGCGCGGCATCGGCGGCCCGGGTGAGCCAGGCATCGCGCTGTCCCATCGCCCGCCGGACGTCGCCGGGGCTGCGGACGGCCTTCTTCTGGAGCAGCACGACATCGTGGGCGTGGTCGAGCAACTGCCGGTAGGCGGCCCGACTGGACGACGGCCACTTGCTGTCCGGGTCCGGGAAGGGCTGCACGACGACGAACGGCACCCCGCGGTCCACGGCGGCCTCGGCGGCGAGCTGCTCGGCCCCGAGCGACAGCCCGGTGAGCAGCACCAGATCCTCGTCGAGTTGGCGCTGGGCGTCGAGGATGTCGCCCAGCCGGCGTTGCACGGCGGCATGCAGGAAGTTGGGCTCATAGCCCCCGAGCTCCGGTGGCCGATGCCCGAAGGCGGCCACCAGATGGCCCGTCGGCCGGTTGGCCGACGGCGCCTTCGCCGTCGGGGCCTTCGCGGCCGGCGACGACGGCCCGGTGGCCACCGACCGGGCCGAAGGACCGAAGCTCACCTCGTCGGCCTCGCCGAGGTCCTCCGGCGGCCGGTCCCCGGTGCGGCCCCGCTGGGTCGCCGCGGCCTCGACCGCCAACCGGTCGGCCACGTCGTTCCACTCGTCGCCGCTGTGGCCCTTCACCCACTGCCAGGTCACGTTGTCCCGCTCGAGTACGTGATCGATGAGCGGCCGCCAGAGGTCCTGGTTGGCCACGTCCTCCTTCTTGGCGTTCTTCCAGCCCTTCGCCTTCCAGCCGACGTGCCACTTCTTGGTGAAGCAGTGCACGACGTAGGTCGAGTCGCTGACGACCGTGACCGGCCCGTCGATGGCGTAGAGCGCCTCGGTGGCGGCCTCGATCTCCATGCGCTGGTTGGTCGTGTGGGTGTCGGCGCCACTGGCGAAGGGGCCGTCGGGGACCACCCAGGCCCAGCCGCCCGGGCCCGGGTTTCCCGAGCAGGCACCATCGGTGTAGACGATCGTCGTCATCCGGGGCATGGTGACAGATGTGACCTTCATCGACGGGTACGTGCACCAGTTGCCGGACACCGACCCCCAGGAGACCCAGGAGTGGCTGGACTCCCTCGACGCCGTGGTCGGCGCCCAGGGTGAGGCCCGGGCCCGTTTCCTGCTCTCCAAGGTGCTCGAACGCTCCCGCCAGTTGGGCGTGGGCACGCCGGCGTCGGTCTCGACGCCCTACATCAACACGATCCCCGCCGAACAGGAGCCCTGGTTCCCCGGCGACGAGGACATCGAGCGCCGCATCCGGGCCTTCATCCGCTGGAACGCCGCCGTCATGGTCATCCGGGCCAACAAGAAGGCCGAGGGCATCGGGGGCCACCTCTCGACCTTCGCCTCCTCCGCCGCCCTGTACGAGGTCGGCTTCAACCACTTCTTCCGGGGCAAGGCCGACGGCCAGCCCGGCGACGCCGTCTACTTCCAGGGCCACGCCGCCCCCGGCATCTACGCCCGGGCCTACCTCGAGGGGCGGCTGACCGAGGACCAGCTCGACCGCTTCCGCCTCGAGGTCGGTGGCGGTGGCCTCTCCAGCTATCCCCACCCGCGGCTGATGCCGGACTTCTGGGAGTACCCGACGGTGTCCATGGGGCTGGGCCCGATCAACTCGCTCTACCAGGCCCGGTTCCTGCGCTACCTCCAGAACCGGGAGATCGACGACACCAGCGCATCCCGGGTGTGGTGCTTCATCGGCGACGGCGAGGTCGACGAACCCGAGACCCTCGGCAGCATCTCCCTCGCCGCCCGGGAAGGCCTCGACAACCTGACCTGGGTCGTGAACTGCAACCTCCAGCGCCTCGACGGGCCGGTGCGGGGCAACGGCAAGATCATCCAGGAGCTCGAGGCCATCTTCCGGGGCGCGGGCTGGAACGTCATCAAGGTCATCTGGGGCGGCCGCTGGGACGAGCTGCTGGCCCGCGACGTCGACGGCGTGCTCGTGAACAAGATGAACGAGACCGTCGACGGCACCTACCAGCGCTACGCCGTGGAGGACGGCGCCTTCGCCCGGGAGCACTTCTTCGGCCCCGACCCCCGCCTGCGGGACCTGGCCGCCCACCTCTCCGACGACGACATCCGCAACCTGCCCCGTGGCGGTCACGACTACCGGAAGCTCTACGCCGCCTACAAGGCCGCCACCGAGCAGACGGGCGCCCCGACGGTGATCCTGGCCAAGACGGTCAAGGGCTGGACGCTCGGCCCGGGCTTCGAGGGCCGCAACGCCACCCACCAGATCAAGAAGATGACCGGCGACGAGCTGAAGGCGCTCCGGGACCGGCTCCGCCTCCACGAGGCGATCCCCGAGGACGCCCTCGACGCCGAGGCCCCGCCCTACTTCCGGCCCGCCGAGGACTCCGTCGAGTACCGCTACATGATGGAACGGCGCCAGGCCCTCGACGGCGCGGTGCCCAGCCGGGTGGTGCGGGACCGCCGTCCCCTGAAGCCGCCGGCGGCCTCGGCCTTCGAAGAGTTCGCCTCGGGCTCCGGCAAGCAGGCGGCCTCGACCACCATGGCCTTCACCCGCCTGCTGCGGAACCTGGCCCGCGACGAGTCCCTCGGCCCCCGGGTCGTGCCGATCGTGCCCGACGAGGCCCGCACCTTCGGCATGGACTCCCTGTTCCGGGAGTTCGAGATCTACGCCCCCTTCGGCCAGCTCTACGAGCCGGTCGACCACGCCCTCCTGCTCTCCTACGCCGAGGACCGGGACGGCCAGATCCTCGAGGAGGGCATCACCGAGGCGGGCGGCCTGGCCAGCTGGACCGCCGCGGCCACCTCCTACGCCAACCGGGGCACACCGATGCTGCCCTTCTTCATCTTCTATTCGATGTTCGGCTTCCAGCGGGTGGGCGACCTCATCTGGGCCGCCGCCGACGCCCGGGCCCGGGGCTTCCTCCTCGGGGCGACGGCCGGGCGCACGACCCTCCTGGGCGAGGGCCTGCAGCACCAGGACGGCCACAGCCTCGTCCTGGCGTCGACCGTGCCCGCCTGCGAGGCCTACGACCCCGCCTTCGCCTACGAGCTGGCCGCGATCATCCAGGACGGCATCGGCCGCATGTACCCCGGCGGCGACGCCGCCGCGGGCGAGGACGTCTTCTACTACCTGACCGTCTACAACGAGAACTTCGTCATGCCGCCGAAGCCCGAGGGCGTGGACGCCGGCATCCTCGAGGGCCTCTACCGCTTCGCTCCGGCGCCCGACGGCGCGAAGCACCCGGCGACGGTCCTCTTCTCGGGCTCGGCACAGGGCGCGGCGAGGGCCGCTCAGGCCGACCTGGCCGAGCACTACGACGTGGGCGTCGACCTCTGGTCGGCGACCTCCTACAAGCGTCTCCGGGAGGAGGCCCTCGCCGTCGAGCGATGGAACCGTCTCCACCCGGCCGAGGCCCCCCGCAGCCCGCTGGTCACCCAGCGCCTGGACGAGGGCACCGGCCCCGTCGTCGCCGTCACCGACTTCATGCGGGCGGTGCCCGACCAGGTGTCCCGCTGGTCGCCGAGGACCTGGCTCTCGCTCGGCACCGACGGCTTCGGCCGCAGCGACACGCGCGAGACCCTGCGGCGGTTCTTCGAGACCGACGCCGCCCACGTGGTGGTGGCCGTGCTGTCCGGTCTGGCCGCCGACGGCGTCGTCGAGGCCTCGGTCGTGGCCGACGCCATCACCCGCTATGGCCTCGATCCCGAGAGCGCTCCGCCCTGGACCCACTGAGGTCCCGCGGGCGGTACCTTCGGTTCCTCATGGCCGAGCCGAGCTTTCCCATCACGGGCAACCCCGAGGACGATCAGCTCCTGATCGACGATGCCCTGGCCCTCGTGCTGGGGATGCTGTTGGACCAGCAGGTGCCGATGGCGTGGGCCTTCCGGGGCCCGGCCCGCCTCCGGGAGCGCCTCGACGGTCGCCTGGACGCCGCCGAGATCGCCGCCATGGGGCCGGACGCGGTGGCCGACCTGTTCAGCCGGAAACCGGCCCTGCACCGCTTCCCGGGCTCCATGGGCAAGCGGGCCCAGGCCCTGTGCGAGCACCTCGTCGAACACCACCACGGGGATGCCGCCGACGTGTGGGAGGGAGCGGCGGACGCCCGGGACCTCTCGCTTCGGGTGAACGCCCTGCCGGGCTTCGGCGAGGAGAAATCGATGATCTTCATCGCCCTCCTCGGCAAGCGGTTCGGCCGGGCTCCCGACGGCTGGGAAGCCGTCGCCGGCCCCTTCGCCGACGATCAGCCCCGGTCCGTGGCCGACATCGGCTCCGAGGCCGACCTGCTCGACGTCCGGGCCTGGAAGAAGGCCAAGAAGGCCGCCGGCCGGCAGAAGACGGACTAGCGCTGTGTCCCTCGTCGCCGCGTGCGCGGCTCCTGCTGCGTACGCAGCTACCGCACCGGTCGCCCGAGCTGCTTCGCTCCGACTCCGCAGCCTCGACATCGGTTGGAGCCCTCAGACTGGGGTCTGGACCTCGGAGCGGACCCGGTCGAGCCAGCCGAGCAGGAGGGCCACGGCGCGGGGGTCATGGCGGAGCTGGTGGCCCGCTCCCGGGACGATCTTCAGCTCGGCCCCACCGTGGGCGTCGGCCACGGCCCGGGCGTCCAGCGCCGGGACGGTGTCGTCGTCGGCGCCGTGCATGACCAGCAGCGGACGCGGGCTGAACGCCTCGGCACAGGCCACCGCCCGGATCGACCGGAGGTCCCGGGTCCACTCGTCGAAGGCCTGGGGAATGCCCCGTTCCCCGAACAGGCCCAGGCTCTGGGCGTGTTCGGCCAGACGCCGGGGCGAGCGGGCCCAGTCGGCGAAGTCGGCGGGGGCCCCGAGGGCCGCCACCGCCCGGACCCGGTCATCGCCGGCGGCCGCGCACACGCACAGGGCGCCACCGGTGCCGAAGCCGACCGCCACCACCCCGGAGACGTCAGAGCGCTCCGCGAGGTGGTCCACCGCGGCGCGGACGTCGTTGAGCCAACCCGCCATCGAGAAGCGCCCGCCCGAGGGCCGGCAACCCCGGAAGTTGAACGCCAGCACGACGCTGTCCACGTCGTTGGCGATGCGGTCGGCCAGCTGCGGGTAGGTGTGGGCCGACTTCGGACCGCTGCCGTGACCGGATGGAAAGCCGTGGCAGAGCACGACCCCCGGCCGGGCGCCACCCGAGGTCCGGGGCAGGGCCAGGTGGCCGGCGAGCTTGATCCCGTCGACGACGAACTGGTGCTCGAGGGGCGTATCGCTCAAGACGGGGAGCGAGAACCCTTCCAGAGCCTGTAGCCCCGGTTGCGGGCCTCGGCGAGGCTGTCGGGGCCGAAGGCGAGGAAGGACTCGGCGGCCATGAGGTCCTCGATGGCCTCGCTCGGGGTGGCGTCGTCATCGAGGTCATAGACCACCTGATGACGTTTGTCCCCGATGAACCGGTTGTCGGCGAAGCCTTTCGGGCGATCCATGCCCGGATCGTACGGGAGCAGCCCCACCCGGGACGATTCACCGCTCCAGCAAGTCGGCGTAGTAGCCGAGGAGCTGGTCCCGGACCGCCGACCAGTCCAGGCTGACCGCCTGACGCCGGGCCGCGGGACGCGGGGGCGCGGGGGCGCGGGGGCGCGGGCGCGAACCTAGGATCTCGCCCAGGTGGGGGGCGAACGACACATCCGGATCGTCGTGGACGGTGAGGTCTTCGAGTTCCTGGACGTCGGGGGCATCGCCCGGGTGCACGCCGAGCTGCTCCCCCGGCTGTGCGCCGCCGAGCCCGACCTGCGGATCCGGTTGGTGACCGAGGGCGCCCTCGCCCGACGCCCACCCCGCCATGACCACATCACCCATGTCCCGCTCCCCGACGCCCGTCGCTGGCTGCGCCCCGGGCGCGTGTGGCGGGGCGCAGTGCCCCGGGCGTCGACGGCGCTCCGGCGGGCGGCCTTCGGCTCCGGTCGCGGGGCGATCTGGCACTCCACGCACTACACCTCGCCCCCCTCGTGGGGCGGCCGGCAGGTCGCCACCGTGTACGACCTGATCCACGAGCGCCTCCCCCACCAGTACGCCAGGGCCCACGACGACGCGTATCGGGTCCGCAAGCGGGAGGCGATCGAGGGAGCCGACGCCATCATCGCCATCTCCCGGCTCACGGCCGGCGAGCTGGTCGAGGTGTTCGGCCCCGCCTTCGGTGAGCGCACCACGGTGATCCCCCTGGCTCCCGCGGCGGCTTTCCGGCTGGTCACCGACGACGCTCCCCCGCCGCCCGGCCGACCGTACCTCCTGCATGTAGGGCGCCGGATGTACCACAAGTCCTTCCCCCGGCTGCTGGACGCCTACGCCACCTGGGCCGGGAGCACCGAGGTCGACCTGATCAGCGTCGGCCCGCCTTGGAACGAGGAGGAGGAACGCCAGATCCATGACCTCGGCGTCGGGGACCGGGTCCATCGGCTCGCCCCCCTCAGCGACCACGACCTGGCCCACCGTTACCGGCACGCCGTGGCCCTGATGCACCCGTCGGTCACCGAGGGGTTCGGCCTCCCCGTGCTGGAGGCCCTGGCCTGCGACTGTCCCGTCGTGGCCCGCCGGCTCTCCATCACCGAGGAGATCGCCGGCGAGTTCCCCCTCTACGTGGACATGGACGACGACGAGTCGGTGCACCACGCCCTCGACGCCGCCTCGGCCCGGGCCGGCGAGTCGGACCGCACCCGCGGGGGCGCCGCCCATGCCGCGGCCTTCACCTGGGAGCGCACGGCCGAGGCGACCGTGGCGGTCTACCGGGACCTGGCCTGAGACGCGGACGAGGGAGGGGCTGGAGCCCCTCCCTCGTCACGTACTGCGTTGTTGGACGGTTACACGGAGAGCGTTTGCGCCGGGAGGGACCAGCCTCCGACCGCAACTCCGCCGGTGTCCGGATTGGATTCGCTTGGGTCTGCCCTTGGCCGCTAGCGGCCGGACACCTCCGAGGTCCCAAATCGTTTACCACTCAGTTGGACCACCTCCTCTCTTCGGTCCGCCCATCAAAGCACACGACGACCCTCGGGCGGTGTCATGTTTCCGGTGCGTCCCCATCCGGGCGCACCGCGCCCACGGCGACGAGGTACTCGACCTCGGCCGCCAGCACCGCCCGGACATCGGCTTCGCTGATGTCCCGGTCTTCCCCTTCGGCCGCCCGAAGGAGGTCGGCCACCGCGCGGTCGTCCACGATGTCCACCTCGTCCTCGCCCTCCCGGCCCGCGAGGTGCACCACGTGCCAGCCCAGCAGCGCCTCGACGTCCTCGTAGCTGAGGCGGGCCGAGATGTCGGCCGGCAGCGCGCTGGCGACGAACTCGATGGCCTCGTCCACCTCGAAGAGGACCGACGGCTCGCGGGTGGCGACGTACACGTTGCTGCGGTTCAGGGCGAACCAGGCGACGAGACCGACGAGGAGGACCGTGACCGCGATGAAGAGCTCGGTCACGACGGGGTGGTCAGATCCCCAGGCGCTGGGCCAGGAGCTCCCGGTGGTACGAGGGGTCACCGAACAGCAGCTCGGAGGACTTGGCCCGCTTGAAGTACAGGTGGGCGGGGTGCTCCCAGGTGAAGCCGATGCCACCGTGGATCTGGATGTTCTCGGCGGAGGTGTGGAAGTACGCCTCGGAGCAGTAGGCCTTGGCCAGGCTGGCCACGGTGGGCAGCTCGTCGTTCAGCTCGGCCGCACACCAACCCGCGTAGTAGGCGGCCGACTTGGCCGACTCGGTCTCCAGCAGCATGTCGGCGCACTTGTGCTTGATGGCCTGGAAGCTGCCGATGGGGCGACCGAACTGGACGCGCACCTTGGCGTACTCCACGGCCATCTCCAGGCACTCCTGGGCGCCACCCACCTGCTCGGCGGCCAGGGCCACGGCGGTGAGGTCGAGCACCCGCTCCAGCACGGCCCAGCCGGCACCGTCGGTGCCGATCAGCGTGGCGGGCGTGTCGGCGAAGTCGAGCTTGGCCTGCTTGCGGGTCTGGTCCATGGTGGACAGCGCGGTGCGGGTGAGGCCGGCGGCGTCACCGGGCACGTGGAACAGGCTCACACCGGCGGCGGTGCGGGCGGCCACGAGGACCAGGTCCGCCGTGTGCCCGTCGAGCACGAACATCTTGGTGCCCGAGAGGGTCCAGCCGTCACCGGCGGCGGTGGCCGCCAGGGTGATGCCTTCCTCGTCCCAGCGGCCGTTCTCCTCGGTGAAGGCCAGGGTCGCCTTCGTCTCGCCGGAGGCGATGCCGGGCAGCAGCTCGGCCTTGGCGCCGTCGTCCCCGCTGTGCAGCAGGGTGTTGGCGGCCAGGACCACCGTGGAGAAGTAGGGGGCGCACAGGAGGCGACGGCCCATCTCCTCGAGCACCACGATGAGCTCGACGTAGCTGTAGCCGGAGCCGCCGTACTCCTCGGGCACGATCAGGCCCTGGAGGCCCATCTGGCCGGCCATCTGCTCCCAGACCGCCTCGTCGTAGCCCTCCTCGGTCTCCATGAGCCGCCGGACGTCGGCCTCGGGCGACTTGGTGTCGAGGAACTGCTTGACGATCTTGCGCAGCTCTTCCTGTTCTTCACTGAAGGCGAAGTTCACGGTCAGGTTGTTTACTAGACCGAACGGTCAAGTGTCACCCTGGGAGCCTGAGGAGGTCCACGATGGCGACGACGATGCACTACGAGGACGCGACGGCCGAGGTCCACAAGGTGGTGGTGGGCCCCGTCGACAACAACGTGTTCGTCCTGCGCTGTAAGCGCACCGGCGACGCGGTGCTGCTCGACGCGGCCAACGAGCACGAGCGCCTCCTCGAGCTGTGCGAGCGTCTGGGCGTGCGCACCGTGCTCGAGACCCACGGCCACTGGGACCACATCCAGGCCGTGCCCGCCGTGCGGGACGCGGGCTACGAGGTCGGGGTCACCGCCGCCGATGCCGGGATGCTGGAGGCCTACGACTACCTGCTCGAGGACGAGTCGGTGATCGAGGTCGGCGACCTCCGCCTCCACACCATCCTCACCCCGGGCCACACCCCCGGCTCGATCTGCTTCCGGCTGGAGAGCGCGCCCGTGCTCTTCAGCGGCGACACCCTGTTCCCCGGCGGTCCGGGCAACACGTCCTTCGAGGGCGGCGACTTCGAGCAGATCATCGGCTCCATCGACCGACGCCTCTTCACTCTGGCCGCGGACACCCTGGTCCTTCCCGGCCACGGCGACGACACCACGATCGGCGCGGAGCGGCCCCACCTCGACGAGTGGATCGAACGGGGCTGGTGACCCGGACCCGACGCCTCGCGGTCGTCTCCCACACCCCCCACCACCGCACCGCCGACGGCCTCGTCGGCTGGGGCCCGACCGTCACCGAGCTGGACCACCTCGCCACCCTGTTCGACGAGGTGGTCCACGTCGCGCCCGTCCACGACGGCCCACCGCCCGCGAGCGCACTCGCCTACGCCGCGCCGAACCTCCGGGTGGAGCCCGCTCCCGCCGCCGGCGGTGACGGCCTGCGGGCCAAGGTCGTCCTGGCCCTGTCCACGCCCGGCCTCCTCGCGGCGGTCCGCCGCGGCACCCGGGAGGCCGACGCCCTGCACGTCCGGTGCCCCGCCAACATCAGCGGCCTCGCCCTCGCCTGGTTGCGCCTGACCCGGGACCGTCGCCCGTCCTGGGTGAAGTACGCGGGCAACTGGCGACCCGAGGGTGAGGACCCCTGGTCCTACCGACTCCAGCGCCGATGGCTGCGTCATGGTTTCGGCCGGCTCGCCGTCACCGTGAACGGCCGGGGCACCGACCCCGAGCACGTCCGGGCCTTCGCCAACCCTTCGCTCACCGATGACGACCTCGCCCGCGGCCGGGCCGCGGCCGCCGCCAAGCCGGATCCCGCCGACGGGGTGCGCCTGGTCTTCGTCGGGCGGGTGGAGGACGAGAAGGGCGCCCCCGAGGCGGTGCGCACCGCGATCGCCGTCGAACGGGCCGGTCATCGTGTGCACCTCGACGTGGTCGGCGACGGCCCGGCCCGGTCCGCGTGCACCGCCCTGGCCCTCGACGCCGACCTGGACACGACGTTCCACGGCTGGCTCGACCGGACCGGCGTCCACGACGTGTTGGGTGACGCCCACGTGGCGCTCTTGGCCTCGCGGGCGTCAGAGGGATGGCCCAAGGTGCTGAGCGAGGCCATGGCGTTCGGCGCCGTCCCCGTGGCCAGCGCCGTCTCCTCGGTTCCCCAGGTCCTCGCCGACACCGGGGCCGGGGTCAGCGTCCCGGGCACGGACGCCGAGGATCATGCCGCGGCCGTCCTCGCACTGCTCGCGGCCCCCGCCACGCTCCACGCCCGCCGGGACGCAGGCGTCGCGGCGGCTCCCGCCTACGGCTTCACGGCGTACCTCGAGGCGGTCACCGAGCTCTTCGCCGACCGCTGGGACATCGACCTCGGGGTCCCGGCGTGACCGGCGCCGAGGACCGGCCGATCGACCCGACCCCGATCCACACCGCCGACCTGCCCCCGACCCCCACCCGGGACCGCAACATCCCGGCTTCGGCCTGGGTCGAGGCGCCGTCCACCCTCCGGGACCTGGGCGATGACCTCGACCTGCCCGAAGGCCTCTACAAGCGGCGCATCGGCCGGTGGCTGCTCTGGCGCGCCGGACCGGCCCGGGGCGGCGACGCCCGCTACCTGGCGGTCGACGCCGACGATCTCGACCGGTCCCACACCTTCACCCTGGAGCCCGATGGCACGGGTCGTGGCGCGGGGCCGAGCGGCCACGAGCACGAGCGCTTCCGGGCCTGGAAGGAAGACCTCCGCGACCACGGTGCTTGACTCGGGCGGGGACCCGCCGATCGCGTAGGGTGATTTCCATCAGTTCCCTCCGCCGGCGTTCGTCGGACCTCGTGCTCGGCGTCGCCGGCCTGCTGTTGGTGGGCCTGCTCGCCGTACCTGCCCTGTTGCCCCCGGCCGCCGCCGATGTCGATGTCGAGGGTGGCGGTCCGACGACCCCCACCACCTCCGAGGCCCCGACGACCACCACCACGGCGGTCACCCCGGTCCAGCGGCCCGACGCGTGGATCCGCCGCTTCGGGGCCAACCCGTTCTCGGGGAACAACATCATCAACCTGGACGGCGCCGGCCAGAGCCGGACCACCGAGGTCGAGGCCCGAGCCACCGCCACGTTCATCGTCCGGGTCGAGAACGACGGCAACGTCACCAACGACATCCGGGTGGTGGGCACGCGCGGCGACAGCCGCTTCGCGGTCCGCTACCACGACCTCGAGCGGGATGTCAGGGTCACCGACGCCGTCGTCGGGGCGGGGGGCTACACGGTCCAGGACCTCGACCCGACGGAGTGGGTCGATCTCCGCGTCGAGATCCAGGCCCTCGGTCCTGCCGGTCCGGGCACCCAGCGCCGTGTGGTCATCAGCACCCGCCCCACCGTCGTCGGGGTCCCCAACGACAACGTGGTGGCCATCGCGAAGCGACCGCTGTTCTCCGCCGAACAGCGCCGGATCGGCGAACTGGTCAATGACTCCCGCCGCGGCGCGGGGCGGAGCGTCCTGACCCTGCACCGCCAGCTCACGACCAAGGCCCAGGCCTGGGCCGAGCGCCTCGCCCGCACCGGTCGCCTGGAGCACTCCAGCCTCCCGGCAGGGGTCCCCGCGGGTTGGACCGGACTGGCCGAGAACGTCGGCAACGGCAGCACCATCGCCGTGGTCCACACCGCGTTCATGAACTCCTCCGGGCACCGCACCAACATCCTGGGGCCGTACAACTTCATCGGCACCGGGTACGCCGAGGGCCGCGGCCGGGCGTGGATCGTGCACGTCTTCATGCGCCGCTGAGCCATGGCCGCCGTCGACCCGGCGCCGCACCGGGCCTGGACCCTGGGCCTGCGCGCCTGGCGACGGTTCCCGTGGCCCGGCGGTCGCGGCCGGGACCGGGCGAAGGTCCTCCTGACCCGCCACGTCCAACCGCCGCGAGCGGTGCCCACCGCCGCCGGCTGGCTGGTGCTCGAGCACGGGGAGGACACCCTGGAGCGACACATCCTCGCCACCGGCACCCACTGGGAGACCCAGGTCGTCCGCGTCCTGACGACGAACCGGGATCGACTGGCCGGCGCCACCGTGCTGGACGTCGGCGGCCACGTCGGCTTCTACGCCCTCCTGCTGGCCGACCTCGTCGGACCGACGGGCCGGGTGGTCGCCATCGAGGCCCACCACGAGCTCTGCGATCGCATCCGCTGGGCCCGCGAACGCAACGAGAGGCCCTGGCTGGAGATCGTCCACGGCGCAGCCTCCGACCACCAGGGCCCGCTGACCCTCGGCCTCGACCCCGACCGGGGGCACACCACCGCGGCGGGGATGGCGGCAGCGGCCACCTTCACCGTGGACGCGGTGCGGCTCGACGAGTGGTCGGCCGACCACGGCACCGCCGACCCGGCCCTGGTCCTCATGGACATCGAAGGCGGCGAGGACGCCGCGCTCCGCAGCATGGAGGCGACGCTCCGGCGGGCCGCCCCGGACCTGCTGCTGGAGGTCCACCCCGAGCAACTCGGCGAGCTCGGCACCAGCCAGGAAGCCCTGATCGCCTGGATCCGTGACCTCGCGCCCTACGAGCTCGTCACCCTCGACCATCGACGGGGCGCGGTGGCGCTGGGTGTGCTGCCGACCGCCGGTTCCTGGCACCTCCTCGCACAGCACCGGGAGCGACCGCACCTGCGCGTGGAACCGGCGACGGAAATACCACTATCGCCATAGGACTAATACACTGGCCCGGGTGAGCACGGCTCCCACCCCTCCACTACTGGCCATCGAGGGCCTCCACGCGGCCGCGGCCGGTGTCGGGATCCTCCGGGGCCTCGACCTCGAGGTCCCCGCCGGCGAGGTCCACGCCCTGATGGGCCCCAACGGCTCCGGCAAGTCGACCCTGGCCAACGTGCTGCTGGGCAGCCCGGAGTACGAGGTCACCGCCGGGCACATCCTCTACAAGGGCGACGACATCACCGACTGGGGTGCGGACATCCGGGGCAAGGCCGGCATCTTCCTGGCGTTCCAGTACCCGATGGCCATCGCCGGTGTCTCGGTCCTGAACTTCCTGCGCCAGGCCCTGTCCGCCCGCAAGGGCATCGACTTCTCGATCCTCGAGCTGCGCCTGGCGATCATGGAGTGGATGGAGCGCCTCGACATGGACCCCTCTTTCGCCGACCGGTACCTCAACGAGGGCTTCTCCGGTGGCGAGAAGAAGCGCAACGAGATCCTGCAGATGGCCATCCTCGAGCCCGAGCTGGCCATCCTGGACGAGACCGACTCCGGCCTGGACATCGACGCCCTCGAGGTCGTGGCCCGGGGCGTGCAGGAGGTGCGGGCCGAGCGCCCGGACCTCGGCGTGCTGGCCATCACCCACTACCAGCGCCTGCTCGACCACCTGCAGCCCGACCGGGTGCACGTCCTGTCCGAGGGCCGGGTCATCGCCTCGGGCGGCATGGAGCTGGCCGCCCGCCTCGAGGCCGAGGGCTACGAGGGGATCGTGGCCGCATGAGCGGAGCGAGGGCCATGGCGGCCCGGCGACGAAGTCGCCAGGAGCGGAGATCATGACCCTCGATGTCGCGACGGTCAAGAAGGACTTCCCCCTCCTGGCCCGTGAAGTCCACGGCCGGCCCATCTGCTACCTGGACTCGGCGTCGTCGTCCCAGAAGCCCCAGATCGTGCTCGACGCGATGGACCACTACTACGAGACGACCCACGCCAACGTGCACCGGGGCGTCTACGCCATCGCCGAGGAGGCCACCCGCCTCCTGGAGGAGGCCCGGGGCAAGGTCGCCCGCTTCATCGGCGCCCCCTCCGACCGGGGCGTGATCTTCACCAAGAACGTCACCGAGGGCCTCAACCTGGTTGCCAAGACCTGGGGCAAGGCCAACCTCGGCCCCGGTGACGCGATCGTGCTCACCCAGATGGAGCACCACGCCAACATCGTGCCCTGGCTGATGCTGGCCGAGGAGACCGGCGTCGAGCTGCGCTGGCTGGGCGTCACCCACGACGGCCACCTCGACCTGAGCGACCTCGACCGCCTGCTCGACGGGGCCAAGCTGGTCGCCCTCACCGCCATGTCCAACGTCCTGGGCACGATCACCCCTGTGCGCCGCATCGCCGATGCCGCCCACGCCGCAGGTGCGCTCGTGCTGGTCGACGGCGCCCAGTACACCCCGGCCGTGCGCACCGACGTGGCCGAGCTGGGCGCCGACTTCTACGGCTTCACCGGCCACAAGATGCTGGGGCCGACCGGCGTGGGCGTGCTGTGGGGCCGCGAGGACCTGCTCGAGGCCATGCCCGCCTTCCTGGGCGGCGGCGAGATGATCCGCGACGTCCGCCTGGACGGCTGGACCCCCAACGACATCCCGTGGAAGTTCGAGGCGGGCACCCCGCCGATCGCGGAGATCATCGGGCTCGGGGCCGCCGTCGACTACCTCGAGGGCCTCGGCATGGACGCCGTCCGCGAGCACGAGATCTCCCTCACCGCCTACGCGCTGCGGACGTTGACCGAGCGCTTCGGCGACGATCTGACCATCCACGGCCCGCCCGAGCCCGGCGAGCGGGGGGCCGTGCTGTCCTTCGTGCTGAAGGACATCCACGCCCACGACGTGTCCCAGGTCCTGGACCAGGACGCCGTGTGCGTGCGGGCCGGTCACCACTGCGCCAAGCCCCTCATGCGACTGCTCGATGTCTCGGCCACGGCCCGGGCGTCGTTCTATGTCTACAACGACACCGACGACGTGGACCGGCTGGGCGATGCCATCGCCCACACCGCCGAGTTCTTCGCCCTGTAGCTTCCGGAGACATCGTGCCCGACCTCGAAGACCTCTACCGCGAGATCATCCTCGACCACTACCGCAGCCCCCGGAACCGGGGTGAGCTGGCGTCGCCTCCTGCCCATCGGGTCGAGGGCTTCAACCCGCTGTGCGGCGACGAGGTGGTCGTCTACCTCGACGTCGACGACGACGGAAACGTCAAGGAGCTGAAGATCTCCGGGCAGGGCTGTTCCATCAGCCAGTCCTCGGCCTCGATGATGAGCGCGGCGGTCAACGGCAAGACGGTGGCCGAGGCCCGGGAGCTCACCCGGGCGTTCAAGACGATGATGTCGATCCACGAGCAGGAGATCGCCGGCAGCGACGCCGAGGCCGACGACCCGCCCGTCGAGGTCGACCTCGGCGACCTGGCCGCCCTCCGGGGCGTGGTGAAGTTCCCCGTGCGCATCAAGTGCGCCACCCTCTCCTGGAACACCCTCAACCAGGGCATCGACGAGATCGAGGCCGAACGGGCCTGAGCCTCCTCGGTTTGACCGGCGGTCAGCCCACCTCTGCCGTGGACACGGGCTGGGTGAGCCCCTCCAACAGGGTGACCACGGCCTGCTCGAGGAGCACGCCGGCGTGCGGATCGTCCTGGGCCACCTTCGCCTGCAGGATCAGGCCCAGGAGCAGGCCCTGGATCATCCGGGCGAGGTCCCGGCTGGTGCAGGGCGGGATCGGCTCGAGACCCATGCCGGCGAGCGCCGCGTCGTAGGCCTCGGCGAGCTTGGCGATCGAGCTCTCGTAGTACTGCTCAGCCAGTGCCGCCAACGCGGGTGGCGTCAACGCCTCCATGACGTTGAGGCCGATGCGCATCGCCACGCGGCGATCGTCCAAGACCCGGGCGAAGTCATGGTGGGCCATCTCCCGGGCGAAGGTGGCCAGGGCGGCCGGGCCGGCGGACGTTCGGGGATCGCGGACACCCCGTCGGCCACGGGTGCAGCCTGCGGGCTGAGGACGTGGCGGATCAGGTCCTGGCTGTACTCGGCCTGGGTGTCCCAGTAGCGATAGAAGGTCTGCCGGTGGAAACCCGCCTCCCGGGCGACGGTACCGGCGGTCATCCCCCGCAGGAGGTCGCCGGCGAGCGTGCCATAGAGGTGCACACCGGCATCCAGCATCGCTTCCCTGGTATCGGTCATGTACTCGCTCGCCCCTGGGGTCGCCGACGGGCGCCGTAGTGCGCCGTGCCCTTCCACCCCCACTGATACACGAGTGTCGTGACCCGACGGGGGTTCTCCGCTGCGACCTTTACCGCGCCTTTACCGCGGACGACTGCTCACACGGCGTAGAGAGCGGCCGCCCGGA
>Ga0105044_10004269_pt1 | contig 19644 bp, 15 predicted proteins | sample MAT01_FD_78092 | JGI IMG/M metagenome (GOLD analysis project Ga0105044, IMG submission 78092) | Freshwater microbial communities from Lake Fryxell liftoff mats and glacier meltwater in Antarctica - MAT-01 | ecosystem: Environmental > Aquatic > Freshwater > Ice > Liftoff microbial mat | place...
CAGTTCCATGCGATTTTCCTCCTGGGGCGAGGCCCACGCCTCGACACACCGGAGACCGCTCGGACCCCGCCGCGGTCGCAGGGAATCCCGGAAAAACGGCCAGCCAACTGGGTCAGTTTCCGTCCTGGTCGGAGCGGAGGTTCGCCGGCCCCAGGTGTAGAGCCCAGGGCCGGCGAGATGGTTGCCCGTTCCTGCAACCCCATTCGTGGTGGATCGGCACGATGTCCATCAAGAGAACGGCGCGGCCTCTTCGCGAGGCAGCACGGATCAGCGCGACACCGGGCTTCCCGAGGACGTGGACGTGGTCGTCCAGCGTTGGAGTTCGATGCGGGCGTCCATCCTGCGGGCAGTCCCTGAAGTGGCGCCGATCAGCACACGTATCCTCCGCGAAGCTCGTCTGGCGCCCATCACGACTGGATCAACTCCAGGTGAATTCGCGCGTCCAGGCGCTCCAGTCGATCGCAGACACGTTCGTGACATGGAACGTGCACGGCGAGCAGAACGCCGATGCATTCCTGTACCAGCGCGGGTGACAGCGCGTGCGGGGCAGCCCGGAGGTAGAGCGCCGACGCTTTTGGCATTTGTCCGTCACGGCGGGAACCCCCGTGAAATGCGCCAAGTCGGATTCACGCTCGGTTCATTCGCGCCTCATCGCCATCTTGACTGTGGCGACGAATCTGTTCGACGAGCAGGATCGATCGGATCTCACACCGTGACCGCCGAGACTGCGCACACGACGAGCACACGACGAGCACACGCTGAACGCCAACACATCCGTCTCTTCGCGCTCCCCACCGGGCATCGCGTTCTGTTCTGGCGATGGGTGGGGACTCGCCGGCCCGGAGAGCGCCGGACTCGCGCAAGTATCCGATCTGGTACCGCAACACGGCGATCTTCTGCAGGAGCCCGACATTCACCTGACGAGCGGTTCTGGAATCGTCTGGACCTCCTGAGCACAGCAGAGGACGGCGACGCCACCTGAGGGGTGTCCACCGTCCTGCTGCTTCGGCCGGGCACCCCGGGGGGGCCGCCCGGCCGATCTGCATTTGGCCCATCACCTCGACGCGCGGCCCAGAGGCTCCCGCTGTAACCGCGCGAGCAGCACTCGGGATCCTTGACGGGAACTTCGCGCAACCTGAGTAAACACAGAGTCCGGCCGGCGCACGCTGATGTCATGCGCGAGGAGACTGAAGCGAAGATCGCGGACACGTATCGAGCGTGCGACTGGTGCGAGAAATCGATTCGCAAAGGCCAGGCCCTACTCGTGTTGCCGGGACGTGTCGGCGAAGTCTGCGTGCGGTGCGTGCGGAATGCGCTGTCCCTGGTCGAGCCAGCGGGTGATGGACGCCCTCAGCCTGTGGCGAGCCCGTCGTCCGTGAGCGGTTGGACGACGACCGCGCCGACCAAGGCGGGCTACTACTGGATCCGCGCGGGGCCGCGAGACGACTCGCCCGTGTGCGAATTCTGGGATCCACGCGTCATCGCGGCGCAAGGGCGTGCGGAAGGAGTGCCGGGCGCGGAGAGTCCCCAACGCGAATGGTGTCCTCTGCGCTTGAGACCACCCGGCTGACTGCGAACACGGCTCGTGCCCGCCACCACGTGGAAGTCGGCGAGATCTCTCGCGCTGGCTGGGCCGTTCGGTGACGCACACGGCGCCTGATCGATGGCCGCCCGAGAGGTGGTGAACGACCCTGGCTACTGCCGCGACCCGGATGCCGCCTCGTTGCCGCCGGCATCCAGCTCGCGCCGCCGCTCTTGCTCGCGGCGATGCCGACCGCGCTTCTCGTGCACGACGATGCCGAGGTCCTGCGGCGTCAGCTCGCTGCCGAGCGCGCGGCACATGAGATGCCAGGCGCGCGCGTCGCGGTCCTCGAGCTCGGCGCGCGAGAACACGCGTTCGACGGACGACAGGATGTCGGTGCGCGCCGACTTCGACTTCGCGACGCGGTCGCCCAGAGCGTGTGCGACGTTCGCCTTCAAGTACTCGCGCGCTTCCGTGGAGAGCGGTTTCGCGCCGCGTTCCCGACGTTTATGGCCAGGTTCGGCGTAGAGGTCCGACATCACGATCCCAACCGCCATCGCCAGGTTCAGCGAGCTGTGCTCCGCGCTCGTCGGAATCCAGGCCAGCTCGCGCAGGTTCTTGACGTCCTCGGTCTCGAGCCCGCGCACTTCGTTGCCGAAGACGAACGCATACACCGAATCGGGATCGTTCGCGTCTTCGCGCACGACCTCGCGCAGCTCGCGCCAGTCGTGACGTCGCCGGTGCTCGTGAGCGCGCGCAGTGAATCCGACCGTGTTGGCGCAGCCGTCGAGCGCCTCGCCCAGCGTGTCGACGACGCGCACCTTCTCCGCGCCGCCCGGGACGCCGTGCGACATCTGCACGAAGTCCGGGTGCACGAGCAACGAAGCGCGCTCGGGCGCGACGATCACGATCTCGGCCGGCCCGAAGTTCGCCGCGACGCGCAGGATCGAACCGACGTTGCGCGGCCCGTTCGGTCGCACGAGGACGACGCGCTTCGTCACGGCATCATCCGCTCACGTGCGACTTCCGCGCGCACGGACTCGAGTTGCGCCGGATCGGGGTTTCCGCCAGAGACGACGACCGCGACGCGCAGCGGATCCTTGTTCGTGCGGCCCGCGAAGAGTTCCGGCGGCAGTTTGCGCGCCACGACCGCGGCGAACGCGGCGGCGCCGGCCGGCTCGACGACCTCACCGACGGCAACCAGGCGTTTCTGGCCGGCGAAGATCGTGTCGTCCGCGAGGAGGATCGTGCCGTCGAGCGTGATCGAGCACACGTCGACGTTGATCTGTCCCGAGTAGGTCGGCGTGAGGCCCTGGACCTTGCTCGTGATGGTGGCGAGGTGCACCGGCGCGCCGGCGGCGATGCCGCGCGTGAGCGACGGCGAACCCTCGGGTTCCGCGCCGTAGATCTTCACTTTCCCTCCGAGCTTGCGGCGCAGCGCGAGCGACGTGCCGCTGACGAGTCCCCCGCCGCCGACGCACACGACGACGACCTCGACCGACGGCCAATCCTCGGCGATCTCCAGCCCGACGGTGCCCGCGCCCTGGATCGTGCGCTCGGCGTCGTACGGATGGACGAGCGTCATGCCGAGGCCGACGCGCGCCGCGCACTCACGATCAGCGGACTCTCGGTCGTCGGCCAGCACGACGGTCGCACCGTGATCGCGGCAGGCCTGCACCTTGTTCGCATAGGCGTTCTTCGGCATCACGATCGTCGCCGGGACTCCGGCCTTCTGCGCCGCCCACGCCAGCGCCTTGCCGTGGTTGCCCGAACTCGCGCACACGACGCCGGCCTTCTTCTGGCTCGCGTCGAGCTGACCCACCTGGTTCCACGCGCCGCGTGCCTTGAACGAGCCCGTTTCCTGGCGATTCTCCATCTTCCCGCGCAGCTCGACGCGCGGATCGTCGGCATCGAGCGCGAGCAGCGGCGTGCGCCTGACGACGCCGCGCACGCGCGCCGCGGCTTCGTCGATCCGGATGTGGTCGAAGCGTGCCCAGGGAGATTCGGTCGCGGGTTGCATCGCTGGAGAATCTAGCGGATCGACGTCGCGCGCGCCGCGCCAGGCTCACTTCGCCGCGCGGACTACTTCGGGAAGAGCGGCGTGAACACGAGTCGGAAGCCCATTCCCTCGGGACCGTTCGGCGCGGAGTCGACCCAATAGCGAATGCCCGCGCCGATGCTGATCGGCTGCGAGCCGAGATGGATCAGCTTCGAAACGCTCAGATTCGCCGGGATGGACCACTCGTCGGCTGACCAGTCGTACGTGGACTCGGTGTTCAACGCGACGGTCCAGGCGGTCGCCGTCGTGCGCGAGACGAACGGCTGGAGAAACGTCGCATTGACGTCGGCGCGATCGTCGTCACCCGCGACGGACCAGATGTGATTCAGGAGCGCGCCGTAGGTCCAGCCCGACTGCTGCTTCAGGACGACGGCCGTGGGACCGACGCCCCACTTCTCGCTGCCGAGCAGATCGTCGCTCGCCGACGGCAGGAGGAAGACGGGACCCGCGCCCCAGTTCCACCCACTCGAGGTCGGCGCCTCGGGCGAGAAGAAGACGCTCTGCACGATGTCGCCGAGACCCGACTGGTCCGAATCGCCGACGACGTCGTCCTGGTAGACGAGCGGCACGATCGTGCGCGAGATCAGGTTCCATTCCTCGTCCACCTCGATGGGCACGACGGGCTGCACGCTGAGCGTGATGCGCTCGCCGTTGTCACCGGGCCCTATGTCGCCGTCGTAGTCGAGCTGCATCGGAACGCGGATCAGCGAAGAGATCGGGCTGCTGAGCTTCTCGGCCAGTGCTTTCGCGTTCCCTCCGCTTCCTTGTGCGGATTCTGCGCCGCTTGCGCGGATGGCTTCGAGCCGGGGAGCGAGCGCGTCGAAAGCCGGCATCGACGCCGAACCGACGGACAAGAAGAGGAGGGGCACGATCATCGAATCACCGGGGCTCGCGGGAGGGGGCGAAACGGGCATTGCGGATCCTAGCAGTCCGTTGAACGAGTCGGGCCGCCCGACGCTACGTGCCCAAACGCTGCGAGGAGGCCGACAGAACGACGGTCGAGGCGGCCTCTCTGGACGATGAGCACGGCGTGACGAGGTCGAAGACGCAGCGCGACGGCACGTTGCGTCAGGCGACCTGACTTGGTCAACGGGCTGCCGCGTCGGGCCGGCGACGACGCGAGCGAGGTCCAAGAGGCACGCAGGCCATCGAATGTCGCGCTCAGGCCGGAAGAAGGCACCGGGTTCGACGCACGAACTCGGCGCGCTCTCAACGCTGCATGCGCGTCAGCACCATGTCGACGAGTTCGCGCGCGACCCGCTCCTTGTCCGTGTCCACGTGTCCGCCCTCGGTCCACACGAGCTCCTTGGGCTCGCGCGCGGCCGCGAAGAGCGCGTCCGTCGACGCGCGCGGGATCCGCTCGTCGTCGCGCGCCGCGACCTGAACGAAAGGCCGCGGCGCGATGCCGCCGACCCAGCGCTCGGGCGCGAGCGGCGGTCCGCCGGCCGCGATCCATCCGGCGCGCGCGACGATCCAGCGCGCCGGCGCGAAGCCGATCCGGCGCTTCAGTCCGGCGTCGATCAGCGCGGCTCCGTCGCCGCCGCCGTGCACGGCCCACACGCGGGTGAAGCGCGCGTCGAGGGCGCCGGCGATGCACGCGAACGGCGCGCCGAGGCTGACGCCGACGAGCTCGAGCCGTTCCGGATCGACGTCTTCCTCGGCCAGGATCCAATCCGCCGCGAGCCGGATCGCGGGCGCCGTGTCGCGCAGCGCTGCGCGGATCGCGGGCGCGGCGCCGAGCACGTCGAGCCCTTTCGGCCGGAGCGGACCCGTGTACGGATACGACAGCGCGACGGCGATCGCGCCGCGCGTGTCGGGCACGAAGCGCAGCGCTTTGCGTCCCGTCTCGATGCCGCCGAGGAGCAGCGCGACCGGGCGTCCGCCCAGCGGTGCGTCACCGACGGGGCGCTTCACGGCGAGCTCGACGCGCAGCCCGCTGGTCGAGACGAGCACGACGTGCTCCTCGACGTGACCTTCGATCACGACCGTTTCCTGGACGATTGCCGACGCGAGCGTCCCGTGCCGCGCGTCGAATTGGCCGGACTGATCGCGCGCGAGCCAGATCCCGAGCAGGACGAGCAGCGCCACGCACGCCGCGCCTGCGAACGCGCTCCAGCGCAGGATGCGTCGGGCGCACGTGATCACTTCTGCCCCGATTTCTTCGGGGCTGCCATGCGCAGCGTGCGCTCGAAGTCTGGCGAACCCGCGCGCAGCGGCGCGAGCTCGATGCGATCGACCATCCGCCAGTCCTTCCAGCGGAAGAGGACTTTCTGGGGTCGCGAATCAGCGCGCAGGACGATGCGTCCTTGTGCATCGGTGCGGCCGGTCTCGCGTCCGTCGACGACGGCCACCGCGTTCGCGAGCGGCCTCCGGTCGTCGGAGCGCACCACGCGATAGAGCTGCGCCCAGCCGCGCGCGAGGATGGGCGCGGCGCCGCGTCGCTCACGCCCGGCGACGGAAGGCAGCGGCGCGAGCTCGGGCCAAGCGCCGAACGAAGCCGCGCGTCCCGCTGCATCGATCCGCCAGCGCGACGGCGTGCCGACGGGGATCTGCGCCAGGACCAGGAGTCCGTCTCTGCCGCGGACGACGCGCGTTTCCCCCCAGGCCTCGAAGCGGACCTCGAACGAGCCGGTGAGCGGAGTCCCGTCCTCCTCGCGCGGCTCGAACGCGAGATCGACGACGGCGACGGTGTCCTTCACCACGAAGAGCACATCCTCGCGCGGCGTCTCGAGCACGATGCGGCGCTCTTCCCAGGTGTAGAAGTCGTCCTCCACGACCTCGAGTCGGAATCGCCCCGCGGGGAGTCCGTCGAAGGCGAACATTCCGACGCGCGCCCCCGACGTGGTCGTCCAGCGCACGCGCGTTTCGAGGCTGCGCATCCCGCGCCGGGAATCGAGCGGCACGAGCCGCATGCGCACATCGCGCTCGTACACGCCGCTGTCGGACACGACCGTGCCGCGGATCGCACCGGCGGAGGGCTCGGGCGAGAGCGTGACGATCTCGACACGCCTCACGCCTTGCGCGAGCACGAACGGGACTTCGAGGTCAATCCAGCGCACCAGTCGCACCCTCAACGTGCCCATTTCGGCCGGAATCCGCTCGAAAACAGTGACTCCGTCCGTGCGCGTGGTCGCTGCGCGCGGGCGTCCGCCGCCGGGGCCGGTCCACGTGACGACGGCGTTCCCGAGGGCTGCGCCCTCGGGATCCACGACGCGCACCTCGAGCGCGGCGAGCGCTTCCAACTCGATCACGACGCCGCGCGTCTGCCGGCCGATGCCGGACTGGACGGCGCGCGATCCACGCCAGACGCCGTCGCGCGATTCGACGACGATCTGCGCCCGCCCCCTGAAGTCCGTCCCCGCCGGGAAGGGCGCGAAGCGCACGCTGAGCGGGTCCGTTCCGTCCACGAGGCCGCGCAGTCTTCCGCGGTTGTCTTCGAGGATCAGCCAGATCGAGTGTTCCGCGAGCGGCGGCGCATCCGCCGGACGGAGTTCGACGCTGTAGGTCGGCCCTGCGGCGACGCGCAGATCGAGAGGCAGCGCACTGCCATCGGCGCTCGCGCGCAAGTCCCCCACGACGACGAAGTCGCGCGACGCCTCGAAGAAACGCGCGCGGATCTCTCCGGGGAGCAGCCGGTCGCTCGTCTCGAATGCGCCCGCTGCGTCGGTGGTGACGATGTCCGACTTCCGTCCCGAATCCGTGAGCTCGAACCGGTAGCCGCGCAACGCTTCGCCCGTCGCCGCGTCGACGAGCGTGCCGAGCGCGATCAACGCGCCGGCGCGTTCGATCGCTGACGCGGCAGCAGTGGGCGCGGCGTCGGTGATCGCTGGCTCCCGGAACGCCACGTGGTCCACGGACTCGAGCTCGGCGGCGTCGGACATCTCCGTGAGCGCGAAATCCATCTCGAAGTCCGTCGCGGACTCGTCGACCAGGGCGTCGAGCTGCGTGACGGGTTCGACCTCGGTCGCGGGCCCGGGCTCCGATCCGATCCACCAGGCACCCGCGAGGACGAGCACGAGCACGACGAGAATCGGCAGGATCGGCGGGATCGTGGATGCGCGCGACATGCTCGTGCACGAGTAGAACAGGCCGGCTGCGGTTCGCCCACGCCCCGTGCGGCCCCACGTACACTGACCGGCCACCCGTGGCCCGACCCGCGCTCCCCTTCACCTCGCCCTGGCTGCTCGCCCCGATGGAGGGCGTCACCGAGCCGTCGTTTCGCGACCTCGTTCTGGCGCGCAATTTCCCGAGCGAACTGGGCGGAGCGTTCACCGAGTTCGTGCGCGTGATCGACCGGCCGTTGCCGCGTCACGTGCTGGCGCGTCACCTCGGCGAGCGACGTTTCGCGCAGCCCGTCGGACTGCAGCTCATGGGCGCGGATCTCGCCGCGCTCGCGGAATCCGCGCGCTGCGCGATCGAGGTCGGCGCCCCGCTCGTCGACTTGAACTTCGGCTGCCCCGCGAAAGGCGCGTTGCGCGGCTGCGCGGGCTCGGCGGTGCTCAAGGATCCGGCGCGACTCGAGGCGACCGTGCGCGCTGTCGTCGATGCCGTGCCCGATCACCCCGTGACCGCCAAGATCCGCGCCGGCTACGACGACGCCGAGCACGTCGAGGATCTCGCGCGCGCCGCGGAAGCCGGCGGCGCGTCGATGCTGACCGTGCACTGCCGCACGCGCGCCGAGGCCTACCAGGACGAGGTCGATTGGACGCGGCTCGCGCGCGCCGTGCAGGCCGTCGCGATCCCGGTGTGCGGCAACGGCGGCGTGAACGTGCACGCGGACCTCGAACGCTTGCGGCGCGAGACGGGCTGCCGCCTCGCGATGGTGGGCCGCGCGGCGTGTGGCGATCCGTGGATCTTTCGCGGAGCGACGGTGACGAGCGCCGACGCCGCGCGCTTCCTGCTCGACTATGCCGAGAAGCTTTCGAGCTTGGGCGCGAGCACGAAAGGCGCTGTCGGCCGGGTCAAGCAGCTGCTCGTGCACTGGACGGCCGGAGCCTTGACGGGCACGGACGCGGACGGGCGCACCGGCTGGTTGCGCGAGCAGGATCCGGCCCGCTTGCTGGCGCGACTGGCCGAGGCCGCGGGTGCTGATCGCGACGCAGCGCTCAATCCATCGTTGTCGGACGAGGATCGCGGCACCGCTGTCGGCGCGCTCCGACCCGTGCCCGCGATCCACACTTGATTCCGCGCGCATCCTCGCGCGTGCGGGGCCCTGGCGCCCCTGGAGGTCGGCGCGAGCGGTCTCTGCTTTTCACGAGACCACTCGCGCCTGTTCTCTACCGCTCGGGAAACCGGCACTGTTCGAGACGAGTCGCGGTGCGCTGCGAGACGCGCTGTGGGCGACTAGTCGAGTTGTGGGCGACGAGCCGCACTACTGGCGACGACTCGCGCTCGTAGCGCCATGCGCTGGCTCGATCCGCGCTCACATGCCTTCGATCGTGAACGGGAAGCGCAGACGAGTCCGTCCGCCTTCGTCGAGGAAGGTCTCCGCTTGCACGTCGATCCCGTTCCTGTCGCCCGCGTAGCTGGTCGTGATCGAGTAATCGGTATGGCGGTAAACCGTCATGGCGCGCGACCACTGGGTCGCATTGCTCGGGAACACCTGCGGGTTGTACATCAGGACCTGCAAGGTGAATACCGGCGGCAGGGAGCGCACGCCGAAGGACGGGTGGTCCACCATCGTCACCGGGTAGGACACCCGAACGCGCGCGAGCTGAGTGTCGTACAGATGCCCGAAGAGCGTCACCGAGCTGTTGCCGCCGCCCGTGCCGAACACCATGTGACACTCGGCGGATCCGACGGTCGTCGTGCAGGTCGACGAGCTGCCGCCGATGTCATTCGCGGTGAAGACGAACGGGATGTCCCCGATCTGGTCCGACTGCGGAGTCCACGTGATCGTCGTGCAGGCCGGATTGCCGGCGACGGGGAACGGCGGGTTCGCGACCGCGCCCGCCGGCAGCACGCCGTTCAGCGTGACGACGTCGCCCGCGTCGGGATCTGTGGCGCACACCTGGAAGGACACCGGCACGCCGACGCTGGCCATGAGCGGGCCGGGGCAATTTACACTCGGCGGCGAGTTGCCCAGGAACACGTAGCAGACCTGAACGTCGAGGCCAGCCATCGTGTCGAACTGGGCGACGAGGTTGCCGCCACCCGCGGCCGACGAGTTCGCGCGCGCGTCGGCCCTGAAATCGACCGTCCCGAGGCCGCTGAAGATCGCCAGGTTCTCGGGCGTGAGCGGCACGACCTGGGACATTTGATCGCCGGCCTCGATGCCGGAGTGGGTCACCCCCGACGTTCCGCCGTAGTCGAGCGTGCCGTCGTACGCGGAAAGCGTGTCGAGGAAGTTCGCGATCGGGATCATGAACATCGCGAGCGGCATGTCCGCCTGCGTGATCGACATGTCGACGGAGAACTGCGTCGCGACCACGCTCGCCTGGGCGTCGAGGCTCTCGATGCGCGCGATGCCGCGCACGCTCGCGGTGACCTGAAGCTCGATGCCGACCAACTCGCCCAGCGCGGGGTCGAACCGCGGCACGCTCGCTATGCGCGCGAAATTAGTCAGCTGGATCGGAATGGCGCCGACGTGACACTGTGTCTGTGTTTGCGCGGATCCGGAAGGTGACAAGGCCGTGAGCGACGCGGCGAGAGCGAGGAAGAGCTTCATGTTGAGCAGTCCGAGTTCTGGCAGGGGCCCTCGTTGCGCGGTCTTCACCGGACTCGCGAAGGAGTCGCGGCGCGGGGGGCGCCAAGCCGCGGACGGTTCTCGGGCTGAGCCCCGAGTTGAGCTCAGGGTCGGTCGAGTTCTGCGCGCGGCGTGAGACGCGTTTGGAGAGGCGCGATGAGCGCGATCGAGCACGCCCTGTGCCAATGCGCACGCCGCGCATCGAAGCGCCCGACCCTCCCCCTGAGCGCGCCGCGCGCTCGTCCGTGGGCGTCAAGATCCCGAGCGCGCGCTCTCGAAGCGGCGCGGGTCCGGGGCGCGAGGCCGACCTTGCAACCCGATTCCAGACACTACACGGATCGAGGGCCGCGGCCCCGGCGATCCGGGCACTGGATCGATCGGTTGTCCCGCGGCCGGGGCCGTCGCATCCGTCGATGGCCGCTTCGAGCCGCAGCGGGTGTGACGCGGAGCGTGTTCCGGCTCGCGCGCGCCTGGAGTTCCCCTCGCGGGAGGCGAGGCGTAGGCTCGGGTCGCGGCGAGGGCAGGGCGAGCGCTCGGGCGCGCCGGTCAGCGAACGGGCAGTCGCACGGCACCGATCGGGTGCGCGCTCCGCGGCGAGCTGGCGGTACCAACGCGGATTGGCGCCGGTCCGCCGGTGCTCCACCCGCGCTCGAGATCGCTTGCCGAAGAGCGCGGTACCTCGCGGGCGCCAAGAAAATCAGCCGGCGCCCGCGCGCGGCGGGCACCGCGCTCCTTAGAATTCGCACCCGTGGAGGTCTACCCAAAAGGATCCGATGGCCAAGTGGACGCATCTCGATAGCGACAATCTTTACAACGTCCAGAAGTGGGGTCTGGGCTTCTTCCACGTCAACGAGAAGGGGAACGTGGAGGTCCGGCCCGAGGGGCCAGATCGCCCACAACGACCCGGCATCGACCTGTTCGAGCTGCTCGGCCAGATCCTGAGGCGCGGCGTCAGCACGCCCATCCTGTTGCGCTTCGACGGCATCCTGCGCGCGCGCGTGCGCGCGATGAACGACGCCTTCAACACAGCGCGCAAGGAGTTCGGGTACGAGTCGCCCTACCGCGGCGTCTTCCCGATCAAGGTCAACCAGGAGCGGCACGTCGTCGAGGCTCTGCTCTCCGAGGGCTTGAATCACAAGATGGGCCTCGAGGTCGGCAGCAAGCCCGAGCTCATCGCCGTCATCGCGCTCATGGCGGGCAAGAGCTCGCTGATGATCTGCAACGGCTACAAGGACGAAGAGTACATCGAGATGGCGCTGCTCTCGGCCAAGCTCGGCATCACGCCGATCCTCGTGGTCGAGAAGTTCAGCGAGGTCGAGACCATCCTGCGCGTCGGCAAGCGCTTGGACATCCGCCCGTCGATCGGACTGCGCACGAAGCTGTCGGGCAAGGGTGCCGGCCGTTGGCAGGAATCCGGCGGCGATCGCTCGAAATTCGGCCTCACCACGGGCGAGATGGTGACCATCGTCGAGCTCATGAAGCGCGAGGGCCTACTCGACTGCATCAAGCTGCTCCACTTCCACCTCGGGTCGCAGGTCCCGGAGATCCGGAGCTTGAAGAACGCGCTGCGCGAAGCCACGCACACGCTGATCGGCCTGCACAAGATGGGCGCGCGCATCGAGTACTTCGACTGCGGCGGCGGCCTGGGCATCGACTACGACGGCAGCTCGACGAACTTCGAATCGTCGGTCAACTACTCGCTGCAGGAGTACGCCAACGACGTCGTCTACCACCTGAAGCAGGCCTGCGACGAGGCCGAGATCCCGCAGCCTTCGATCGTCACCGAGTCGGGCCGCGCGCTGTCGGCGCACCACGCCGTGCTCGTGACCGAAGTGCTCGGCACGACGGATTTCACCGAGGACGGCATGCCGGCCAAGCCCGTCGAGGACGAGCACGAGCTGGTCCACAACGCGCACGCCGCGTGGGAGAGCGTCAACGCCAAGAACTTCCAGGAGAGCTACCACGACGCGGTGCAGATCCGCGACGAGACGATGGTGCTCTTCAACGTGGGCCAGATCTCGATGCAGGAGCGCGCCCGCGTCGAGGACTACTTCTGGCGGACCTGCGAGCGGATCCTGCGCATCACGCGCGGCCTCGATTACGTGCCCGACGACCTCGCCAACCTCGAGCGAGACATGGCGGACACGTACTTCCTGAACTTCTCGCTGTTCCAGTCGGTGCCGGACAGCTGGGCGATCCACCAGCTCTTCCCCGTGCTGCCGCTGCACCGCCACAACGAGCAACCGACGCGCCGCGCGATCCTCGCCGACATCACCTGCGACTCGGACGGCAAGGTCGACCGCTTCATCGACTTGCGCGACGTGAAGCGCACGCTCGAGCTGCATCCGCTCAAGGGGAACGAGGCCTACTACCTGGGCTTCTTCCTCGTCGGCGCGTACCAGGAAATCCTGGGCGACATGCACAACCTGTTCGGCGACACGAACGTCGTGCACGTCGACCTCGACGAAGCGGGTCGTCCGCGCCTGACCCACGTGCTGCGCGGCGAGCGCGTGCAGGACGTCCTCGAGTACGTCGAGTACTTCGAGGCGGACCTGCTGCAGAGCCTGCGCCGCAGCGTCGAGAAGTCGCTCGAAGAGGGCCGCATCACGTTCGAGGAATCGGCGCTCCTCTACCGCCGCTACGAAGCCGGCTTGCACGGCTACACCTACTTGACGCGCGAGCGCAAGAACGGCGACGCGCCGCCGCCTGTCCTGCAACCCACCTTGGTGTTCCAGAAGAACGAATCTTGAAGATCCGCAAAGGCTGCATCGTCGACCTCGTCTACGAACTGAAGGACTCTGAAGGCGAGGTCGTGGAGAGCGCGGACGCCGCCGATCCGATGACCTACCTCCACGGCTACGGCGAGATCGCGCCCGGCCTCGAAGAGGAGCTCGACGGCGTCGAGGAAGGCGCGGTGCTCGAGATCGAGCTTCCCCCTGAGAAGGCGTACGGCGAGTACAACCCCGACGGCATCGTCGCGGTGCCGCGCGGGGAGTTCCCGGCCGACGCCGAGATCGTGCCGGGCGACTGGATCTCCGTGCAGATCAAGCAGGACGAGAACTCGGACGAGGTCGAGGACCTCGAGATGAAGGTGCTCGAGATCTCGCCCGAGTCGATCACGCTGGATGCGAATCACCCGTTGGCGGGTCAGAGCGTGACGTTCGACATCCGCGTGCTCGGCGTGCGCGAGGCGACGCCGGAGGAGATCGAGAAGCGCCAGGCGGAGGCCGAGGCGGAAGAGGAAGAGGAGAGCGAAGAGAAGTCGTGAGGGCGCGCGTCGGGGATCCGGCGTGTGGGCTGGGTCGCGAGCTTGACGTGCTCCCTGCTCCTCGCGGCGTGCCGGCCGCATCGTCGTCGAGCGCGTGCTGAAAGGCGACGCACAGACCGCGATCGTCTTCCACGAGGCGTGGAGCACCTGGAATTGCGACACGACGAACGCGCACCGCGGGCAGCGCGCCGTCTTCTTCCTCGCGATGGGGACGTCGGCCGCGATGCCCGAGGAGAATGAACCGCCCCTCGTCGGCCGAGTGATCCGGGTCCGGGATGATCACGGCGTAGTCGTCGTAGAAGACGGACCGTGCTTCCGGGAAGTAACGCCGTGCTCCCGGACGTTGGACTCAGCCTTCGAAACGTCCCACTCGAAGCGGATCGGATCCACGCCATTAGTGTGGCTACGCTGTAACTACACGGCTACCCAGCGGCCAAGCCTGGCTCTCATCCAGCCGCCGCGTAGAACCACATCCGGTTGCCGTCCGGATCGAAGAAGTAGAGGAGCTTCACGATCCCCGGGATCTCGAACACATCGTTCTCGAGCTGCACACCGTTCGCTACGAGGTGCGCGCGCGCGGCGGCCATGTCCACCACGCTCATGCCGAGCGCGGTCGCGGTGCCGGGCGCCGCGCCGGGTCTATTGGCCGGGACGAGAAGGTCGATCACGGTCGGCGTGCGCGGCCCCGCGCCGTCTTTCTCGTGCAGGCCGAGCAGCGTGCCAAGTGCCGGCGTCGTGACCTCGCACCAGCGCTGCTCGGGCACTTCGTAGACGACGCTCGCGCCGAGCACGCGCGCGTACCAGGCCTTCGAGACGGCGAGATCGCGCACGGTGAACGCGACGATCGCGGTGTCGGTGTGGAACTCGACGCCGCCGTGGCGCGTCGTCGCCCGCGCGCTCGACGTCGAGGAACATGAGGCGAGGGAGAGGACGGCGAGGAGCGCCATGAGTAGCGAGGTGTTCATGAGGATCTCAGGGTTGGTGACGGGTCCAGCGCAGGAACGAACGGCGGGTAGCACCGACGACAGCGATCATCAGAATTCGTCAGGAGTAGCGCCGTTTTCGCACGCGACGAGCCGGCGCGCGAGCAGGCGGCGCTCGGGGTCGGAGAGGGGCAGGTCCAGCGCGGCGCGCAGCGCGACGGCGGCCTCCGCGCGGCGCTCGAGCGCCCACAGGAGCTGCGCGCGGACCGCGTGGAGCATTGGATGGCGCGCCAGCTCGGGGGCACCCGCCGCCGCGTCGACTTCGGCCAGCGCGGTGGCGTGCCCGGAGACGTGCGCGGTCGCGACGGCGCGGTTGAGCCGCGCGAGCGCGCTCGGGCGGAGAGCCAGCAGATCGTCGTAGGCCTCGACGATCGCCGGCCAGTCCGTCTCGGCGAAAGTCGGCGCCGCGACGTGCACGGCCTCGATCGCCGCTTCGGCGTGGCGCGCCGTAACCTCGCGCGTGAGCGAGAGCGCGAAGTGCTGGAATCCGCGCGCGATCCGGGCCTGGTCCCACAGCGTCCGGTCCTGGCGCGCGAGCGTCACGAGGTCGCCGTGCTCGTCCACGCGCGCGCGGGTGCGCGCCGATTGGAACGACATCCGCGCGAGCAATGCGCGCGATTCCGGCGTGTCGGTGATCTCGTCGCGCACGAGCGCTTCGCCGAGGCGCAGCGCGTCGCGTTGGACATCGGGGCGCATGAGGTGCTCGCCGGCGTGCGCGGCGTAGCCTTCGAGGAAGAGCAGCTCGAGCGTGTCGAGCACGCTCGGCAGGCGCCGCTCGATCTCGCGCTCGCCGGGCATCTCCAGCGCGATCCCCTCCTCCAGGATCCGCCGCCGCGCACGCACGAGGCGCTGCGCGACCGCGTCCTCGGTCGCCAGCAGCCCGCGGGCGATCTCGGGCGTCGTGAGGCCGCACAGGGATGCGAGCGCGAGCGCCACGCGCGCCTCGGGGACGAGCGAGGGGTGTGCGAGCGCGAAGAAGAGGCCCAATTCCTCGCGTTCGACCTGCACGTCGTCGCCGCTGCCGTGCTCCATCGCCGCCGTGTGGCGCGCGAGCCGCTCGATCTCGTCCGCGCCCTCGAGCCGCTCGCGTCGCAATGCGTCGAGCGCGCGCTGTCGCGCCGCGCGCGCGAGCCACGCGGCCGGCACCGGCGGTTCGCCGTCGACGGCCCAGCGCTCCCACGCGAGCAGCAGCGCCTCGTGCACCGCGTCCTCGGCCAGCTCCAGGTGCCGCGCGCCCAGGCGGCGCGCGAGCCCGGCGACGAGCCGACCGGTGTGCGAGCGCGCGATCTCGTCGAAGCGCGCGCGGCGTTCGGAGTCGGGCTCGCGACCGCGCGCAGGTCCACGATCTGGACCGGGATCGAGTGCGCGTTTCTCACCGCGGTCTGCGTCGCGCTCACCCGCGCGCTCACCCGCGTGCTCAGCCGCGTGCTCAGCCGCGCGCTCACCCGCGCGCTCGCCTTCGCATCCCCCGTTGCGCTCGTCCGTGCTCACGAGCCTGCATCAGGCAGGGCACCGTCGAGCTCGTCCACTTCGCGCAACTCGAGCGATCCGCGCGTCTCGAGATGCGGGTGGTCGGAGACGAGACGCAGCGCCTCCTCGTCGTCCTCCGCGCGCAGCACGTAGTAGCCGCCGATGATCTCGCGCGATTCCGTGAACGCGCCGTCGTGGACGCTGAGTTGGCCGTTGTTCCCGCGCACGACGCGGCCGCCACCATCGACGAGCTTCTGTCCCCCCACGAGCCGTCCGCGGCCGGCGAGGTCCTCGCCCCAGGCGCGGTAGCGCGCGACGATCGCCGTCATCGCAGCTTCGTCCAATCCAGCGAAGTCCTCGGGGCGGTCACGCACGACGAGCAAGTAGGTCTTCATGGGCTCCGCAGGATGGCGAGCGATCGGCGTGTCTGTCGAGTCCTCGGCCGCGAGGATCGGCCCGATATCCGTCTTCGGCCTCCCGTCGCGCGCGCGGACGAGCGGATTCGCGCGAGACCGCGCGAGAGCACCGCCGGCGCCCGCGCGCGTCGTTTACCATCCGGACTTCCGTGTTGTCCTCCTTGCCCGAGCCTTTGCCGAAGTGCTGGACCTATTCCGGTCCCGCCGCCGCTGTGCATCCCGCTGCGTTCCCGAAACCCGTCCTCGTGGTCGTCGTCGACACCGAGGAGGAGTTCGACTGGTCGCAGCACTTCGACCGACGCAAGACCGGCGTCGCGCACATGCGCCACGTCGAGCGTTTCCAATCGATCTGCGACGCAGCGCGCATCCGGCCCGTGTACGTCGTCGACCACCCGATCGCCACGGGTCGCGAATCGGTCGACGCGTTGCGCGCCATCCACGGCCGCGGCGCGTGCGAGATCGGCGCGCACCTGCATCCGTGGGTCTCGCCGCCGTTCGACGAGGAGGTCAACGCGCGGAACAGCTACCCCGGGAACCTCCCGCGCGCGCTCGAGCGCGAGAAGCTCGCGCTTCTCACCACCGCGATCGAGAACTCGTTCGGAGTGCGGCCGCGAGCCTACAAATCGGGCCGCTACGGCTTCGGGCCGAACACCGCCTCGATCCTGGAAGAGCTCGGCTACGACGTCGACATCTCCCCCGCCCCGCCCTTCGATTTCCAGGACGACGGCGGGCCCGACTGGTCGACGGCGCCGCACCAGCCCTATTGGCTGCCGACGAAGCGGCGCGTGCTCGCGCTGCCCAACACCGGCGCGTACGTCGGCTGGGCCGGAGCGTCGTCGCACGGGCTGTACGGGCTGGCGCAGAAGCCCGCAGGCCGCGCGCTCCATCTAGGCGGCGTGTTCGCGCGCCTAGGCGCCGTCGAGCGCCTCTTCCTCTCGCCCGAGGGCTACGCGGAGCGCGATTTGATGCGCCTCACGCGTGCCCTGCTCGCGCGCGGCGCGCGGGTCTTCACCTTGAGCCTCCACAGCCCTTCGGTCGAACCCGGCCACACTCCCTACGTGCGCGACGAGAAGGACCTCCATTCCTTGCTCGCGGCGTGCCGAAACTACTTCCACTTCTTCCACAGCGAGCTGGGCGGCGCGTCGATGACCGCGTCCGAGCTCTTCCGGCACGTCGAAACGCACAGCAGGACATCCCGCGCTTGAAGATCCTCGGCATCTCTCCTCTCGACAAGGACTCCAACGCTTCGATCGTCGAGAACGGGCGCGTTCTCTTCGCTGCCGGCGAGGAGCGCTTCAGCCGCGTGAAACAGCACGCCGGGTTTCCGCACAGGGCGATCCAGGCCGCGCTGAACGCGACGGGCACGGATCCGCGCGAGATCGACGCGGTCGCGTACCCGTTCCTCGAGTGGCAGAAAGAGTCGGAGCTGATCCTCGATTGCGTCGCGGCCGAGGAGAGGGAGCAGGAGCGCTACGACGAAGCGGATTTGCAGCGGCTGCTCGCGGAGGCCGAGCGCCGCATCCCCGAACGCGCCACGCCGGTGCACGGGCTCAGCGTCCCGAACCAGAAGAAGCGCAAGGGCACGGCCAAGGAGTTCTTCTACCGCTACGCCGGCGGCGAGCGCACGATCTCGCGCGCCGTCGCGCTGCGCGCCGCGCGCGACTGGGCCGCGCGCGCCTCCGAGGATCACAAGAAGTGGCACGGTGAGCTCGAAGAAGGCCTGCGCGGGCTCGGCCTGCTCGGGAAGCTCAAGCGCTCCGAGCACCACCTGTCGCACGCCGCGAACGCGTATCTCACGAGCGGCTTCGACCGCGCCCTCATCGTCACGATCGACGGATATGGTTCCGGTCTCGCGGGCTCCGTCTCGATCGGCGAGGGCGGTCGGATCCGTCGGCTGCACAACCTGAAGTTCCCGCACTCGCTGGGCAGCTTCTACGAGATGGTCACGAGCTCGCTCGGGTTCCACCCCGACCGGCACGCGGGCAAGATCGTCGGACTCGCGGCCTACGGCGATCCGCGCGTGCTGTCGGACGTGCTCTTGTCGCGCGTCGTGCGCACGCCGGGCGACTTCCGCCTGATCGAGAACTTGAACGTGCACTTCTCGCGGCACCTCGCCGCGCGCTTCCCGATGATCGACGTCGCGGCGGCGTACCAGCACGTGCTCGAGGTCGTCGCCACGGGTCTCGTGCGCCACTGGGTCCGCGAGACGGGTTGCGGCAACGTCGTCCTCTCCGGCGGCGTCACCGCGAACGTGAAGATGAACCAGCGCATCCACGAGATCGACGAGGTCGAGCAGACGTTCGTCTACCCGAACATGGGCGACGGCGGTTGCGGCACCGGGCTCGCGCTGATGCTCTCGTGGCCAGGCGGCGTGCAGCCGTCGATCCGCGACGTGTACTGGGGGCCGTCCTACTCGGACGCGGAGATCCGCGCCGAGCTCGAGAAGAACGGCCTCGCGTACGAGCGACCGACCGATTTCGCCGGCGAGATCGCGCGGCGCATCCACGGCGGCGAAGTGATCGGGCGCTTCGACGGCCGCATGGAGTACGGACCGCGTGCTCTCGGCAATCGCTCGATCCTCTACCACGCGCGCGAACCCGAAGTGAACCAGTGGCTCAACAAGCGCCTCGGTCGCACGGAGTTCATGCCGTTCGCGCCGGTGACCTTGTGGGAAGCGCGCGAGCGCTGCTACCTGAACCTCGCCGGCGCCGAGCACACGGCCGAGTTCATGACGGTCACGTTCGACTGCACGCCGTGGATGCGCCAGAGCTGCCCGGCGGCGGTGCACGTGGACGGAACGGCGCGGCCGCAGCTCGTGAGGCGCGAGGTGAACCCGGGCTATTGGGAACTGCTCAGCGCCTACGAGAAGATCAGCGGCATCCCGTGCCTGATCAACACGAGCTTCAACATGCACGAGGAGCCGATCGTGTGCTCACCGAGCGACGCCGTGCGCGCGTTTCTGCTCGGCAACATCGACGGCCTCGCGATCGGACCGTTCTTCGTGCCGCATCCGTCGAAGAAGGAAAGCGCGAACAGCAGCCGGCAAACCGCCGGCGCGGTGCGCTGAAGCTGGACGCCGGGCTGCAGTCTCGGAGCCGGTGCAGGCTTCATCGGCGGTGAGCCCCCCCCCCCCCCCCCGCCCCGGGAGGGCGGGGCCCCCACCGCTCCCGCCCCCCCCGGCCCCCGGGGGCGCGCGGCCCCCCAACAAGGGGGGGGCCCGGGGGCGCCCTCCGCCGGGGCC
>Ga0105044_10004273_pt1 | contig 19635 bp, 18 predicted proteins | sample MAT01_FD_78092 | JGI IMG/M metagenome (GOLD analysis project Ga0105044, IMG submission 78092) | Freshwater microbial communities from Lake Fryxell liftoff mats and glacier meltwater in Antarctica - MAT-01 | ecosystem: Environmental > Aquatic > Freshwater > Ice > Liftoff microbial mat | place...
GCCCTGCGCGCCTTCGAACAGCACGCGCAATCCCTCACTGCGCACTTCCGCCAGCCGCCGCCATACCTGCCCTGCATAGGGCAGAACCTTCGGCGCGATCTCGAGCAAACCGGCGACCAGCGCCGGTGCGTCCACCTCACTCTGGCCAAAACCGCGACGCAATGCGTTGTGGTGTTGCAGCAGATTGTCGATGCGCGACTTCAGGAATTCCGGATCGGCGAGATCGATCAGACGGATCGCCCGGCGACCCACCTTGTCCTCATAGGCCGGCCCGATGCCGCGCTTGGTCGTGCCGATGCGCGTCCCCGCATTCGAGGTCTCGCGGAATGAATCCAGCTCGCTGTGAATCGGCAAAATCAACGCCGCGTTCTCTGCAACGATCAGGCTCTCTGGCGAAATCGCCACGCCCTGCGATTTCAGCCCCTCAATCTCTTTCGCCAGGTGCCAGGGATCGACCACCACGCCATTGCCGATGATCGACAGCTTGCCCGGCCGCACGATGCCCGAGGGCAGCAAGCTCAATTTGTAAACCGTGCCGTCGATCACCAGCGTATGGCCGGCATTGTGCCCGCCCTGGAACCGCACCACGACATCGGCGCGCTTCGAGAGCCAGTCGACGATCTTGCCCTTGCCCTCGTCGCCCCACTGGGCGCCGATCACCGCAACATTGGCCATCCGCGTCTAAGCCCCGCCCACACAACAAAAAACCCCCGCCGGGAACGATTCCCGGCAGGGGCTGTTCCGACGCCTTATAGCGACGGCGTGCCGCCCGGGCCAGAGCGCATCCGGACAATCGTCATTGAGCCTCGCCTGCAGATGACCGAAAGTCTCACGCTATGAATTTTCCCGCATGGACTCTCGCCGCACTGATGGCCGCCGCACCCGTCGCCGCCGCCCCGGTGCGCGCGCCCGCCGAAGACCTGATGGTCACCTCCGACCTCGATCTCTTCTTCCAGATCTATGACCACGCAAACGGAAAGCCGGACGCTGCGGCTCTGGAGGCCTATCTCGAATACGGCAGCGCGGGAGTCGAAGGCTTCATTCCGGGCCGCATCGATTCTGCCGAAAACCTCGCCCGCGTCATTGCTGCCGAGCCCGGCGTCTATGCCGCTGCGCGAACCTGCGCGAAAAACCTCGGCGGCCTTGCAGCCCGCGTTCGGGCGGCCCGCCAGGCGCTGGCTGACCTCGATCCGTCCTCCCGCTTCGTCACCGTCTATCTTCTCATCGGCGCCAACAACTCCGGCGGTACTGCAGACCAAGACCAGCTCATGCTCGGTCTGGAGGTCCTGTGCACACCACCGGTGCCGAGCGACGTTCCGCTCGACGTCCGCCTCACGCGCATCATCGCACATGAAATGACCCACGCCCTGCAGACGGGCTTCGCCGATCAGACCGTGCTTGGATTCTCGCTCAACGAAGGCGTGCCCGAGCTCATCGCCGAACTCACCACCGGCAGCATCTTTAACGCCCACCTTCTCGATTGGACCAAGGGCCGCGAAGCTGAGATCGAGCGCCGCTTCACCGCCGAGATGAACGGTGCCGACTTCTCACCCTGGCTCTACAACGGGGCCGGCACGCCAGAGGCGCCTGGCGATCTCGGCTACTGGGTCGGCTATCGCATCGCCAAATCGTATTACGACCGCGCGCCCGACAAACACGCCGCCATCATCCACATGCTCGAAGCCACCGACGCCAAGGCCTTCCTCGCGGAAAGCGGCTGGCAACCCGCCGCGCCGCAGCCGACGCCCTAGGCGGCGTCCTTGGCGACCATTTTGAAATACTGGTCGAGATACGACACGAACACCGGGCTCACACCCTCGCTGGCGAGATAGGCCGCCGAGACCGGCACCGCCACCGGCTCGAAATCCGGGTTCTTGGCCGCCAGCTTCGGCCAGTCGTGGTGCAGCACCGCCGCGCGCCCGATCAGCACATAATCCGCACCCGCCTCCAGACAGGCCCGCGCATCCTTCACTGAGCGGATTTTGCCCGCCACGCCCAGCACGCAGCCCCTGCGCGGCAACTCGGCAAACCACGCAATCAGCGGGCGGCCTTTGAACCGCGCATCGCCCGCCTCCATGAACACGTCCCACAGCGACATATCGAGAAAGTCCACCTTGCCGCCCGCCAGGATCGAGGCCGCCGCATCGCGGATCTCGCCCATGTCGAGATCGAACCGCTCCGGCGACAGCCGTACGCCCAGCGTAAAGCCCGGCTTAGTCGCCGCACGAATGCCATCGATGATTTCATTCAGCAGACGCGCCCGGTTTTCGGCCGAGCCGCCATAAGCATCCTCGCGCGTGTTCAGCCCCGGCGACAGGAAGGCACATACGATATAGCCATGCGCCCCGTGGATCTCGACGCCCTCGAACCCAGCCTTCTCGGCCCGCACCGCACCGGCGATGAAGTCGTCGCGCAGCTGATGCACCTCATCCAGCGACAGCCCCCGCGCGCCCGTCTCGGCATGATCCGACGGCCCCACCGGCGCCTCGCCGATCAGCGCCGCCGGTGAGCGAATGCCCGCATGGTGCAACTGCACAACGGCGATGCTGCCCTCGGCTTTGATCTTGTCGGCCAGCCGCGTCAGCCCCGGCAGATGGTCATCCGACCAGCACCCAAGCTGCCCCGGAAAGCCCTGGCCGATCCGCTGCACATGCGCCGCGCAGGTCATGGTCAAGCCAAATCCGCCCTCCGCCCGCATCGTCAGCCAGCGAAACTCCTCATCCGACAGCCTGCCGTCGGCATGGCTCTGCGTGTTGGTCAGAGGTGCCAACATCACACGGTTTTTCATCACTGCGCCCGAGGCCAGCGACATCGGAGCGAACAGATCGGTCATCACGAGCCTCAAAAAGCCAGAACTTTGGCCTGTTTCACCGCCGGAAGGCCGCGAATGGCAGTCAAAGTCGCATCCGGCACCCCGCCATCGACTTCCACCAGCGCGATCGCATCCTGCCCCGCCATCACGCGGCCAAGCGCGAAATTCGCGATATTGACCTTCGCCTCGCCGAGCAGCGTTCCCAGCCTGCCGATAAAGCCGGGTTTGTCTTCATTCGTCACATAGAGCAGATGCGGCGCAAAGGCCGCTTCAAGCTGGATTCCCTTCACATCGGTGATGCGCGGCACGCCATTGGCAAACACCGTCTCGGTCACATCACGCGTGAATTCCGGCGTCGTCACCCGCACCGTAATCTGCGATTCATACGTGCCGTGCTGCTCCCGTCGCGACTCGGTAATCACAATCCCCCGCTCCTTCGCCACGATCGGCGCATTGACCATGTTGACGTCCGGCAGCGCCGGCTTCAGCAGCCCCGCAATCGTCGCCTGAGTCAGCGCGCGCAAATTCAGCTTCGCGACCGTGCCCTCATAAACGATCTCGACACCGGTAATGCTCGTCTCGGTCAACTGGCCGGCAAACGCACCGAGCTTGCTCGCGAGATCTATCCACGGCTTCATCACCACGGCATCCGCAGCGCTGATCGAGGGCATATTGATCGCGTTGGTCACCGCACCGGTCAGCAGGTAATCGCTGATCTGCTCGGCCACCTGCAGCGCCACGTTCTCCTGCGCCTCATTGGTCGACGCGCCCAGATGCGGCGTCGCCACTACCTTCTCATGGCCAAACAGCACATGTTCCTTGGCGGGCTCCACCTCAAACACGTCCAACGCCGCACCGGCGATATGGCCGCTATCCAGCCCGCCCTTCAGCGCATTCTCGTCGATCAGCCCGCCGCGCGCGCAATTGATGATGCGAACGCCCGGCTTGGTCTTGGCAAGCGCTTCCGCCGACAGGATGTTCTTGGTCTGCGGCGTCATCGGTGTGTGCAGCGTGATGAAGTCGGCGCGCGGCAGCAGCTCGGCCAGCTCCACCTTTTCAACACCCAGCTCCTGCGCCCGCTCAAGGCTCAGGAACGGATCGAACGCGATCACTTTCATCTTCAGCCCCAGCGCGCGATCGGCAACGATCGAACCGATATTACCGCACCCGATTAGGCCCAGCGTCTTGCCGTACAGCTCGACGCCCATGAAGCGGTTCTTCTCCCACTTGCCCGCATGGGTCGAGGCATTCGCCGCTGGAACATCGCGGGCCAGCGCAAAGATCAGCGCGATCGCGTGTTCCGCCGTGGTGATCGAGTTACCGAAGGGCGTGTTCATCACAATCACGCCGCGCCCCGTCGCCGCCGGAATATCGACATTGTCGACGCCGATCCCGGCGCGCCCGACGACTTTCAGCTTCGTCGCCGCCTTCAACACCTCGGCGGTCACCTTGGTGTTCGAGCGGATCGCCAGACCGTCATAGTCCGCGATGATTGCCAGCAATTCGTCTTTCGTGAGGCCCGGCTTCACATCCACCTCAACACCGCGATCCTTGAAGATCTGCACGGCAGCCGGTGACAACGCATCTGAAATCAAAACTTTGGGCATGGGTAGCTCCGTAACTTTCCTCCCCTGTTCTTCACGGGGGAGGTGCCCCGAAGGGGCGGAGGGGTGAGTTAAGCGGCCTTGGCCTTCGCAGCGGCCCAGTCGAGCCACGGCATCAGCGCAGCGACGTCAGATGTCTCCACCGTCGCGCCGCACCAGATGCGAAGACCGGGAGGCGCATCGCGGTAAGCGCCGGCATCCAGCGCCACACCCTCCTTCTCGAGAAGGTCAGCGATCGTCTTCGCCAGCGCTGCGGCCGCCTCGGCATCAGCCGGTGCGTCCTTCAGCGTCAGGCAGACGGAGGTGTTCGACCGGCTGGCCTTGTCGCCCGCCAGGAATGCGTAATGCGGCGAGGCGGCGACATGCGCCTCGATCACCGCAAGGCTCGCTTCCGAACGCGCCACCAGCGCATCCAGCCCGCCGAGGCTATCCGCCCATTTCAGCGCATCGAGATAATCCTCGACGCACAGCATCGACGGCGTGTTGATCGTCTCGCCCTTGAAGATGCCTTCCGAGATTTTCCCGTTGCTCGTCATCCGGAAAATCTTCGGCAGCGGCCACGCCGGCACATAACTCTCAAGCCGTTCCACAGCGCGCGGGGAGAGGATCAGCATCCCATGCGCGCCCTCACCACCCAGCGCCTTCTGCCAGGAATAGGTCACGACATCGAGCTTGCCGAAATCGAGCTTCTGCGCGAACGCGGCCGACGTCGCATCGCAGATCGTTAGACCCTTGCGGTCTGCGGCGATCCAGTCGCCATTCGGCACGCGAACGCCGGATGTCGTGCCGTTCCAGGTAAAAACGACATCATTGTCGAAGTTCACGCTCGAAAGATCGGGCAACTTACCATACGGCGCGGTGATCTGGCGCGCCTCGACTTTGAGCTGCTTCACCACATCGGTGATCCAGTCCTTGCCGAAGCTCTCCCACGCCAGCATGTCGACGGGCCGCGCGCCCAGCATCGACCACAGCGCCATCTCAACAGCGCCGGTATCCGAGGCCGGCACGATGCCGATGCGATAATCCTCGGGCACCTGCAGCACCTTGCGGGTCAGCTCGATGGCTTCGAGCAGCTTCGCCTTGCCCGGCTTCGAGCGATGCGAGCGTCCCAGAACACCGCCTTTGAGAATTTCAGGGGTCCAGCCCGGCCGTTTGGCGCAAGGTCCGGAGGAGAAGTAAGGACGTGCAGGACGCACGTCCGGCGTAGTGCCGGTCATTTCTGTGATCCTTCCAGATCAAAGCACCTCGTTGGGGAGGTGTGGCCCGCCGCCGCGTATAGAGACGACCCCGAATCCCGGCAAGCGTGATCTCAGCAACATTCGGTCTAACTGCTTGGTGCCGTGACGGTCGCTGCACACCGCAGCGTCACCGCCGGATCGCGGTCACCTGCAGCCAGTCGGTCGCGACCTTGTCATAACCGCTGCCGCGCGCGCCCTCGACCTCGACAGTCGCCCAGGGAAGCGTGCCGACTAGCCACTCCAGCCAAGCCCGCGAAGGATAATTGTAATGACGGCCAAGGCCGTCACAGCCTTCCGCCTCGCCTGCCTTGAAGCTCGCGGCGAAGACCCCGCCCGGCCGAAGCGCCGTATATATCGCCGCAAGCACGCCGCCCAGATCTGCGCGCAGCACATGCAGCAGGCACGCATTGGCCCAGATTCCATCGAACGCTGGGACAAACGATATCTCGGCGAAAGACAGCACGCGCACCTCGATGCCGAGACGCGACGACGCCTCACGCGCCATTTCCGGTGTGCCGTCGGTCGGCGTCACGCGAAAGCCGCGTGCCATCATCGCCGCGCTGTCGCGCCCGTTACCACACCCAAGCTCCAGGATTTCGGCGCCGGGTTTCAGCCGCGCCAGAAACGGCTCGAGCGCCTTACTCGGCTCGAACGACTGCGCCGCATAGATCGCGGCGTTTTCGGTATGGAATCTGGACGTCGCGTCAGCGTCCATGAGCCGCCGCCAGATTTTCCAACGCAGCCTTGAGAATCCCAGCCTTCTCCGCATCCGCCGCAATGCGCGCGCCGGTCCACCCGCCCGACATCAAATCCACCGTCACCGACGCCGCCTCAACCACCGCGCCCGACATCGTCGTCAGCACCAGCAGCAACGCTGCCGGCCCCGCCTTGGCCCGCAATGACGCCGACCAGATCGCCACAGGCTTGCCTGCAAACTCGGTATCGCCCACCAGCCAGTCGAGCGCGTTCTTGAACGATCCAGGAATCCCCCGCGCATATTCCGGCGCCGACACCAGCAGCGCATCCGCCCCATTCACCGCCGCCCGCAACGCCACCACCTCACCCGGCAACTCACCCGCCTCGATATCCGGATTGAAATGCGGCAACCGCCCCACGTCATCGAACAGCGTGACGCTCAAGCCTTCCGGCGCCAGCAACACCGCAGCTTCCAGCAACGCCCCGTTCGACGATTGCGCCCGCAGGCTCCCCGAGATGCCAAGGATGTTCACGCCGCCTCGACGTTCAGCACGCCCTCAAGAAACAGCTCGCACCGCCCCGTCAGCGTCACCCGCTCACCCTTCAGCTCGCAGATTACCGTGCCGCCGCGTGGGGAAACCTGCCGCGCGACCAGCTTTGTCTTCCCCAGCCGCTTCGCCCAGTAAGGCATCAGCTTGCAATGCGCCGAACCCGTCACCGGGTCTTCGGGAATCCCATGATTGGGCGCAAAGAAACGCGAGACGAAATCGTAGCGCGCATCCTTCGACAGCGCCGTCGCGATCAAGCCGCGCATCGACACATCGTTCAACAGATCGCCGAGCCCCCCGCGCGGCGACAGCGCCAGCACATCCGCCTCGTCCTCAAACACCGCCATCAGGTCGGGCGCGGTAAACACTTCCAGCGGCACCGGCGACCCCATCACCGCCGCCAGCCGCAGCGCCAGCGCATCTGCGTCCGCCGGCACCCGGCCTACAATGGCCGGAAAATCCATCGTCATATGATCGCCGTCGGCCCGCACGACGGTCAGCGGACCTGAGCGCGTGTCGAACACCACCTGCTCCAGCGCCTGCGCCACGAAGTTGAACACGACATGCGCGCTCGCCAGCGTCGCATGCCCGCACAAATCAACCTCACTCGCTGGCGTAAACCACCTGAGGCCATACCGCCCCGGCTCGCTCTCCACGAAGAACGCCGTCTCCGACAGATTATTTTCCGCCGCGATGCGCTGCATCAGCGCGTCGTCCAGCCAGCGCGCCAGTGGCACCACCGCCGCCGGATTGCCCTCAAACGGCGCATCCGCAAATGCGTCGACCACAAACTGCTTCAACATCAGATCTTCAACCCGTGCATATGATTGAGCGGCCCGTGGCCATGCCCCAGCCCCGGCGCCGTCTCAATGGCGGCCGTCACATAGGCGCGCGCCGCCGCCACCGCATTGCTCAGCGCCAACCCCGCCGCCAGGCCCGAGGCCACCGCCGACGCCAGCGTGCAGCCCGTCCCATGCGTATGGCGGCTGTCGATGCGCGGCCCGTTAAAGCGCGACATCCCGCCCTTGGTGATCAGCAGATCGGTCAAAATATCACCCGGCAGATGCCCGCCCTTCATCAGCACCGCACTCGGTCCAAATTCCAGCAGAGCCCGCCCCGCCGCCTCCATCGCCGCGACATCGGCAATCTCGGCGATGTCCAACAGCGCCGCCGCTTCCGGTAGATTGGGCGTGATTACCGTCGCCCGCGCAAACAGCAGCGACTTCATGGCCGCCACCGCCGTCTCGTCGATCAACCGCGCACCACCCTTCGCCACCATCACCGGATCGACCACAAGCGGCACATCGGCCGCATGTTTCGCCCGCACGCGCGCCACCGTCTCGATCGTCCCCGCGCTGTGCAGCATCCCGGTCTTCACCGCGTCCGCGCCGATATCGATCAGGCACGCCGCGATCTGGTCGGCGATCACCTGATCGGGGATGACATGCACGCCATGCACCCCGCGCGTATCCTGCACGGTAATCGCGGTCACCGCCGTCATGGCGAAAACGCCGTGCATGGTCGCTGTCTTGATGTCGGCCTGGATGCCCGCCCCGCCCCCGGAATCCGATCCGGCGACGATCAAAAGCCTGCGCACAGCTACGCCGCCTTCTCGATCACCGAAACGATGGAGCCGACGACGCTCTTCACCAGCTTCTCGTCATCGCCTTCCGCCATCACGCGGATCACCGGCTCGGTACCCGACTTGCGAATGACCACGCGCCCCTTGGCACCCAGCTCACGCTCGATGCGCTCGATCTCTGATTTCACCGCCGGCAGGTCCAGCGGCGAAGCGTTGCGATAGCGCACGTTCTGCAACAGCTGCGGCAGCGGCTCGAACACATGGCACACCTCGCTCGCCCGTTTGCCCGTCTCCACCAGCGCCGCACACACCTGCAACGCCGCGATCAGCCCATCGCCGGTGGTGGAAAAATCGCTGACGATGATATGGCCCGATTGCTCGCCGCCAAGGTTCATCCCCCGCGCCTTCATCTGCTCCATCACATAACGGTCGCCGACGCCGGCGCGCACCAGCTCGATGCCGTCGGCGCCCATCGCCCGCTCAAGGCCGAGGTTCGACATGATCGTCGCGACCAATCCGCCGCCCTTCAGTCGTCCATCGCTCTTCCAGCGCTTGCCGATGAGGCCGAGGATCTGGTCGCCATCGACGATCCGCCCCTTCTCGTCAATAATCACCACCCGGTCTGCGTCGCCGTCCAGTGCGATGCCGATATCGGCGCGTGCCTCACGCACCTTCTCCTGCAACGCCGCCGGTGCGGTCGAGCCGACCTCGTCATTGATATTGAATCCGTCCGGCGAAACGCCGATGGCGATCACTTCCGCGCCCAGCTCCCACAACACGCTCGGCGCAACTTTGTAGGCTGCGCCATTCGCGCAATCGACGACGATGCGCAAACCATCCAGCCGCAGATGACGCGGGAACGAGCGCTTCACGAATTCGATGTAGCGCGCCTGGCTGTCGTCGATGCGCTTGGCCCGCCCGATCTTCGTCGGCTCGGCGAGCGAATCCGTCAGATCGCCCATGATCCCGGCTTCGATCTCACGCTCGACATCGTCCGACAGCTTGTGCCCGTCCGGCCCAAACAGCTTGATGCCATTGTCGTAGTAAGGGTTGTGCGAGGCCGAGATCATCACGCCGAGATCGGCGCGCAAGGATCGCGTCAGCATCGCTACCGCCGGCGTCGGCAACGGCCCGAACTGGAACACGTCCATGCCGACGGACGTGAAACCCGAAACCAGCGCTGATTCGATCATGTAACCCGACAGGCGCGTGTCCTTGCCGATCACCACGCGGTGCACGCCTTCGGAGCGTTTGAACAGCCGGCCTGCGGCCTGGCCCACTTTCAGCGCCACGTCCGCCGTCATATTGCCGCGATTGGCCGTGCCTCTGATGCCGTCAGTGCCGAAAAAACTGCGCGTCACGCCGATCCGTCCTATCGTCCATCACGTCAATATCTTGGGGTTTGCATATCATGTTCCGCACCGGATTAGCGATCCTCGCCCTCGTGGCGTTAACGCCCGCACTGGCCGACGAGGCACCCGCGCCGCCAGCCCGCACAGAGCCGCCAATTGTCGGATTCATCGATAGTGCCAAGCCCTTCTGCTACGCCCGCACCTATGACGAGGCGCATATGAAGGCGCACCCGAAACAGAAAGTGAGCGCCATCGCGATCACCTATGTCCCGGAAAAACGCTTCCCCGACACCACCGAACCCCAGAAATTGTGGGATCAATACGCCGACTTTCCGGCCTTCAGCGCCATCGTCGCCGTCCAATTCAAGGGCAGCACGCAAACTGCGCTTGGTCCGCTCTATTGCCGCACCGGCTCATCGAAAATGCTCGAATGCGGCATCGAAGGCGACGGCGGCCAGTTCAATGTCCTGCTGCAGGACGACGGCAAAGTGAAGCTCGTCAACGAGAATGGCTTCTCCGTCAGCTACCCGGCCAAGAACCCGGATGAAGAAGACGGCGAATCTTTCTTCGTCGATCCGAAGGACGATCACGACGCCTTCCTGATGGCCGACGCCAAAGGCGGCCTCTGCGACGCCGACTGGTAAAGCACAGCCGCTGTCATCCTCGGGCTGCGCAGCAGACCCGGGGACCCATGCCTGAGTCGTTCAGGACAGCGCGCTCATCACCTTCAGCGCATCACCCAACGCCCTGGGATCATGGGTGCGGATCATGTCCGCGCCCTTCGCCGCTGCGAACAACTCCGCCGCCAGCGTCGCCGCGCCGGCCTCGGCCGCGCTCCGCCCCGCCAGCGCCCGAATGAATGACTTCCGCGACACACTCACAAGCACCGGCAAGCCATAGCGCGCCTTCAATTCCGGTAACCGCCTTAGCGCCTCCAGCGACGTCTCCGGATTTGTCCCGAGAAAGAATCCCATCCCCGGATCAAGCACGATCCGTGACCGCGCCACGCCCGCCCGCTCCAGCGCCGCGACCCGCCCATCGAAAAACGCAAACATCCGCGCCATGATTGCCTCGGACGGCACATGCATCCGCGCCGCAATCCCGCGCCCCTGCACCGCGTGCATGACGATCAGCCCGGCCGCGCTATCGGCCAGCGCCGGGTACATCGCGGTGTCCGCAAACCCCTGAATATCGTTCAGCCATTGAACGCCGAGCCTCAGCGCCCAGCGCTGCACCGCGCTCTCAAAACTGTCGATCGAAATCACCGCACCCTCGGCGATCAGCGACGGCACCACCCGCTCCAGCCGCGCGATTTCTCGCGCCGCGCCCACCGCTTCCGCATCAGGGTTCGACGCCGCCGCCCCGATATCCAGCACATCCGCCCCGCCTTCCATCAGCGCCCGCCCCTGCGCCAGCGCCGCCTCCGGGTCGAGATACCACCCCCCATCGGAAAACGAATCCGCCGTTATGTTGAGAATGCCGAAGAGCGTGGACGTCATGCGCTCAGCCTAAAAGAAAACCCCGGCGCTTGGCACCGGGGTTTTCAGGGTCGTTCAGATGAGCCGGGGCTTAGCCCGGCTGCGGCGCCGGATCGAATCCGCCGCTCGGCTTGCCGCGTCCGCCGGTCGGAACCGAGGATTGCGGGCGCGTCGTCTCGGTCTCTTCAGGCTCTTCGCGGTTCGGCTTGTCGCCTTTCAGCAGGCCAATGATCTCGTCGCCGGACAGCGTTTCGTATTCGAGCAGCCCGCGCGCGATGATCTCAAGATCGGCGCGCTTGGCCACGATGATCTCGCGCGCCTTGTTGTAGCCACCCTCGACGATCGAGCGCACTTCGGCATCAATGATGCGCGCCGTCTCGTCCGACATGTGGTTCTTCTGGCCCATCGAATAGCCGAGGAACACTTCCTCCTGCTGATCGCCATAGGCGAGCGGTCCCAGCTTCTCCGAAAGACCCCAGCGCATGACCATCGCGCGCGACAGCTTGGTCGCGGCATCGATGTCGGATGAGGCGCCCGAGGTCACGGCGTCATGACCGAAGATCACCTCTTCCGCTACGCGGCCGCCCATCAGGATGGCGAGGCGCGAATGCATCTGCTGACGCGACATCGACAGCTTGTCGCCTTCCGGCAACTGCATGACCATGCCCAACGCCCGGCCGCGCGGAATGATCGTCGCCTTGTGGACCGGATCGGTCGAGGGCACGTTCATCGCCACCAGCGCGTGGCCGCCTTCGTGATAGGCGGTCAGCTTCTTCTCGTCTTCGCTCATCACCATGCTGCGGCGCTCGGCGCCCATCATGACCTTGTCCTTGGCGTCCTCGAACTCGCGCATCGTTACAACGCGCCGACCGCGACGGGCGGCAAGTAGCGCCGCCTCGTTCACAAGATTGGCGAGATCGGCACCCGAAAAGCCCGGTGTGCCGCGCGCGATGATGCGCGGGTTCACGTCCGGCGCGAGTGGAACCTTGCGCATGTGAACTTTGAGGATCTTCTCGCGGCCCACGATATCCGGGTTGCCCACCACCACCTGACGGTCGAAGCGGCCAGGGCGCAGCAGCGCGGGGTCCAGAACGTCGGGGCGGTTGGTCGCCGCGATGATGATGATGCCTTCGTTGGTCTCAAAGCCGTCCATCTCGACCAGAAGCTGGTTCAGCGTCTGCTCGCGCTCGTCATTGCCGTTGCCAAGGCCCGCGCCGCGATGACGGCCGACCGCATCGATTTCGTCGATGAACACGATGCACGGCGCATTCTTCTTGGCCTGCTCGAACATGTCGCGCACGCGGCTCGCGCCGACGCCGACGAACATTTCAACGAAGTCCGAACCGGAGATCGTGAAGAACGGCACATTGGCTTCACCTGCGACCGCACGCGCGATCAGCGTCTTGCCGGTACCCGGAGGGCCGACCAGCAGCGCGCCCTTGGGGATCTTGCCGCCGAGGCGCTGGAATTTCTGCGGATCGCGCAGGAATTCGACGATTTCCTGCAGCTCTTCCTTGGCTTCGTCCACGCCCGCCACGTCTTCAAACGTCACGCGGCCGTGCTTTTCAGTCAGCAGCTTGGCCTTCGACTTGCCAAAGCCCATCGCCTTGCCGCCCGCGCCCTGCATCTGGCGCATGAAGAAGATCCACACGCCGATCAGCAGCAGCATCGGGAACCACGAGATCAGGATGCTCAGCAGTGTCGGGCTGCCATCGTCGATCGGCTTGGCGTTGGTCTGTACACCCTTGGCGAGCAGCGACTTCACCATGTCGGGGTCGTAGGGGGCGGTGGTTGTAAATGTTTCGCCGTTCGTCCGGTGGCCGCTAATGCGGTCGGCCTGGATCGTCACGTCCTTGACGTTGCCGTTGTCGACTTCGCGGCGGAAGTCGGAATAGGCGATGTCGGGACCGGCGCTCCGTTGCGCGGTATTCTGGAAGACGTTGAACAGCACCACCAACAGCAGTGCGATGACGATCCAGAGACCCAGATTCTTGACATTATTCACGGCGTTCGACCCATCCGGTCCATCCGGCCACGCCTTGCGGCTTGCCGGACACCACACTCAATTTCAGGAACGAGGCCAGCATCGCGCAATCGCTTGAAGACGAGATTACGGCGCGCAGCCCGGCTTTAACGGACTCGTTCATGGGTAAAAGATAGGGCCGATCCCCCGGCTTCGCCAGTGACGACCCTCCAATCCTGCGGAAAATCCACAGAAAGCCCTAACGGCGAAGTTCCAGCTCAAACAACCGAGCCATCCGCAGCAATCTGCGGATATTGACCGAAAGGCAGCCAGAACCGCGTCCGGCCGATCGCGCCTCCGCGCTCGGGCAGAAACGCCAGCATCCCAGCCGCGCCCTCGGCCCGCCGCGCCGGCCTCACCATCGCACCCGCCAAAGTCCGCCCGGAAAACGGCGTATCTGCACGGATGGCCGCCGCCAACCGGTCCCGTTCGGCCCGCGTTCCGGGGTGATCCCGCCCGCCCGACAGCCTTAGCAGCGCGCCCAGCGCTGCATCCATTCCCTCCGCATCCAACTCCCGCAGGCAGCTCCGGTCGGCCAGCACCCGCGCTGCAGAGACCTCCGCGCCTTCCAGCGCCGCCACCGCCGCCCGCTCAGCCGCCGCGCGCGCCCGCTGCAACACCGTCACATCGCCCACATCGGCATCCGCCCCCGCCACGCGCAACCGCACCCGCTCAAAGCGCGGATCGGTATTGGAGGGATCGCTGATGAAATCCTGCCTTTGTCCGGCCAGCCAGGCGACCAGCGCCGCCTTCCGCAAGCCGATCAAGGGCCGCATCAACCTGACCGGCGCGTCCGGCAACTCCGCCTGCGCCGGTATCCCCGCCGCGCCGGTCGCTCCAGTGCCATGCGAGCGCCGCATCGCCACCGTCTCGATCTGGTCGTCCAGCGTATGCCCGGTCATGAACCCGGAGAGCCCTTCGGCCAGACAGGCCTCGGCCAACAGCCGGTAGCGCGCCGCCCGCGCGGCCGCCTGAATGCCGCGCGACGGCTTCTCACCGGCCCAGATCAAAATGCGATGTGTCAGCCCCAGCGCCGCCGCCCAATCGCCCACCTGCGCCACTTCACGCCCCGAACCGGCGCGCAATCCATGATCGACCGTCAGCACCAGTGGCCTGAACTGCGCCGCAAGGCGCATCAGCGCCACCGAGTCAGGCCCGCCGGACACCGCCACCGCAAAGCGCGGCGCCGGTTGAAAGACCGCCAGTGCGGCGGCGAAGGCCGTCTCTACTTGCACCCGGCCTTCTTGGCCTCGCGGTCGGCGCGGCCAAGAATGGCGTCGCTCGCATTGGGGTATTTCCCCTTGATCGCGGCGAGCGTCGTGCAGCCATCCTTCTTGCGGTCGAGATTGATGAGCGAAAGACCGAGCTTCAGCATCGCCTCCGGCCCTCGTCCAGCGCTCGGATATTTCTTCAACACTTCGGCAAACGCCACTGCCGCGCTCTCATAGTCCTTGCGGACATAGTGGATGTCGGCGATCCAGTACTGCGCCTGCGCCGCTTCATCGCTTTCGGGATAGCTGCCGACCACTTGCTTGAACAGCTTCAGCGCGTCGTCGTATTCGGCGCGCGTCAGACGGTCCATCGCGTTGTTGTAGAGCGACTCGACGTCCTGCCCCTCGGATGGCGCAGGAATGTCGCCGATCGTTCCCGGCGGCCGTGGTCCGCCGACATCCGGATTGGACGACGGCTCAGACGGCATCCCGCTGCCGGTGTCGCTGCCACTATCGGCGCTCGCCGGCGGCGGCGATACACCCGGATTACCCTCCAGCTGGTTCAGACGGAAATTCGTCTCCGTCTCCAGCTGGGTCAGCTTGTCCTTGATCGTCTTGATGTCATAGCCGAACTGCTCGACTTGGCCCGTCAGGTTGCGCAGCGACTGCTCCATATCGTTCACCCGCTGCGGCGACCCGCTACCACCGCCGCCCGATGGCGCCCCGCCCTGGGACATCTGGTCCTGCAGATCGCGGAGCTGATCCTCGATCCGCTGGAGGCGGTCCTCCATATTATAGGGGTCATACGACTGGCTCAGCGCCGGGCCGCTAAGGGCGACCGTCGAAAAGGCGAGCGCCAACAGTGCGGCGCGGGGAGCAAAGTTCATCTGCATGGATCCTGTCGTAGCGAAGGCTTAGCGATGCGCCAAGGGCAGGGACTATATTTGACGCAGGATTGGGCCGGAACTGTGACCGCTCGCGAGGCTGTTACCAGGGCTTGAGCCGCGTTCATCCCCGCGTCAATCTCCGCCGCCTCTCACCGGGATCCCAGCGCATGACCTCGCCCTACGACACCGACCTGCCCAAAAACCCGGCGAACTACACGTCTCTAACTCCGCTCGCCTTCCTGGAGCGGGCCGCCGACACCTTTCCGGCCCGCCCGGCGGTCCTCCACGGCGACAAGACCTTCACCTATGCGCAGTTCCGCGCCCGCTGCCGCCGCCTCGGCTCTGCCCTTAAGGCGCGGGGCCTCGGCTATGGCGACACCGTCGCGACCCTGATCCCTAACGTCCCCGCCCAGCTTGAAAGCCACTACGGCGTGCCGATGACAGGCGGCGTTCTCAACACCATCAATTACCGCCTCTCCGCCCAGGAGGTCGCCTTCATCCTCGACCATGGCGAAGCGAAAATCCTCATCGCCGACCACGAATTCGGAGCCCTCGCCAAGGCCGCCGTCGCGCTGTCCAAATCCAAACCCGTCGTCATCGGCGTCTTCGATGCCGAACTCGAAGGCGGCGAGGCGGTTGGCGAGATCGATTACGAGGATTTCATCGCCATGGGCGATCCCGACTATCGCGGCGAACCCTTGGCCGATGAATGGAGCGCCATCTCGCTCAACTATACCTCTGGCACCACCGGCAATCCCAAAGGCGTCGTCTTCCACCATCGCGGTGCCTACCTGCTCGCCATGGGCAACGCCATTACTGCCTCGATGTCAGCGCATCCGGTGTTCCTGTGGACACAGCCCATGTTCCACTGCAACGGCTGGTGTTTCACCTGGACACTCTCTGCCGTCGCCGGCACCCATGTGTGCCTGCGCAAAACCGAAGCAGCGCGCATGTACGGCGCCATCGCCCGTCATGGCGTCACCCATATGTGCGGCGCGCCCGTCGTCATGAACATGATGGTCAACGCCGCCGACGATCAGAAGAAGACCTTCCCCGGCACGATCGAATTCTACACCGCCGCGGCACCGCCCCCCGCCGCCGTGCTGCAGAAAATGGAAGCTGCCGGCTTCCGCGTGACGCACCTTTACGGCCTCACCGAAACCTACGGCCCCAGCGTCATCAATGCCTGGAACACCGATTGGGACGCCGAAGAACCCGCAGAACGCGCCCGCCTCAAGGCCCGACAAGGCGTCCGCTATCCGGTGCTCGAAGACCTTGCCGTGATGAACCCCGAAACCCTGGAGCCGGTCCCCAAGGACGGCGAAACGATGGGCGAGGTCTTTTTCCGCGGCAACGTCGTGATGAAGGGCTACCTCAAAAATCCCAAGGCGACGAAGGAGGCTTTCGCCGGCGGCTGGTTCCACTCTGGCGATCTCGGCGTCTGGGACACTGACGGCTATATCCGCCTGAAGGACCGCTCCAAGGACATCATCATCTCGGGCGGCGAGAACATCTCGTCCATCGAAGTCGAAGACGTCCTCTATCGCCACCCCGCGATTTTCGAAGCCGCCGTCGTTGGCCGCCCGGATGAGAAGTGGGGCGAGATCGCCATCGCCTTCGTCACCCTCAAACCCGGCGTCACCGCAACCGAAGCCGAGATCATCGACTTCGTGCGCGGCGAGATTGCGAAATATAAAGCCCCCAAGCAGGTGATCTTCGGCGAGCTCCCGAAAACCTCCACCGGCAAAGTCCAGAAGTTCAAACTCCGCGACCGCGACAAACCGATCGGCGTCTAGCCTATGTCCGCCTGTCATCCTGAGGGCTGCGCAACGGAACCTGCGGGACCATGCCTGAGCGCATCAGGACAAAGTGCTAGGCGCGCTTCCTGCTCACCATTGCAAACACTGCGCCCGCGATCAGCCCCGCGACACCCTGCGCCGCCACACCGGCCATCGAGCGCGCGCCCGGCACCACCATCATGCCCAGCGCCAGCTTCAGCGCGACGAAGATCGCCACCAGCGCCACCGCGCCGGCGCCCGCATACCACCAGAAGCGCAGCGACGGGCTGAACCACACGATGATCCCCGCAACTCCCAGTCCGACAAAAAGTGCGACCGCCACCAGAACCGGATAGAGCCCGAATCCCAGCCCGGTGCCATTGATGAAGATCAGCCCGTAGAGCGTGTGCCCGAACCAGGCGACTCTGTCGGAGATCGACAGGCTCGCCCCGCCACCTGCCGCGGCCAGCCAGCCCTGCTGGTCGAAGAACGACAGCGCCATCGCCCCCACCACGATGCACACGGCCACCGCCGCCAGCCACCCGAGCAACACCCGCACCATGTTCCGACCCCTTTGCGTTCTTGTCGACGATGTTATTCCCTACATGCAGGAAAGCGCAAAGCGCCCATCAGGAGACGACCGCCTTATGACGACATCCGCCCTGCTTGCCTCCGCTGGCCTCGCCGCGCTGCTGACCCTCACGGCCGCCGCCGAACCGCCGGTCATGGACGCCCCTATCGCGACCGATCCCGCGACCTACAAGGTCGAGACCGTCGTCACCGGGCTCGACCATCCCTGGAGCCTCGCCTTCCTGCCCGATGGCGGCATGCTGGTGACCGAGCGCAATAACGGCCTCCGCCTCGTGCGCGACGGCAAGCTGGTCGGCGACCGGCTCGAAGGCCTCCCCGAAGCCTTCAAGGAAGGTCAGGGCGGCTATTTCGATGTCGTGCTCGACGCTAACTTCGCGGACAACAGCCTGATTTACGTCTCCTATGCCGACGGCACCGGCGCGGCGAACCACACGGCCGTCGCCCGCGCGAAATTCGACGGCACGAGACTGAGCGACGTCACTGTCATCCTCCGCAATACGCCCGACAAGGACACCGGCGCCCATTTCGGCGGCCGCCTCGTCGTCCTGGCGGATGGCACGCTCCTGCTCACCACCGGCGACGGCTTTGTCTATCGCGAGAAGGCGCAGGATAAATCCTCTGGCCTCGGCAAAATCCTGCACTTCGATACCAACGGAAAACCCGCCGCCGATAATCCGTTCCTGAATGAAGCCGGCACAATGCCGTTCATCTGGTCCTACGGACATCGCAACCAGCAGGGCCTCGCGCTCGATCCCGCCACCGGCAATGTCTACCAGACCGAGCACGGCGCGCTCTCGGGCGACGAGGTCAACCTCATCAAGCCGGGCCTTAACTATGGCTGGCCGGTGGCCACTTATTCGGTCGACTATTCCGGCTCGGAGATTTCTCCGTACACGGATCGCCCCGGCATGGAGGCGCCCATCGCTGTGTGGAGGCCGGAACGCTTCGCCCCCTCGGGCCTCGTGGTCTATCGCGGCGCGCTCTTCCCCGATTGGGACGGCGACCTCCTCGCCGGCGGCCTCGCCGAACAGCGCGTCGACCGCATCGACCTCGACGCCTCGGGTAAAGTCGTCGCCCGCCACGCCCTCTTCGGCGAACTCTCCGAACGCATCCGCGATGTCCGCGTCGCCCCCGACGGTGCCGTCTACCTCCTCACCGACACCGAAGACGGCAAAATCCTGAAAGTCACCCCAGCCAACTAACGGACTTTCCTACCCCGTCCTTCACGGGGGAGGTGGCACGCGCAGCGTGACGGAGCGGGCGTGGCTCGCGCCCACCACGGCCCTCGCCGCGCCACAATCAAACGGTTCCCTCCCTCAACCGCCCGGCATAGGTTCGGGCATCGCGCCTTCCGGCGGCTCTTGGGGACTTAATTGATATGCACAAATCGACTGCTCTCGGCGCATTCACGGCGCTTCTCTTCCTCGCACCCGCCGCCCTGGCGATGTCCGAGGGCCCGACCATCGCGCCCGAAAAGATTGCCATCATCGCGGAGACCCCGCCCGAGGCTTATGTCACCGACGTCAAATTCATCGAAAGCGCCGAGGCCGGCGCCAAGATCTATTCGACCGCCGGCGGCGACCCGGCGATCAACGGCCTCTACACCTTCATCGCCATAGGCGGTGAGGGGCCAGACGATCAATGGCACGTCTTCCAGATCGGAGATTTCAACTCGTGGAAGATCGCCGAGGAAACGAAAGACTACGTCATCCTCGAAGTCAGCCGCTCCTGGGTCGAACAGAGCTCCGGCGACATCAAGACAATCGAAGAAAAACTGAAAATCCCCCTGGTCGCCTCCGACGCCACCGAACTCACCGTCACCCCGGTGAAGTAGA
>Ga0105044_10004276_pt1 | contig 19626 bp, 9 predicted proteins | sample MAT01_FD_78092 | JGI IMG/M metagenome (GOLD analysis project Ga0105044, IMG submission 78092) | Freshwater microbial communities from Lake Fryxell liftoff mats and glacier meltwater in Antarctica - MAT-01 | ecosystem: Environmental > Aquatic > Freshwater > Ice > Liftoff microbial mat | place...
ACAGGCGTTGATCGTTTGTCCTACGAGGGAATTGTGTTTACAGATTTGCAACGATTTAATGAATTTTAAAAAGCATTTAAAAGGCTTAAATGCTGAACCGGTTTACGGTGGTGCTTCCATATCAATGCAAATTCGGGATCTAAAAAGAGGTGTACAGATAGTAGTAGCTACCCCAGGCCGTTTGATTGATTTGATTGAAAGAAAAGCAATTGACCTGCAAAAAGTGAAATACGTAGTATTGGATGAAGCAGATGAAATGCTGAACATGGGTTTTAGAGATGACATTGATTTTGTATTAAAGAATACTATCTTAAGAGAAAGCATCTGGTTGTTTAGTGCTACTATGCCTACCGCTGTAAAGGCTATTTCGAAAAACTTTATGACTAACCCGATTGAGGTTACCATGGGTAAAAAGAATACTGCAAACGTTAACATCGATCACCAATATTTTATTACACCTGCTCATAGCCGTTATGATACATTGAAACGCCTGGTCGATTTTAACCCGGGTATGTATGGTGTAATTTTTACCCGTACCAAAGCAGATGCCCAGGACGTGGCAGAGCGTTTGGTTAAAGAAGGATACGATATTGAAGCATTGCATGGTGATTTAACCCAGCAACAAAGAGATAAGGTAATGGGCCGCTTCCGTGCCAAAAGCATTCAACTATTGATTGCAACCGATGTTGCTGCAAGAGGGATTGACGTAGATGGTATTACGCACGTTATCAATTACGAATTGCCAGATGATATTGAAGTGTACACCCATAGAAGTGGTCGTACTGCAAGAGCTGGTAAAAGTGGAATTTGTATCACCATCTGCCATAGCAGGGAAGCTTACAAAATCAGGTCGATTGAAAAAATGATCAACGCACAGTTTCATCGTTTAGATATACCAAGTGGTAAAGATGTTTGCCGCAAACAGTTTTTTCATTTTATGGATAAACTGATGGATGCAGATATTTCGAACAATGAATACGAAACTTATATGCCTGATCTGGAATCAAAGTTTGCAGACATCAGCAAAGAAGATGTGTTAAAAAGAGTGGCTGCATTGGAGTTCAACCAATTTTTAAAATATTACGAGCATTCAGACGACCTGAACGTAAAAACAGATTCAAGAGAAAGAAGAACGGAGAGTAGCTTTAGAGATGCAGGTAGCGGCGACCGAAGAGAGCGGACAACCTTTGCACGACCAGACAATGGTTTTGCGAGACTATTCATCAACCTTGGTACTAAAGATGGTTTTTACAAAGCTAGTTTTTTACAATTCATTTTAGATGAAAGCAATTTAAGCAAAGAAGTATTAGGCAAGATCGACATTCGTGAAATGAATGCATGGGTTGAAGTGGATAAAGCTGCTGCTCCTAAAATGATTAAAAGCATGGATGGCAAAAAATACAATGGCCGACTGGTGAGAATGAATGAAGCAGACGGTGGATTTAAAAGAGCCGGTGATGAAAGAAGCGATAGAGGCGGTGATAGAAATGAAGGAAGAAGTGATAGAAGCGAAAGAAGTGAAGGAAGGGGTGAAAGAACAGAAGCAAGAAAGAGAATTCCAATGAGGGAAAAAAGATAATTATTGAGTTTGCTTTAATAAAAAATGCCGGAAAACTTTCCGGCATTTTTTATTAAAGCATTTAAAGTAAAATTAAACCCGTTGCATAATTCTCCTTTAGGGGATGGGGGCTTCACACCAATTCAATCACCGTAATCTCCGGCATAATCCCTACCCTGCCCGGATAACCGATAAAACCAAAGCCACGATTTACATACAGTTTTTGTTTTACATCTTCATACAGACCCGCCCATTGTTTATATACGTATTGAACCGGGCTCCATTTAAAACCCGGTATTTCAATTCCAAACTGCATGCCATGCGTGTGTCCACTCAGCATCAAATCCACATCATTGTATTTTGATTTTACTTCTGCATCCCAATGGCTTGGGTCGTGGCTCATCAATATTTTAAAAGGATATTTTTCCGTGCCAGGATGAGCAAGGTCCATCCGGCCATGTTTAGGAAAATTGGCTTTAGCGCTCCAGTTTTCAATCCCCATTAATGCGATCTGGTCGCCATCCCTTTCCAACACTACATGTTCATTCATCAACAAACGCCAGCCGAGGGTTGCATGCACCTGTTTTAAGTTTTCCAAATTCTGCTCTTTGCTGATTCCATCTGATGGCCATTTTACATAATCGCCATAATCGTGATTGCCTAAAGTAGAGAATACGCCCATGGGTGCCTTCAGTTGGTTAAAAACATCCAGGTAATCATCCATTTCGGTGGCTTTATCATTTACCAGATCGCCTGTAAATAATATAACGTCTGCCTTTTCATTTAATATTTCCTGTATACCATGCAATACGGCCTTTTTATCTGTAAAGCTTCCGCTATGAATATCACTGATATGCAAAACCTTTAGCCCTTTAAAGCCTTTGGGCAAATTATCAAAAGCCAGTTGGATCCGCTTGATATTATACTTATACTTATTGCCAAAGCCATACACCAGGCTACTAAACAAAGTTCCGCCAACGGCCAAACCAAACCAACTTAAAAATATTGAGCGGGTAATAGTAGTGTTACCAGAAACTTCCACTCCATTTTTAGGTGTACTATAGAATATTTTGCCCGTAACCCATAAGATGCCCCTTAGTATATCATCGATCAAAACAAAAACCCCGGTACTGATTTTTGCTAAAAACAATCCAATAATGAATGCAAAAAGGTAGGTACGAACTTTTCGTGGTAAAAAATGCTGATCGGTAAAAGCAAACAGCAGGAACCCTACGATCGCCAACACCGTAATTGCCCAGTAGATACTGTACACAATCATTTTTGTTTTGGGTGAGGCCGTTTGTGTTACAGCTTTAACAGCCTGAAATACGTAAGTATCCAATAGTAACATGAAGGCTATAAACAAAACAGCACCAACAGGAGAACGCATAAAAGATATTTATGTTTATTGAAGAATTTAATTCCTGCAAGCCCGGAATGCTGCGGAATTTTAATACAGCCGAAATTAGGGCTTCTACATTTAAGTTTCCGTTAGGGAATCAAGATCACTATTGGCCGGAAGTCCAGTTAATAAATTCGTCCAATTGCCCATTGATTGCTTTTAGCGTGGATGCATCTGTAAAATGCCCCTCCGCATCCATTAATTTGTCAACTGTCGAAATGGGTAACTTATTGTGATGCACCATCACTTTTACATGATTCAATACATCCGATAAATGATCCATCCCTCTTAAATTACCAGCTCGTCCGGTACTAACACCCGTAAGCAAAGCCTTTTTATGCCACCACAAAGCATGCGTTTTGCCGGTATCAAATAACAATTTCAAAGCGCCGGGAAAACTACCGTTGTATTCAGGAGAAATAAAAATATAATGCTGAAAAGGTATAATTAGTTCATTTTCAATCTTTTCAAAGTCAGCATCTCTTTTAAGCAAGTTCAAAGCTTCCAAAGACAGCAACACTGAATCGACTGATTTTTCCTTTAATATACGCTGGTATTCTTTGGCTACTTTCAATGTGTTGCTACCCGCCCTGTTTGTTCCTGAAATTATTAGATACATTTTTGCTTTTTATTTTGTTTAATGATTCATTGCAACAACTAAACAGGAGCTTTGTTCCCGAATTTTAATTGAATGGCCATATTTATCGAAAACCAGGTGCTTTTGCTTGAAAGAATTGGTGTAGCGATAAAGATAGATGAATAAAATTCATGTTTAAGAAACCAAATCAATCGATCATTTTGTTTTAATCAAATTGTGGTTTATAGTTCATTTTCAAACAGTACCTTTGCCAATTCTGAAATAAACAGGAATCAGCATCGCACTGAACGGAAACTGAACCAAATACTTTATCACAATTAACAATTCTCCCCGAGGGAATAAGTATGGCAAGAATAATAGGAATAGCAAACCAGAAAGGTGGAGTAGGTAAAACAACTACAGCAATTAATTTAGCAGCAAGTTTAGCTGTACTGGAGTATAAAACATTGCTGGTGGATGCAGATCCCCAGGCAAACAGTACCACCGGTGTTGGCTTTGATTTACACAATATTACCCAGAGCCTTTACGACTGTATGGTAAATGAAGTAAATGCGAAAGATGTCCTGTTAAAAACGGATGTTCCCAATCTCGACCTGATTCCTTCACACATTGACCTGGTAGGTGCGGAAATTGAAATGATCAATTATCCTAACCGGGAAGGTGTTTTAAAAAAAATACTGGATCCAATCCGGGATGAATATGATTTTATTGTGATTGATTGTTCTCCATCACTTGGTTTGATTACTGTAAATGCGTTGGTTGCCTCCGATAGTGTTGCAGTGCCGGTACAAACAGAATTTTTCGCTTTAGAAGGCTTGGGTAAATTATTAAATACGATTAAGATTGTGCAAAACAGGTTAAACCCTGAATTACAAATAGAAGGGATACTAATGACCATGTATGATGGCCGTTTGCGTTTGTGCAACCAAGTGGTAGCAGAAGTTAGAAGGCATTTTGAAGAAATGGTTTTCAGCAGCATCATCCACCGCAATACCCGGTTGAGCGAAGCTCCCAGTTTTGGCAAACCAGTAATTCTGTACGATGCAGAAAGCAAGGGCTCTATCAACTACCTGAACCTGGCCAAAGAAATTTTACAGAAAAACAATATGACAAAAATTAAGCAGGAAGATAGGGTAATGAGCTAATTGGCTAATGTGCTAATTGGCTAACTAATACCGGCTGCTGCTGTTTTTTTTTAAATATTTTTAAATTATTCTCGCTTTATTAATTAGCAAACAAGCTAATTATCAAATTAGCTAATTATACTTATGACTCCTCCCAATAAAAAAGACGCATTAGGAAAAGGTATCCGCAGTTTATTGCAAAATATGGATGCCGACCTTAAAAACACTGCTGGCAATTTAAGAACAGATGTGGTTGAAAAAACAACTTCCACCAATCGGATAGCACTTGACCAAATTGAAATCAATCCAAAGCAACCCCGTAAAGATTTTGATGAGGCAGCACTGAGTGAGCTGGCCGCATCGTTAAAAATCCATGACATTATACAGCCGCTTACGGTTAGCAGAATGGCTTCCGGAAAATACCGTCTGATAGCAGGTGAGCGCCGTTTTAGAGCAGCGAAAATTGCAGGTTTAAAAGATGTGCCGGTATATGTGCGCCAGGCCAATGATGCAGAATTGCTGGAGCTGGCTTTGTTGGAGAACTTACAAAGAGAAAATTTAAACTCAATAGAAATTGCCCTCAGCTACAAAAGGTTAATGGACGAGTTGGATTATACACAGGAGCAGGTAGCAGAACGCATGGGTAAAGAGCGAAGTACTGTTACCAATTACATTCGTTTATTAAAATTACCACCCGATATTCAGATAGCCGTTCGTACCGGTGTTATCACCATGGGACATGCTAGGGCATTGATTAGCGTGGATGTGGTGGATAAACAATTGTTTATTTTTTCTGAAATAAAAAGCAAGGAATTATCTGTAAGACAAACGGAAGACCTCGTTCGTAAAATGTACACCGGCGTAGAGGTTGTTAAAAATCCGGTAAAAGCCCAGTTGCCTCCTGCCTTTAAAAAAATAGAAGATAATTTAGCATCTCAATTTAACACCAAGGTAAAAATGGTGCACAACAAAAAAGGCTATGGTGCCGTAACATTTGAATATTATTCATTGGAAGAATTAAATGGACTGTTGGATAAATTGAATATTAAAGTTAGTTGATGCAAAAATTACTGTCAATATTTTTAATCATTGGTTTGTGTTTGGTAGGCGTTGATTTGCAAGCGCAAGTAAAAACTGACAGTAGTGCTATTATCACAAAAAAAATCACTGACACCAGTAACCAAAAAAAGGCAAAAGTTTTCGACCCACGTTTAGCTACAAAACGCTCAGCCATGGTACCCGGTTGGGGACAGATCTACAATAAGAAATACTGGAAATTGCCGCTTGTTTATGGTGGCTTAGGTGTAACGGCAGGCGTATTTGTTTACAATGTAAAAAACTACCGCCTTTTGCGTTTGGCCTACATTTACAAAACCGATAAAGACTCTACCAATGATAAAAACATAGACCCCAAATTTAAAAATCTATCTGCGGGTGCGCTTAGAAGTTACAGAAATTCCTTTCGGCAAAATGTTGATTATTCCGTGCTCTTTTTCATTGTTTTTTGGGGGCTCAATGTAGCGGATGCAACTGTTGATGCACATCTGAAAGCATTTGATGTAAATGACAACCTAAGCCTTCAGATAAAACAGGGATATAGCCCGCTGGCAAACACCACCGGCATTAGCCTGGTATTAGATATTCACTCCAAAAAAATGAGAGCAGGTAAATAATTATATTTGCTTTTTAAATCATCAAAAACTTATCATGGATTCAAATACCAGTGCTGCTGTCGGCACAAGCAATCTTCTCAAAATTGCATTAATCGGTTACGGAAAAATGGGGAAAGCCATTGAAGAAATTGCGGTTACAAGAGGACATAACATTGTACTAAAAATAGACATCGATACAGCGGCACAGTTCACCAAAGAAAACCTACAGCGTTGTGATGTGGCCATTGAATTTACCAGTCCGCACAGTGCGGTTGAAAACATACTTACCTGCCTGGATGCAGGCATACCTGTAATAAGCGGCAGCACCGGCTGGCTGGCACGTTGGGAGGAAGCAAAAGCCAACTGCGAAGCCGTAAATGGAGCCATGGTATATGCGAGTAACTACAGCGTGGGTGTAAATATATTTTTTGAAGTCAATAAATTTTTAGCCCGGTTAATGGATCCGCAAAGCGACTATGATGTGAGCATGGAAGAAATCCATCACACCGAAAAAAAAGATGCACCAAGCGGCACCGCCATTACTTTAGCCGAACAGATTTTAGAAAACATCGGAAGAAAAAAAGAGTGGGTTAACCAACGCAGTATATCGCCGGAAGAACTGTCTATCATCAGTGAAAGAATTGACCCTGCACCCGGCACACACAAAATAAAATACAGCTCTCCGGTAGATGATATTGAGATCATTCATACAGCGCATAACCGCAAGGGTTTTGCAACCGGGGCTGTGCTGGCCGCAGAATTCATACAAAATAAAAAAGGTATTTTTAGCATGAAGGATGTGCTGGGGTTTTAATTAGAACCCTCGTGTGCTGCATAATAAACAGCCATACAAATTTACAGGGGCGCAGATGGCTTTCACTTAAACCATGTAAGCCTCTACCAAAGCCATTCAATTCAAAATAAAAAAATCAACTGATTGTTGTTCACAGTTAACAGCGATCAGTTTTCCTACTTTCCTTATTCACCCCCATGTAAGCAATCGTCTTCTCTTACTGTACACTTCATTTTAGTCTATTGTTTTTATCCGCCATTACATTTAAAACAAATCTGTTTGGTGATATATATGAAATAGTTTAGCTTTTCAGAAATTATCCAAAGGGAATAAAAATGAAAAGCCTGAAACTGCTGCTGTTGCTATTGATTCAATTTGCCAGTATTCAATTTATTACAGCACAAAAAAACAAAGCGCTCCTCGACAGTTTGGAAAAACTAGTCCCCATTCAAAAGGATTCTTCATTGGTACAAACACTCAATGAGCTTACCTGGCAATACCGGATGGTTGATAAGGATAAAGCCATCGAATATGGAAACAAGGCCATCGAATATGGAAACAGGGTGAAATTCAACAAAGGAATTGCGCAGGCCTACAACGACCTGGGAATCATCTATTTTGATAAAGAAAATTATGACACGGCAATACTGCTGTATAATAAAGCCATCCTCATAAGGCAAAAACTAAAAGACGAAAAAGGCATTGCCAAACTACATAATAAAATTGGCATCGTTTACCAAAAACAGGGGCTGTTTGACAAGGCTTTAGAGAACCAGTTTAAAGCATTGTCCCTTTTTGAAAAAGCGGCAGACCAGGTAGGCATTTCTTATTCGCTCAATAATATTGGCATCATCCATCAAAATATGGGATTGTATGAAAAAGCCATTGAATACCAGGAACGATCCATCCGAATCAAAGAGGTGATCGGCGACAAATATGGCCTTTCTGGTTCCTATGTAAATATTGCAAACGACTTTCTAAACCTAAAACAATATGACATTGCAGCATCTTATTATAGGAAAGCAGTTGCCATTACACGAGCCATTGGTGATAAAGAATACCTTTCAAATGCACTTAATAACCTCGGTAACTTGTACCTGATTACCGGAAAACTTACAGAAGCCATTCCACCGATTGAAGAATCCTTTCAACTACGGGATACCCTGAAAGACACCAAAGGAATGGTAAGCTGCTTAAATAATTTGGCAGATGTTTACATTCAAAAGAAAATGTACGACACAGCAGAAAGTAAATTGAACCTTGCTTTAAACATGGGATTAAAGGCTGTGAATTGTAAACCTGAAGTAAATAAAGTCTACTTTACCCTTGCAAAATTATTTGAAGCCAAAGGTGCCAATGACCGGGCGCTTGCGATGTATAAATTATATTCCAATACAAAAGATTCTTTATACACATATGACCTGAGCCAGCGATTTGCAGAACTGGACACCCGATACAAAAGCCTGGAAAAAGAAAAGATAATTCAGCAACAACAGTTTGATATTACCCGGAAAAATTACTGGATCATCAGTATAAGTGGCTTGTTACTGTTGAGCGTACTATTGGGGTACTCCTGGTACAGAAGATACAAGTTGCGACAGGAACGTAAAATTCAGGCGGAAATAATCACCCAGCAAGACCTATCTACAAAGGCCGTATTGCAAGCTGAAGAAAATGAGCGCAAAAGAATAGCTGCAGATTTGCATGATGGTGTAGGGCAATTGATGAGTGCAGCAAAGATGAATTTATCGTCCGTTGAAAATGACCTGCCATTTAAAACAGCAGCGCAAAAATCGGCTTACCAAAAAGCCATTGCACTTGTAGATGAAAGTTGTAAAGAAGTAAGAAGTATTAGTCACCAGATGATGCCCAATGCTTTACTAAAAAGTGGCCTGGCCAGCGCAATTAAAGAATTCATCGATAAGATAGACAGCAGCGTTATTAAAATAAACCTGCACACCGAAGGATTGAATGAACGGCTTGACAGCAATGTGGAAACCGTATGCTACAGAGTGATACAGGAATGTGTAAATAACGTGATCAAACATTCTGGTGCCAATACGTTGGAAATATCCCTGATAAAAGACGTGGATGGCATTTCAGCTACTATCGAAGACAATGGAAAAGGATTCAATGCAAAAGAACTTTTCAAATTTGAAGGCATTGGTTTAAAAAATATCCGCTCCAGAATTCAATACCTGAAAGGAACCGTTGATTTTGATTCAGAACCAAGTAAGGGTACACTGGTTGCAATACATATTCCGATAACTTAATGTTTAGTTTTATCAAATGTTCATAACATTTAGTTCAATATCTTCGTTTTTGTTATAACTTAATCGGGTAAATATATAGCCTCACGAGCATAAGAAAAAAATGAGTAACAAAAAAATTTCGCTGGCAATTGTTGACGATCATCAAATAGTGATAGATGGGCTTAAATCCTTACTACAGGGCCTGGAAAATTTTACAGTTGTAGCTGAATGTAATGAACCCTTGCAGATGCTGGAAACATTGAAGCATGAACCCGTTGATATTTTATTAACCGATATTATGATGCCCGTGATGAATGGCGCCCAGCTTGCCAAAGAAGTGCATCGGCTTTATCCTTCTATTAAAATACTTGCCTTATCCATGAGCGGGCAGGGCGAACTGGTGAATCAAATGATAGACGATGCAGATATTGCAGGATATGTTTTAAAAAATATTGGCAAAAAAGAATTCATTCATGCATTGGAAAAAATATCCACCGGCGGCATTTATTTTAGCGATGAAGTGCTAAACGAGATGACCAAAGCCAGCGAACTAAAAAGAGAAAATATAGAAGTAAACCTTACCGCAAGAGAAATGGAAATCATTAAACTAATAGAGAGGGAATACAGCAACAAGTCAATTGCAAACAGTTTATTTCTGAGTGAACGAACAATTGAAACACATCGCAAAAACATTTTCAGAAAAACAAAAACCAACAGTGTTTTAGGATTGATCAAGTATGCTTACGAGCACAAACTGGCATAGTTTTGTCGAATCTATATTGCCCGCTGCTACTGATAGCCCTTAGCCTGTAACAAAAACAATTCCGCATAACGACCGCCTTTTTTCAACAATTCTTCATGACTGCCTATTTCAAGTAATTGGCCTTTTTCAAGCACCAAAATGCGGTTGGCCATTCTTACAGTTGAAAACCGGTGAGAGATCAGCATCGCAGATTTATCCTTTGTCAGTTCAGCAAAACGTTCAAACACTTCAAACTCGGCCCTGGCATCCAAAGCTGCAGTAGGTTCATCTAAAATCATTAACTGAGCATTGCGCATATAGGCTCTGGCGAGTGCGATTTTTTGCCATTCACCTCCAGATAATTCAACCCCTTTATTAAAACGGCGGCCCAGCATCTGGTCATATTTATCCGGAAATTTTTCGATGATTAAATTAGCAAGGCTTTGAGTGGCCGCATTTTTAATCAATTCTTTATTGTCTTTTTCTTTGATATTGCCCATTGCAATATTTTCCGAAGTCGTCATTTGGTAACGCAGGTAATCCTGAAAAATGATACCAATCTCCGATCTCAGTTCGCCCATATCATATTCCCTCAGATCATGCCCATCTAGTAAGATTCTGCCTTCCGTAGGTTCGTACAATCTTACCAGCAATTTAACGAGTGTTGTTTTGCCAGCGCCGTTTTCGCCTACCAATGCCAGCTTCTCGCCGGCATGCAAAGTGAAATTTAAATGCCTGTTGGCCCATTTACTGGAATTGAAATATTTGAATCCTACGTTCTCAAACACAAAGCCCTTTTGAATTGGTTTTGGAAAAGGGCGGGGATTTTTAGGTGCCACGATTCTCGGTTTGATTTTAAAGAAGTCAAAAAAGTCACGCAGGTGTAAAGCACCTTTTGCTACCATGCTTACCCTACGCATTACATTTTGAGAAATCATCCCCAACTGGCGGATAGTTCCGATCAGGAAAGTAAGCCCCCCAATGGATATAGTTCCTGCCAATACACCCTTTATTATAAAAATAAAAGCAACATAATAACCTACAGAACCAGGCAGGGTTAAAATCGTTCCTAAAATAGAACGTTTCATTTCCAGGTTGCGGGTTGCCCTAAAAAAATTACCGGAGATTTTGCGAAAGCGTCCGATAAAAAAATCAGATAAATCAAAGAGTCTAACTTCTTTAGCAGACTCATCACTGCTGCCGATAAACATAATGTATTCCATCTCCCTGCGACCATGTGTTTGGCTGCGGATAAGGCTATAATTTTTTGCATTAAAATGGGCTTCCCCAAGGAAGGAGGGAATGATAGATACCAATAATACAACGATTAGCCACGGATTGAATGTAATCAGTCCTGCTGCAAGGAAACCAATCGTGATAAAATCCTGGAACTGGCTAAAAACCTGCGATAACAAGGCAGCCCGCCCATTGGTTTGCTGCCGGGCCCTTTCAAGTTTATCATAAAATTCAGCATCCTCAAACTGGTCTAAATCAAGTGTGGTAGCATGGCTCATTAATTTAATGGAAGTGCGGTAGGTAAGCAATTCGCCCAGTAGTGCATCAACCAATATAATGGTTCTCCCGAGAGCAGTGCTAATAATTACCAGGGCAAATTCAACTCCGATCAATTGCCATAGGTGAGTGTGGGGAAGATTTTCATTTCCGGCCCGGGTAAGCAACACCACCTGATCGATGATCAGTTTACCGGTGTATAATAATCCCAGCGGCAAAACAGACTGCATCAGGCGTAAGATTCCGTTTAAAAAAGTAAGCCACGGACTGGTTTGCCAGACCAGTTTAAAAAAAAGTGGAATATTTTTGAACGCAGCCAGCCTTTCTTTGATGGTTAATTTTTCAGAGGAATAATCACCGCTGGGTTTCACATTGAATACATAACTCCAAATTTGTTTGAACATAATTTAAACTCCTATAAATTGTTAAACTGCAAGGTATCACATCAACAATTTTTTATCCTTTTTAAAATGAATAAATTTCTTATTTCACCCCTCAACTTACCAGCGTGTTTTAATGAATCAAGTGCAATAAAAACGGAACATTTGCAACATCGCATTTACCATCCTTATCCTGTTTTCAACAAATTCTATAGACGTTGAGCATGACATTTTTGGTGTTTGCGTCATGGAGCTATTGAAAATTAATTGTGGCAGAACGTGTTTAGTCTAATGCCGTGGCGTTTTCTAGTCATTTGAACCTATGTTAAGATGATACTGTACCAATCTGGCAAATTCATTCCCCTGCTCAAGATCAAATATTTCAGAATGTTCTCCCTCCACATCATGAATTTTTACATTATGAGCATAGAACTTCCACATATTCTTAATTTCATTGGATAAATATTGCTTCCCATAGGTAATATTCATGGTTTTATCCATGAAATAATAATGCTCTTTTGCAAAAAATAATATAATTCCACCCTCGTATGGTGTTAGTTTATATTTTCTGGCAGCATTTATATAAACTTGTGCAGATTCATCAAACACTTCCAGTCCAACAAATTCACTCTCTTTAGTGGAACCGATTTTCTTACCTACTTTATTGTAAGATTTGGAGATGGCATTTATTTTATATTTAATTGCCTTCCGGGTATGTTTGGTAAACAGAAAAGTTTCGAAATTCAATTTTAAAACCAGTCTCAACATTTTTATTTTCATTACACCAACAATCTGGTAAACAGGATTTCGATTTACAGGTAACCTTTTGTCTACATTTCTTATTATAGTATCAAACATTGCCAGCAGTTGTATTTCTTTGCCGCTTTCCTTTAATTGCTTAGCCATTTCAAAGGCAATGATACCACCCAGGCAATGACCAGACAATGCATAGGGGCCGGTTGGATTATTGGTTAATATTTCTTTTATAAATGTAGTGGCCATTTTTTCAATGTTATCCGGGAATTCACGAATATCTTTTAAATCAATGGGAGATTGTAATGCAAAAACAGGTTGATCGTCATCCAGCATTTTTACAAATTCCCTAAAACGAACTACAGATCCACCACCCCCACAAACAATGTAAAGCGCTGGCTTTCCTGGGGTACCAGCTTTTAATTGCACGAGGTATTTATGATTAGGACCAGAAGGTGCAGAATCATCCAGCTGTTGGGCAATGATTGGAGCCATCCCCGCAATGGTAGGATTAAGGAAGACCTGGCTAATAGAAAGATTTACACAAAAATTTTTGTTTATTAAAAATACCAACCGGATGGCCAATAATGAATGTCCACCTAATTCAAAGAAATTGTCATTTATCCCTATCTTATTGATTTTTAATAATTTCTCCCAGCATTCCGCCAGCCTGGTTTCAGTTTCACAACGGGGTCTGATAAAATCCTGTTGTAACAACTGAAGTTCCTGAAGACCGGGTAATGCCCCCCGGTTAATTTTTCCATTCCGGGTTACCGGCAATTGATCCAATTCAACCAGTAATGCCGGCACCATAAATTCTGGTAATTTCATTTTCAGGAAGGCAATAATCCCCTGTTTGTCGAATTTCCTTTCTGGAACCACATACCCAACCAACTGCCTGTTACCAATTCCATCTTCCCGTGCAAGCACAACAGCCTGCCTAACTAGACCACACTCCTGCAATACAGCTTCAATCTCGCCAAGCTCAACCCGGTAACCCCGTATTTTAACCTGGTCATCTTTCCGACCCAGGTATTCTATATTGCCATCCGGGAGCCACCTTGCAAGGTCACCTGTTTTATAAAGCCTATTACCAGTTGCTATACTGAAAGTATCTTCCACAAATTTCTCCTTTGTCAGATCTGGTAGATTGAGATATCCCTGTGCCACCTGCACCCCACCAATAAATAATTCTCCAGCAACGCCAACGGGTACTGGCTGGGATAAATCGCTCAGGATATACAATTGCATGTTATCAATCGGTTTGCCGATGGGAGGAAGGACAGGTAAATTATCCCCCGCGTTGATGGCATAACTGCTTACTACATGGGCTTCGGTAGGCCCATACTGATTTATAATCCTTACCCCTGTTTTTTTTACCATTGCCTGGATATCTTCTGTTAGCTTTAGTTGTTCTCCCGCTACAATGATTTCCTCTACAGGGAAAGTTTCCAGGGTAAGCGGATCTAAAAATTCAACCAGGGTTTTAAGTACAATAAAAGGAAAAAATAAGTGAGTGAGTTTATACTTTGCCACATCTTTTAATAATTCACTCATATCGCGGCGCCGATCACCACTAATCAGGTAAAGACTACTTCCAAAACAAAGGGTTGAAAATATCTCCTGAAAACTAACATCAAAATTGAGGCTGGCAAATTGAAGTACCCGCCGGTGTTTATTGGTAAATTGTTTCTCCTGCCAGTATAATAAATTTACCATACCCCTGCCGCCCATTTTTACGCCCTTGGGCCTGCCCGTGGAACCGGAAGTGTATATTACATAAACAAGGTGATCGAGAGGAAATTTAACCGACAAATTATTTTTCGGTTGGGTACTAATAGCGTGCTGACTCACTCCGTCTATTTCCAATATCGTTACACATGGCAATACAGGTAAATTAATCTTGCTTTTTGAGGTGCTAATAATTAATAATGCATTTGTGTCTTCCAGCATGTAGCTTATTCTTTCCCTAGGGTAGTCAGGATCTACCGGAACATATACCCCGCCTGCTTTTAATACGGCAAGCACGCTAATGATCATTTCTATACTGCGTTCTATATTTATTGGTACAAGTGTTCCTGGTTTTATACCATTCTCAATTAAATAATGGGCAAGTTGGTTGGACCGTACGTTAAGTTGTTGGTAAGTAAGTTCTTCATCATCAAAAACAACAGCCACTGCCAAGGGGGTAACCGATGCTTGTTCTTCAAATAAATTGATAATGGTCGTATTTTCGGGCCAGGAAGCAATGGTATTATTGAAATCAGTCAGCAACTGGGCTTCTTCAGCTTTGCTGATCATTGTGAGGCAACCTATTTTCTGCTGTGGTTGCGTAGCAATGGAACTAAGTAATTCAGTAAAATGCCTGATCATCCGGCTAATTGTGATTTCACCAAATAGGTTTGTTTTGTATTCTACAAATCCCCGGAGCCCATGCTCACTTTCGGTGATAAAAAATGTCAAATCAAATAGGGCAGTCGTATGTTGATTTTCGCCCCTTGTAATTTTTACATCATTCAATGAAAGTTCAGGAACCTCGGGGGTATTTTGCAAGACAAACATAACCTGGAACAGTGGGCTACGGCCCATATCTCTATTCTTTACTACCGATTCTACTACTTTCTCAAAAGGAACTTCCTGGTTGTCGTAAGCCTCCAAAGTTTCCGTTCTTATCTGTTGCAGAAGGTCAGTAAAAGGAATTTCACTGCTTAAAGTTGTCCTCAATGCAAGCGTATTCACAAAAAAGCCGATCAAATTTTCCAGTTCGTGTTGTTGTCGTCCGGCAATAGGTGTGCCTACACAAATATCCACCTGTCCAGTGTACCGGAACAGCAACACTTTTACTACTGCAAGCAGGGTCATAAACATAGTAGTGCCCTGTTGCTGACTGAATAAACGTAATTTTTCTGTTATTGCCTCATCTAATACAAAACCTGAAGTAGCTCCCTTCGTGCTTTGAGCAACAGGCCTTGGGTAATCCGTTGGTAGCTGTAATGTAGCTACGCCTTCCAATTGCTTTCTCCAGTAGTCCAACTTCTTTTCCAATACTTCCCCCTTCAAATAATTTCTTTGCCAGATCGCATAATCGGCATACTGAATTTTTAACGGCGATAAATGATTTGTCTTGCCTTCTTCAATAGCCGAATACGATGCCATCAAATCCTTTACAATAACCGAAGCAGACCAACCGTCCGAAGCAATATGATGCATGTTGACTACCAATACATTTTCCTGGTCATTTAACACAATCAGTTCGGCCCTGAACATAAAATCTTCCGACAGGTTAAATGGCAGGCTGATAATATGCCTGATGTATTTCATTAACCCCTCCTCATCCTGCTCGTAAGAAGTTCCTTCTGTAATTTTTATTTCCCAGTCATTTTGATCTTTGATATATTGATATCCTTCCCCAGCATTATCACGGATCACTGTTCGAAGTACTTCATGCCGATTGATTAACTGTTTTAAAGAGAAAACCAATCCATCCAAATTCAACTTGCCCTTCAACCGCAATATCGTTGGTAAATGATATTGTACACTCCCTTCCAACTGGTCGATGAACCACAATCGCTCCTGGCTAAAGGATAAGGGAATATGCTCCGGTCTTGGCAACGCCGTTATCGACGGAAGCAGCACGCCTTCTCCTGCTTCTTCCAGGTGTACTGCGAGCGCTGCAATTGTGGGGTAATTGAATAAACTTTTTACCGCTATCTCTACCAACAGCTCTTTGCGGATTGCTGATACCAAACGCATCACCAGCAAAGAATGCCCCCCCAGTTCAAAAAAATTGTCGTGAATGCCTACCCGGTCAATATGAAGAATCTCCTGCCATATATTTACCAGGTTCAACTCTAACTCATTACCGGGTGCTACATATTGTCTTTGTACCAGTTCCGATGCGCCTGGTTCAGGCAATGCTTTTTTGTTCAGTTTTCCGTTGTGTGTAAGGGGTAACCTTTCCAACACTACCCATACAGACGGTATCATAAACTCAGGAAGTCGTGTTTTTAAATAGCTTTGAGTAGCCGTTTTATCAAACACCCCATTTGGCACAATGTAACAAACCAATCGCTTGCTACCGGTAGGATCATTTTTTGCCAATACCACAGCCTCGGCTACCAACTCACTCTGTAATAACACCCCCTCTATCTCGCCGGGCTCTATCCGGTAACCGCGAATCTTTACCTGGTCATCCTTCCTGCCAAGGTAGGCGATGTTGCCATCATTGAGCCAGCATCCGAGATCTCCGGTACTATACAACCTGTTACCCGATTGCTTACTAAATGGATTATTGATAAATTTTTCTGCTGTTAATTTCGGAAGATTCAAATACCCCGGAGCTACCTGAACACCACCTACCAATATTTCACCGGAAACACCTTTAGCCACCAATTGCCCGGATTTATCAACGATAAAAACCTGGCTATTGGCAATGGGTTTTCCGATGGGCACTTTGTTATAAACAACACTGACGGACTGACTGGCATTAAAGGGATGACCATTGGTAACTTTATTAACTGATTCTCCATTGATCTTGGGGAGCGCATTAATGAAATCTAAACTGGTGTCGTAGCACGTAACATCTGCGGTGACTTCACTGGATCCGTAAATATTTAATAGTTTATGTTTATCGGCGGGAAACTGCTTATAAAAATCCTGAATCAGGTCACTGCTAATGGCTTCCCCGCTACAGGTCCAATACTGCAGATTAGGGAGGCTGATTTTTTCCGCCTGCAATTTATCTAACAAAACCTTTAGTAAAGACGGCACCAAAACCCAGCGGGAAATTTTGTAATCAGTTAATTTTATTACCAGGCTATCGAGATCCAATAGGTCCGCCTTTTTAAACAGGATGGTAGTTACACCCTTTGCCAACGGACCAAATAGCTCCCACATATGATCAACAAAACCAATGGAAGTTTTTAAAGCGCATACTTCATTGTTTCCAAATGGATAAGTAGCCCACATCCAGTACATCCTGTTTACAATACCTGCGTTTGGTATACTTACACCTTTTGGTTTACCGGATGATCCCGACGTATAGGTTAACGCAACAATGCTATCAATCTCAAATTGATGCAATAAATTATCAACCGGCCATGTTGCAGCATCTTTAAAATGATCCACCAGAACTACCTGTAGTTGACCATTGGGTGTGAATGCAGGCTGTGATGCGGTATTTGTTACCACGATTAGCGCTCCGGTGTCTTCCAGCATAAAACGTATTCGCTCTTCGGGATAATCTGCATCAATAGGCACGTAAGCTGCCCCTGCTTTTAATATCCCAAAAATACCAGTCACCATATCTATACTGCGTTCTATGCATATTGGCACAAGGTCTCCTGCTTTTACTCCAATACCTTGCAGATAATGTGCAAACTGATTTGACAGTTCATTGAGTTGCAGGAAAGTTAACTGTCCGTCTTCAAAAATTACAGCAATATTTTCGGGCGTTTTTACAACCTGTTCTTCAAATAAACCAATCAATGTTTTTCCTTCAGGATACTCCGTTTTTGTATCATTAAAATCAACTAACAGCTCCTGTTGTTCTTCACTAGTTAACATCGTTAATAAGCCAATCGGCTTTTCTGGTGTAAGCGTTACCGCATTGATCAATTCTTTAAAATGGACAAGCATGCGCCCGATGGTTAACGGACTAAATAAATCACTGCTATATTCCATGATGCCCTGGAGTCCGCTGGTTGTTTCAGCAATGTAGAAAGTAATGTCAAATTTGGCGCTGGTATTGTCAAAATTCACCTTTTCCAATGCAACATTTCCAAAACTTAAATCAGGTACATGTGGTGTATTCTGCATAATAAACATTACCTGGAACAAAGGGCTTTTGCTCATATCCCTTTCACGGGAAACTGCATCTACAACTTTTTCAAAGGGCACATCCTGGTGGTCATATGCCTCTAGTGTGGTAGTGCGAACCTGTTGCAACAGTGTGGTGAAAGAGGCTTCCTCATCTATTTCGCTTCGCAACGCAAGTGTATTGATAAAAAACCCAACCAGGCTTTCCAATTCCTGCTGGTGCCGGCCTGCAATGGGTATGCCTACACATATATCCTGTTGACCACTGTGCCTGTACAGTAATACTTTAAACACCGCCAGCAAGGTCATAAACATAGTAGTGCCCTGTTGCTGACTGAATAAACGTAATTTTTCTGTGGTTGTCTCATCTAATACAAAACCGGAAGTAGCTCCACTCGTGCTTCGAACAACAGGCCTTGGGTAATCCGTTGGTAGCTGTAATGTAGCTACGCCTTCCAATTGCTTTCTCCAGTAGCCTAACTTCTTCTCCAATATTTCCCCTTTCAAATAATTTCGTTGCCAGATCGCATAATCAGCATACTGAATTTTTAACGGTGATAATTCATTTACCTTACCTTCTTCTCTAGCCGAATACAATGCCATCAAATCCTTTACAATTACCGAAGCAGACCAACCATCCGAAGCAATATGATGCATGTTGACTACCAATACATTTTCATGGTCATTTAGAACAATCAATTCGGCTCTTAACATATAATCTTCCGACAGGTTAAATGGCAGGCTGATAATATCCCTGATATATTTCATTAACCGATTCTGGTCCTGTTCATAAATAGCACCTTCTGTAATTTTTAGTTCCCAGCCATTTTGATCCCTGATATATTGATACCCCTCTCCTTCATTTTCACGAATCACCGTGCGAAGTACTTCATGCCTTTTGATTAACTGTTGTAAAGACAATTCCAATGCCTCCACATTCAATTGACCCTTCAACCGCAATACTGTTGGTAAATGATACTGTACACTGCCCTCCAACTGGTCGATGAACCATAAGCGCTCCTGGCTAAACGATAAAGGAATAT
>Ga0105044_10004278_pt1 | contig 19622 bp, 19 predicted proteins | sample MAT01_FD_78092 | JGI IMG/M metagenome (GOLD analysis project Ga0105044, IMG submission 78092) | Freshwater microbial communities from Lake Fryxell liftoff mats and glacier meltwater in Antarctica - MAT-01 | ecosystem: Environmental > Aquatic > Freshwater > Ice > Liftoff microbial mat | place...
AGCAGCAAGAGTAGCAGTAGCGGTCGCCGTAGCAGTAGCAGACAACCGACGGCGAGTTTATTATAGATTACAAGATTCCCTTCGGCTCGTCTGTCCACGCTTTAACCGACCTCAGTGAGGTCGGTTCCACCGCAACCGGTCTTGCTGGTAGAGCTTCAAGGGCGCATCTCTTCAATGGACGGAGTCGGCCAATCCCCGGCCATGATTAGCTCGCTCCGGGTCGCTGCGTGACAGATTCTTCGCACAGCAGAACTCGCGGTTTCGTGCTGGACGGTTGATTAATCGCCTATGCCCAAAATTCCATCCCTCCTTGCCCCCCTCCTACTCGCCGGATCGCTCTCCGTGAGTGCACTTGAGCTCCCGGTGCTTTCCACCGTCAAACTCGGATCCTTTGATAGTGGTGCCGCAGAGATGCTCGACTACGATCCGGTCACCAAGCGTGTCTTCGCCACCAATTCGGAAACGGCGAGCATATCCGTGATTGATATCTCCAAGCCGGAAGCCGCAGCGCTTCTCAAGGAAATCAGCCTCGCCGAATATGGCGATTCCCCCACCTGCGTTTCGACGAAGAATGGATTGGTTGCCGTTACCGTGGCCGCCGCTGATAAGCAGTTGCCGGGCAAGATCGTTTTCTTCACCACCGACGGCGAGTTCGTCAGTGCTCACGAAACGGGCGCGCTCCCCGACAACCTGACCTTCAGCCCCGATGGCAAACACTGTGTCGTCGCCAATGAGGGAGAACCTTCCGACGATTATAAGACCGATCCCGAAGGCAGCATCTCGATCGTGGAGATCGCCGATGGCAAGCCAACCGGAATCACGACGGCGACCTTCGCTGGTGTGACCATTCCCGAGGGAGTGCGTCTATTCGGTCCTGGTGCAAGCGCCGCTCAGGATCTGGAACCAGAATTCGTGGCTATCTCGGGCGATTCCAAAACCGCCTTCGTGGTCTGTCAGGAAAACAACGCCGTTGCCGTGGTCGATCTCGTCGGGAAGAAAGTCACCGCTCTTTATACCCTGGGAACCAAAGACCACAGCCTCGCCGGCGCAGGCTTCGATGCCAGCGACAAGAGTGACGCGGTGGCGATTACTCCCCACCCGGTCAAGGGGCTTTACATGCCCGACTCCATGCTCAGTTTCAACATCGGTGACAAGGGCTATCTCATCACCGCCAACGAAGGTGATTCCCGCGACTACGATGGTTTCAGCGAAGAGACCCGCGTCGCTGACCTGAAGTTGGATGAAGCGGCCTTCCCGAACGCCACTGAATTGCAAGCTGATGAGGCTCTCGGTCGGCTCAAGGCCACGACAACCCTCGGCGATACCGATGGTGACGGCGACTTCGATGAGATCTACAGCTACGGAGCACGCTCCTTCTCCATCTGGACTGAAGACCTGCAACTCGTTTTCGACAGCGGCGACCAGCTTGAGACGATCCTGGCGGAAAAGCTCGGCGGCGATTTCAACAGCAGCAACGATGAGGCCGATGGCTTTAAGAATCGCAGCGACGACAAAGGGCCCGAACCCGAAGCCCTAGCCTTGGGTGAAATCGATGGCAAGCTTTACGCCTTCATCGGGCTTGAGCGCGTCGGGGGAGTGATGGTCTATGATGTTAGTGATCCCACCGCTCCCGTGTTCTCTGGCTACGCCAACACCCGTGACTTCAAAGCCGCCATCGACAGTCCGGAAGCCGGCGACCTAGGTCCAGAAGACCTTGAATTCATTCCCGCCGCCGAGTCACCCAACGGGAAAAACCTCCTCGTTACGGCCAATGAAGTGAGCGGCACGATCACCGTTCACGAGGTAAAGTGAGAGTGGTTTTTGGAGTGCGGCGAGATTTGAAGTTGTCGCATCCCCCCCATCAGGCGTGGCTTTGGCCCGCCGATGGTCTTTGGATTCCTCCATTTGGGTTGTGGATTCCAGGGGATTTTGCAGCGTCAACCAAGGCTTCCAATCACCCACTCCTTGGGCGGCGCGACCAACCGATTTCGCGGACGCCCAACTTTTACTTAGGCGCAGCGGTTGCCGGCCCTCCAACGACTCGCCGCTACATCCCCAAACCGTAGCGCAGGAGCGCTTCCGACTCGATCCACACATCGGGGCTTTTGCTTCCCAAGATGACCGCGATCACATTGCGCCCATTGGCGGATGCGGAGGAGACGAGGCAGCGTCCGGCAGCATTGGTAAAACCGGTTTTGGCCCCGGTGCAGTAGGGGAAGTTCCGCAAGACCAAGTTCGTGTTGGTGATCGTCTTGCTGGTTCCGTCGGGAAAACGGAACAGCATTCCCTTGCTGCTGACGATTTCCCTCAAGAGCGGATGGCGCAGGGTGTGGGCACAAAGGATCGCCATGTCCCGAGCGGTAGAGTATTGCCCGGAAGGAGAGGGCAATCCGTTGGAATTGGTGAAGTAGGAATTGGTCATGCCCAACTGCCGGGCCCGGACATTGGCCGCCGCGGCGTAGCCTGATTCGCTTCCGGCTAGATCGCGGGCGAGGGCGCGGGCGATGTCGTTGCAACTCCGGATCAGCACCGCTCGCAGGAGTTCGTCTCGCGTGAAAGCTTGACCGGATTTCAGCCCCATCACGGTGGGCTCCGCATCAGAGTCGCTCGCGACGATGGTGATCGAGCCGGATAGGTCGCCCTTTTCCGCTACCATGAGACCAAGCAGGAGCTTCTGGGTGCTTGCCGTCGGCACCCGCAGGTCAGCGTCCTTTTCAAAGAGCACCCGGCCCTGGCCATCTACAAGAATCGCGCAGCGGGCGTTGATGGTCGGCTTGGTGCCGCCGGGAGAAGGAGCCGCCGCTTGGGGAAAGGAAATCAAAGCCTGGCCAGGCAGATTGTTAGGGTTGCTCAAGCCATTGATCAGGACGGGACTGAGCGGGCCTGATGTGGCGGTGCCTGACGCGGCGGGAACTCCCGTAAGACCGGTCGGGGCAGGTGCCGGAGCCGTCGCCACAGTCGGTGCGTCGGTAGTCGATTGGCACGCGCCCACCAGGAGGGCGATCCCACCGAGCAGCCCTCCAAAAAGGGCGTTCATCTTTCGGGGAAACAGTCGGTGGAGGGCAGGGACTACCATGCTAACGAATTCACAAATAAATCTGTAGTGTAACCCTCCTTGCAAAGGGGCGCAAGGAGCACTCACGGAGCTGTTTTCGCCTTGGTCGGAGAGTCGGAGCCATTGGTCGAGGACAGTAGTTTCTCGATTTGCGGATCGGGTGGCGATCCCAGATCGAGCGCCTCGTAGTAGTGCCGCCGTGCCAATTCCACCCGTGGTGGGTTGGACTCCAGATAGGAGGCGGCGAGATTAAAATGGGCGTCGCGGAGTTTCGGATCGAGTTGCACGGCTCGTTCCAGTTCGGTGATCGACGCGTCCCTCCAGCCATAGTCACGGATCACTGCCGCAAGATAGAGACGAGAGCGGCCGTCGCCGGGGTTTTCATGGATCGCATGACAGAGGGCGGCGACGGCGAGGTTCAAGTCACCCTGTTCGAAGTAAATCAAGCCCAGGGTTTGCCAGTTCGACGCGCTGGACGGGTTGATTTCGAGCGACTTCCGGAGATTACCCGATGCCGCGAGCAAGTTGCCCAATTGCTGCTCTGCGACACCCAGATTGGCGAGAGCCAGCGCGTTGTCAGGCGCGAGTCGAACCATTTCCAGATAGGATACCCGGGCGGCGGCCCAGTCTTGTTTCGTCACCGCACTTGCGCCCGCTTGGGCCAGATCCGCAAGTTCCGGAGGGAGTTTGACCTGTCCCTCGACCAATCCGACCTTCAGCGCTCCCTCGGAGGATGCAGGGGACGTGGCTTCGGGTGGGGACACGGGATTTGCCCCGGCCTTCTGGGATGGATCCTGCGACGGAAAGCGAAATCCTCGCATCGGCACCGGGCTTTCAGGATTAGGCGCGGACTCTTGCGCCAGTCCAGGCCCGACGAGCACGAAAATGCTTCCCAACAGGCTTAGGGCGAAAGAGCGGACGGAATATTCGGGAAGGTCGTGCATACAAAACAAATGAACATAAAAGCGAAATTATTCCTTGCACGTGGTAAAAAATGCAGAATGTTCTTGGGAACACTGTTCGTAATGAAGCTAACTACCCGCCAACAAGAAGTCCTCACCTATCTCGAATCGCAGCATCGCCAGACAGGGATTATGCCCTCGACCCGCGAAATTCAAACTGCTTTCGGGTTCGCGAGTCAAACCGCCGCCGTCAGTCACCTCCGCGCTCTGGAGCGCAAGGGAGCCATTACTAGGAACGAGCGTCGCGCTCGTTCGGTGATGCTTGCCGGAACGGGGGATCGGGAACCGATCGCGGATATCCCAATTTACGGAGCGATTCCCGCCGGTTACAGCGACGATACCGCCCCTGAGGCCGAGGGCATGCTGTCGATCGACGTCCGCACCTTGGGGCTTTCCGAGCGGACCAAGGTTTATGCCTTGCGGGTTCGCGGGGAGTCGATGATCAACGCTCACATCATGGACGGAGATCACGTCGTGCTTGAGCCGCGGCAACCGCGCGACCAGGATATCGTAGCCGCATTGATCGATGGGGAGACGACCTTGAAACGCTACGTGGCCAGTGGCCGCAAACCATATTTGAAAGCCGAGAATCCAGACTTCCCCGACCTCATCCCCGTTCAGGAATTGATGGTTCAGGGAGTCATGGTCGGACTTGTCCGCAGCGGGATGAAGCGGCGGTAGGTCGCTCGACGGAGCGAGTTCGTTCGTGCCGCGCGGGAAGTTTTGCGTGGGGATGCGCGTCCCGGAACCGGTTCAGCTGCTAGCAGCCTGTCGGACTTATCCCGCCCGGCTGCGGAAATCGGGGATTCGGCCCGAATTCCCCCTCGTTTTCGTCATTTGTGTTCGCGCAAACTCCTCAAACTCATGAAAATCCTGACTCGAACCCCAATTCCCTCGCTCAGACGCTCTAAGTCCGACAGGCTGCTAGGCCGGGGACTTTGTTATCCCTCTGAGCTTCTCAAAATCCACCAGCATCCGACAGCCATGTTCGACTAAAAGATGAGACAACTATTCCGCCTCGTCGTCTCCTTCATAGCCGTGGCTGCGGCTGTGTTGTGTTGGGTTCCTTCAACAACGTTGGCGGATTTTTTAAAGCTACCAAGCCCTCCCGCAGATGCACTGGCTGGGCAGTCTGTTGATGGTGTCCAGATCGGTTTGTGGACGGAAAAGTCCGTGTATCGCGGGAACGAAATCAGAAACGTCTGGATGCTCGCCCGCAATGACTGGAGCTCCGCCACCACCATCGGAGTGGGAGGCAACCTTTTCGACCATTCGTTTCTTCATGTTTCCAGCAAGCACGTGGTCGTTGCAGAGTTACCGGTGGCAGCGGCATCGATGGCATGGTGAATCCGGCGAGCAGAGCCGGGGGCATTTCGGAAATCCTCGCGAACCTTCCCAGCGGGATTTACCAACTGATCTGGAAGACAAGCACGGTTGAATCGAACACCATCACAATTGAGATACGGAACGATTGAGCTAAGTCGACGCTCATTGGGTGCCGTCTTTTTAACAAGTCTTCGCTCGGTTTACCCCATCACTTCCGAAATCGGATCGGCACCCTCTACTCCGACGAGTTTGTGATCGAGCCCCCCGAAGAAGTAGGCGAGGCCATTCGGGTCGAGTCCCATTTGGGCAAGGATGGTGGCGTGCAGATTCTTGACCTGGAAGCGGTCCACGACGGCGCTGCCTCCCAATTCGTCGGTTTGACCAATGGAAATCCCGCCTTTGATGCCACCGCCCGCCATCCACATGGTGAATCCGTAGCTGTTGTGGTCGCGCCCGGTTCCTTTTTCGTATTCGGCGGTAGGCTGGCGGCCGAATTCGCCACCCCAAACGACCAGGGTGTCTTCGAGCATGCCGCGCCGTTTCAGATCCTTCAGCAGACCGGCGATGGGTTTGTCGGTGGCCCGGGCGTGGAGGTTGTGGTTTTTTTCGAGGTCGCCGTGGGCGTCCCAGTTATCATCGTTGTGGGCGCCGCCCGAGTAGATTTGAATGAAGCGGGTGCCTCGCTCGACCAGTCGGCGGGCGAGCAGACATTTGCGGCCGAAGTCTTCGGTTTCGGGGCGATCCATGCCATAGAGACTTTGGGTCTCGGCATCCTCCCGGGTCAGGTCGATGGTCTCGGGGGCGGTGCTTTGCATACGATAGGCGAGCTCGTAGCTAGCGATGCGTGCGGAAAGGTTGCTATTGTCGTAGCGCGACTCGAGATGGCCTTTGTTGAGATGGTTGAGAGAGTCGAGCATGAGGCGCTGTTCCTGATCCGCCATGCCGTTGGCGTTTTTCAGGTTTAAAATGGGGTCACCCTGTGAGCGGAAAACGGTGCCTTGGTAGCTCGCTGGCATGAAGCCGGAGGTCCAGTTCTTCGCCCCGGAGATGGGACCACCCGTTTGGTCAAGCATGACCACATAGCCGGGCAGGTTCTCATTCACGCTGCCGAGACCGTAGTTGACCCACGAGCCAAGGGAAGGACGCCCGCTGATGAGCGATCCGCTGTTCATCATGAGCAATGCCGACCCGTGGATGGGGGAATCGGCTGTCATCGAATGGATGAAGGCGATGTCGTCCACGCAGCTTCCGACATGGGGAAAAAGATCGGAGACGTATTTCCCGCATTGGCCGTATTGCTTGAACTTCCACTTGGGCTCGACAATGCGACCCTCGTTGCGTTTGCCTCCCCGTCCGAAGGTTTTGACCTCAATGGTTTTGCCATCCATGCCGACCATGGACGGTTTGTAATCGAAGGTGTCGATGTGGCTCGGCCCGCCATACATAAAGAGGAAGATGACGCTTTTGGCCCGACCATTAATCATCGGGGGGCGAGCTGCCAAGGGATTGGCATGGGCTCCGGAGCTTGCGGCATCGGCCTCTAGAAAAAAGCCGCTCTGTCCGAGCAGTCCGGTCAGGGCGAGGGCGGGGAATCCTCCGGCGATGTTGTGGAGGAATTCGCGCCGATCCACGCGACCACAGAAATTGGGAGTGTTGGGGAGGCGGCTCATAGGTTTAGTCGAGGTAGAGGAATTCGTTGAGATTGAGGATGGTGAGGGCGACGCGATCCAGGGCAGTCTCCCCTGAAAGACCGGCATCGCTTTGGAGGGCTTCCGCAAGGCTGAGGCACTCTGCGATCTCCGGCTTGGTCGCGTCGCGCTGGAAAGCAAGGGTCAGGCCCCGCTCGATTTGCTCGGGGAGAGCCCCGCCTCCTTCTCGGAGATGATTGGCGAAGCGGCGGGCCTGGTCGTTCAGAAAGCCCGAGTTAAGCATGGAAAGGGCTTGGGTCGGAACGGTGGTGGCGAATCGCACCGCACAGGCGGAGTCGGTGTCCGCTTGGTCGAATTCCGCGAGGAAGGGATGGCGGAGGCTTCGTTTCACGTGGATGTAAAGGGCGCGGCGATTGTGTTGGCTAGGGTCGGGAGTTTGCGGCCATACGGCTTCGGGGCGGGAAGCTGTCGCGAGAACTTCGGCGGGCAATGGGGGGAAGACCCATTCGCCACCTTGTTGGAGATTGAGTCCTCCTGATAGCACATGGATGCTGTCGAGGATCTCCTCGGCGGTAAGGCGGCGCATCGGGTAGCGCCAGAATTGGAGGTTCTGCGGGTCGATTTCGAGTGAGGCACTCGACGGATCGGAAGACATCCGATAGGTCCGGCTCATGACCATGGTTCGGTGCATCGATTTAAGGCTCCAGCCCTGAGCCATGAACTCAGCGGCCAACCAATCGAGTAGCTCCGGATGAGTTGGCAACTCTCCCAGCTTTCCGAAATCGGAGCTGCTCGGGGTGATGCCGCGACCAAAGTGGTGTTGCCAAAGCCGGTTGACCATGACTCGAGCGGTCAGTGGGTTGGTGGGGTCGGCGATCCACCGGGCAAGAGCGAGGCGGCGACCGCTGCCAGGGCGTCCGTCCCGCTCGACCGGGGTCAACGCGGCGGGTCGAGGGGCCGAGTCGGCGCTGGCGAGCACTGCGGGGAAGGCGGGAACGACGGCGTCGCCGAGAACGTGGGCGCTGCCACGCAAATGAATATGAAGCGGCGGGATCGATCCACGCTGCTCGGTGGCCACGTTGAGGGGGAGTCCGGCCTCGCGGGATTGCCAGCTCTCGATTTGCTCGCGGACCTTTTTGTATTCGCCCACCAGGTCGCGTCCCGAGGCTTGCTCGATTTGCTTAGCGAGAGCTTGGCTGCCTTTCCCAGTGAGCCGAGGAAGCAGATCGAAGGTACCCGAGCGGGAACTCAAGGCCACGTCGATGTATTGACCGCCTCCGGTGTTCTGGCAATGGACGGCGACGACGTTTTTGCCGGTTTGGAGGAGAGCGATGGCCTTGGAAGGCAAGGGGATCGATTCGTAGGCGGTCGTGAAGCCCACGGCCTCATGAATCCGGGTGCCGTTCAGGTAGATCTCGACGGCTTCATCGTGATGCAGAGAGAGGACGAGACTCTCGGGGAGGCTTTCGAGGCCGAAGGTGGTGCGCATCCAAATGTCAGGACTGCTCCAGACGGTGCGCACTTCCGCGCCCGGTGTGCCGGCCGTGCCGAACCCGCTGCGGCCTCTCGTCCAGGATTTGTTGAGATAGCCAACTTCCATCCAGTCCGGGGATGGCTGTTCGACCGTGTAGGTCCAATCTGCACCGTCTTCGCGGGCATCGGCGATAAGCACGACCCTTGGTTTATCCGCGTCGGCGATTTTGGAAACATCGGGATCCAAGTGTCGGTGAAGGTGCGTTGCGAGGGCTTCGCCTTGGGCTCGCAGCGCCATCAAGGCGGTCTCCCGCTCCCGGGCGAAAGCTGCCTTCTCCGCCGGGGTGGCCCAGGATACCATGGTTCCGCCATTCTTGTTGTGAGTTAGTCCATGGAAAAAATCCATGAAGGAATAGTAGTCCCGCTGCGAGATGGGGTCGGCCTTGTGATCGTGGCAACGGGCGCACCCAACGGTCGTCGCGAGAAATGTTTCCGTAGTGACTTGGACGTTGTCGGCGAGGATGTCGTAAGAGTGCTGCTCGCGGTCGGCGGGTTCATCGTCCCACTGCATCAGGCGATGGTATCCGGTTGCGACGAGAGAATCCATGGTCGGTTCGGCGATTTCGTCACCCGCGAGTTGTTCGACTACGAATTGGTCGTAGGGCTTGTCGGCATTCAGTGCATTGACGACGTAGTCGCGGTATCGCCAAATTGCAGGCTTGGGATTGTCCCGCTCGAAGCCGTTGGTTTCCGCGTAGCGCACCAGATCGAGCCAGTGACGGGCCCATTTTTCGCCGTATTGAGGGCGGGCGAGAAGTTCTTCGACCAGGGCTTCATAGGCCTGGTCGGGTTCGGTCTCGGACGCATCGACGAAGGTGCTCACTTCTTCAGGAGTGGGGGGAAGGCCGGTCAAGTCATACGTTAGACGTCGGATGAGGACTTGAGGAGCTGCCAGCGGATTGGGTTCAAGGCCGGCGCGATCCAGTTGGCTTTTGATGAAGCGATCCACGCCATTATTCGACCAATCTGAATCCGCGACCGTTGGAACCGCAGAACGATTGAGCGGTCGATAAGCCCACCAGTTCCGATTCTCCTCAGTGACGGTGAATCCACGTCGTTCAGGGGCTTTCCCCTCGATCTCAAGGCTCGGATCATAGGTCGCTCCGGTGCCGACCCACTCGGTGAGAATTGCAATGTCTGCGTCACTCAGTTTGCCGCGCGGAGGCATTTGGTGCTCGTCGTCCTCGTAACGGATCATTTTGAGCAGGAGACTCGCGGCTGGTTCAGTCTCGTCGTAGGCCGCGCCCAGTTCGCCGCCATGGAGCAGCCCGGTCCGTGAGGTGATGCGAAATTCGCCTTTCAGTTTTTCGCCGCCACCATGGCACTCGAAGCAATTCTTTTTCAGAATTGGGAAGACCTCTTTCGTAAAGAAGCTGGCCGATTCAGGTCCAGCGGCTTGGAGAGGCCACAGAATCGAATGAAGCCCAAGTAATAGGAGTGTCTGGAATCGCGGGAGCATGAATCGAACAGGGTATGGTAGATGACCCAATAGGGTTGAATCGCTTTACCAGAATGTCCGTTAACATACCACCGAACTGAAGTCGGTATTGGTCTATGCGGCCCGGGAATTGTCGGAAAACGACACCCTCGCGGCAATTTGGATCACGTGATCGCGCGACTTTTCCCCTCGTTCTCTCCTAGCGGCAAAGCCGCGAGTAGCTCCTTTGCGAACCCTTACGAGTCGGGTTTTTGTTCCTGATGAATGGTATAGGAGCAGGCGCTGCTGAGCAGTTTTGCACCCGCCGCGGACGGCACGTTGCGACAAATTACGCGCAGAACTGTTTCGGAGGAGGGGGGATGCATTTTGAGCACGACCGTGCGTCCGTCATATTCGATGATTGGTTCGACCGTGACGGGAGAGGCTTCTCCGGTGAGCGAGACCGCCTCGACGGCGTAACTTTCCGGAAGAATCGCGAGACTCCGGTCCACTGGTTCGGTGAATCCCAACACCAGGCCATCGGGTGCCCGATGGATCGAGCGGATCCGATACACCCCCAAATTCTCGTCGATGGGGATGAATCCTTTCGCCCCGCCTCCCAGAATCTTCCCGGGCTTCATCTCAACCATCGCCAGAACGGGCTCAGCGGTGATCGAATGCACGTGTATGGAGCCTTGCCTAAGGTCGCCGACCTTCTCCGGGCTGACCTCGACGATCATCTTGGACGTCGGGCAACTGAGCAGGAGCTTCGTCTTTGCACCCTCGCGGATAAAGGCGAGATGCTGCGGCGCCGCTCCCTTTGTCATTTCGGCAGGGATGAGTAGAGAGGGCAGGGTCTCAGGAAGTGGGGGTGGCGGTGGTGGGCTTGATCCTTCTTGAGGAGCTGCGCCGTCAGACTCCTCGATGGCCGCGGAGGGAGACGGGGTGGTGGCCCCGCTCGCAGCCTCCGGTTCTTTGGCTGGCTCCGGAGCCAGTGGCGGTGGCAGTTCGGTCAGCGAAAGAAAGTAGCCATCCTTGTAATCGGGGAACTCAAGAATCGCAGCGAGCAGTCCATCGGGACTGATTGCCATGGCGGTCACTGGAAGATTGCTGGACATGATCGAGACCGGCTCGACCTGCCCCGGAACCCACGAGACGATGGCCGCACGCGGAGGACTGCCTTCCGCCACGATGGCCGGGGATAAGGCATACAGCGCCCGACCCCAGGAATCGGCGAGAGGCCCGGCGGTGATGGTTACTCCCTCGTCAGAACCCGGCCACTCGCGCACCAGCGACTGGAAGGTGTCGAGTTGACCGTCGGCGTCAGTGTCGAAGCATTGGGTCAATTCTCCGGGCGAGGCGAGCATGACAGAAAATTCCGGCCCGAGGGAGAGGCCGGGCAGGGCGTCGAAGGATGTTTTGCTGTAATGTTGCCAGCCGATCAAGCTGAGCCCAGGGGAGAACTTGGCGACTCCGATTTGCCCTGATGTATTGAGAAACATCGCTGTGGTGTCGTCGCAAGCAGCCAATGCGGCAACGCTCGGTGTCGAGTCGCTGGCTGCGATCTGGACGAACTCACGGGGCGGGGTGGGGGTTTGAGCGAGCAGCGCTTCGCATGGGATCAGGGCAATGATGGTCCCGGACAAAAGGCTCGTTATCCCAAAGCTGAAGAACTGGAGAAAGCTTTGATCAAGAGGAGGCGACATCTTTACGGAGTGGGGACGACGTTTGTGCGGGATAGCCGGGTGGAGATGGCGAACTCCGCCGCAGCCTCGGCCGGAACGGTGAGCACGCCGTCCTTGATTGTTCCTGCGGTGGAAGTGACTTCGCTTGACCAGTCAGGAGGCAAGATGACGATCACATCGCTTTCCGGCGCGCGAATCCGGAAATGCTGTCGGAGCAAAGTCGGCTCCTCCAGCCAGATCCACTCTTCAACGATGAGCGATCCGATGGTGTAGAGAAACCCGGGGCGACCGTGAACCCAACGGAAGCCGAAATAAACAGGCTCTCCATAAGCTCCAGTGCTGCGACGCAGTGGGTGCGGACCACTGGCGATGATGCGAAGGGGGACGGGAGTGGGAGATTTAGCGTCTGTGGCATTCCCGGAATCGACGGGCTCCCTCGATGCATCGGGATTGGACTTGGCGAGAACGCCGATCATGCGGCACGCTCTCGGGTCCCAAATGATTTCACAGGCAGCCGAGGGCGAGTCGATTTGGAATACTCCGGCGAGCGGTCGAGTCACGCCGTCAGGGCTGAGGTGATTGCGGAGCAAATCCTTGTCGGTCAGGAAGTTGTCTCGTGTATGCCGTGAGATTCTGAGCGGCAGCGGGGGATCGGTCAGGAATGAACTAATTTGCAGAAAATCTCGTTCCGCTTCGGCCGATTCAGGCGCCGATGTAAGCCCGTCGGATGACGCCAGCCCGGAGGTGACCGGGGGGGCTTCCTGGGCGAGCCCGGCCATCAAAGCTCCGCACAAGAGCAAGCATACGCAACGAATGGAAAACATCACTAGTGGAAACCGATGAATCTACTCGGTTACGCCGGTTTTGCGAGCGAAGACCCGATGGAGGACCTTAAACTCTTTTGGAAGAGGGGGATGGCCCACTTGTTCCCTATTTACCCCACTGGGTCTGCTAATAAACAAAAACAAAAATTTTAATAATATTATTGTATTTTTAGTTAATTTGGCTGTTCCTTTCGTCGTTCCTGATCTTTCATGGAGTTCGCACCTCAATATTTTCTGATTATCTTCGCCGGATCGTTCCTGATTCTGATTGGTGTCGTCGCACCGGGGGCGTGGCACCAGTGCAAAGCGCTGCGCCGGGTGCTTAAGCAGCTCTTGGCTAATTGCGGTCCAAGAAAACCAAGTCTAGCCCGTCTTTCCGATCTGGAGCGGGCTGCTGAGCCGCTCCGTGGGGTGTGGATCCCCGGAGCGGAGTGAGGGGGCCCTGGTTGCTCAGGAAAAGATAAGCCACCATCCGATCGTGCAAGCGATGCCAAAAAGTATCAGAAAGCGCATTCCGGCCCGGTTCCGAACGGCGTGATAACGTCTTGTTTCTGAGTAAGAACGTTCAGTAACCTTCTGAGCGCGAGGAAGGTCACGTTCTGGTGGCGGCATAACGTTGACTCGGCGCATCTCGGAATGGGAGGCGTCTGACTCGGCGCGTTTTGCTAGGTAGGACTCAAGCGCCCCGATCTTCGCGTGAAGCAGGTGCATCTCGGACGCGGCCTTTTTGATGCCCTTTTTGCTAGATGGAAAGTCGTTTGCGAGATCGTTGCCTGAAGTGGATTTCCTCCGGTGGACCCGATTTTTGGTAGGATTCGAAAACATAAGAGAAGCAAGGGATAGAAGCTAGTCGACGTCGGTCCGGCATCAAAACACCCAAATGACGAGGGCGGCCATGATTCCAAAAGCGATCAAGGGAAGGGAAAAGGCGAAGCCGCTCCGGAACCAGTAAGTGAAGTCAGCGCCTTGATGGGACTGAGGCAGGCGGTTTGAAAAAACGCCCCCGAGGATCGATTGTTTCTTCGGAGACACGTGGGAGGTTTTGCGGGTTCGGTCCAACTCTTCCTGGGCAGCGTCGATGGTTGCGAGAGCGCGTCCGAGTTCATTTTTTCGGTCTGCACGCTTCCACATTTCCGGGCGGAGAGAAGCGATCGTGGCGAGGTGGCTCTCGATGCGTTCGTGGGCAGCCGCGCAGGTGTCGGCGAGCCGCTGGGCTTCATTACCCTGTTCGGCGAGACCTGCGAGGGTTTCGTTAAGAGATTTGGTGACTTCGCTGCGACCGGCTTTGAAGGCTTGTTCGCGCTCGGTCAGTTCCTCAAGTTCGGCGGCTTGACGGCGGATTTGCTCCTCCTGTTGGCGGAGATTGCGGAGCTGGTCCTGGGCCTGACGGTATTCGTCATCAAGATTACCGGGGTAGGAAGCGATTGGTTCCAGGTCGCGAGGATCGAAATGGATCTGGAGATCGGAGTCGTCCTCGTCGTCGAAAAACATGGGCTGAATTTTTGCGGCAGTCATGATGGATGGAGCGAAATTTTAATTAACATCCATTAGTATTATAAATTGCCTAGAATTTCCAGTCTTTTTAGCTTCTTTTGTGAAAAAAGTAATAAGATTGCGCTAATACACCCGGAAAATGCCAAAATAGCGACGATCAAAGGAACACTTCTGGCTTCTTGATACCAGAGTGGGTCCGCTTCGTTGTGCACGAAGGGACTCACCCTCAACCACACCAACATCCCCGTCACAGCGAGAATGTAGAGCAGGCTGCTGATCAAACATAAGGTCCCGCCGAGGCCACTCACGATCTTGGCGGTGTTTTGTTCGGAGAGATTGGGGAAAAGCACTCCGAGACTCACGGCGATGGCATTGAGCCCGATGCAAAGGAGCAGGATCGCCGCTCCGAAGAAGACCTGATCCGCCGGGGGCAGTCCGAGGCGGCGGCAGGCGAACATCAGAATCGCGGTGATGAGCAAGCCGGTCGCCAGAGTGCTGGTGAGAAATTTCTGCATCACGATGCGTGGTGGATGGAGTGGGGCCATCGCCAGCAACCAAAGGCGTCGTCCTTCCAGACTGAATTGGGGGAAGACGAAACGCGTTGTCAGAGTGGAGAGGGCGAAGGCGCAGACGCCGAGATTCAGAAAGGCGACGAGATAGAGGTCGCGGGGTTGGGTGAGGTCGCCGTTCATCTTCCTCGCTCCGCTCGCGTAGAGGGCCAGCAGTCCGAAGACTAGGCCGAATTGGATCCATTGGGCCGGCTCCCGCCAGAAGGTGAGGGCGTCTTTGCGGGAGATGGCGGCGAGCGGCCGTCCCAACAGCCAGGCCAAAGAGAGTGAACGCCGGCTACTCTGGGGGACGGATTGCGCCTCCTTACGGCGGCCCTTGCGCGTCGCCGCGACTCCGGCGTGCTGCAAGCTGCGGCACCAAGACCGGTAGAACCACTTTCGCCCGGCGTGAACCGTTAGCAGCCCGAGCATCAAGGCATGGCTCACCAGCAGGGCCGGATACAAAGCGCTGCCGAGTGGGCGATACGCGCGGGTCCAGTCGAGCATGGTGGTGGAAAACCACATGCCCGGCATCAGCGGATGCACCGTGAGCCGAGTATGATGCAGCACCCGCTGAAAGGTCAAAGCCGCTCCCAGGCCGCTTTCGTTGAGAATCTCGCGGTCCCGCAGCGCGGCCAGCGAGGCAGTGGCCAGAATCCAAATGGCCAAGCCGACGAAGAGGAAGGCAATCTGGCGAGGTGAGAGCCAGCGGGTGGCGGTGATCATGAGGATGGCACCCAGTCCGCTCGCCAAGAAGAGGAAAGGGGCCAGCAACAGACCGGTTTTCAAGAAAAACAGCCAGGAAACGTCGCGGATCGAGGCGAATGCGAGCAAGAACGGGGCGAGTATGAAGACCAGGCTCCAACAGGAAAACAGGGCGGCTTCGAGGCATTTCCACAAAAAAATTGCCTCGTGCGAGAGGGGCAGGGTCAGGAGCCAGCCTGTGTCGCGATGGCGGAAGAGGGCCAGGTACGCAGTGACCGCAACCGAGAAGACCAGCATCCCGAAAAAGCAAAAGAACAACACGAAAATCAGCCGGTCCGTTAGCAAGGAACCCGCCGCCGGGAGTTTGCTGACGAAGCGCAGTCCTTCGGCAAAGAGCCAGTAGGCCAGTCCGAGGTAACACAGAAGGAAAAGACCAATTGTGGTCACCATGAGACGGGAGTGGACCATCGCCTCAGCGAAGCGCACCCGCTGCATGCGCAGATGCACCCGGATGAGGAGGAGGAGTTGCTGTTCCGTTTTCAGGGTTCAGTTTTCAGGGTTCAGTCTTTGAGTGTCTCAGCGTATTCCATGGACCAGTATCCCATCGCCGATTTTTGAGCTTGTTCGCTGAAAACTGGAAACTGAAAACTGAAAACTCGATCCGCCGCTCGCCAAACGACTTTTTATCGTTAAAGTGGCCGCTATGGCAAGCATTGGCACCCCTTTTACGAGCGGCGCGACCCGAGTTCTTTTGTGTGGCTCGGGCGAGTTGGGCAAGGAAGTTGTGATCGAACTCCAGCGCTACGGCGTGGAGGTCATCGCGGTGGATTCGTATGCGAATGCTCCCGCGATGCAGGTGGCGGACCGCTCCCACGTGGTGCCGATGCTCGATCAGGCGGCTTTGCGGGCGGTCATTGAATTGGAAAAGCCGCATCTCGTCGTGCCGGAAGTCGAGGCCATCGCCACAGACACGCTCGCCGAGTTGGAAGCAAGCGGCCTCATCGAAGTGGTTCCCAACGCCCGTGCCACCCAATTGACCATGAACCGCGAAGGTATCCGTCGTCTCGCCGCTGAAGAGCTGGGCCTGCCGACCTCTCCCTATCGCTTCGCGGCGACCGAAGAGGAATACGAGGCGGCTCTTGCCGAGATTGGGCTGCCTTGCGTGATCAAGCCGATCATGAGTTCTTCCGGCAAAGGCCAAAGCGTCGTGCGCACGCCTGAGCAAAGCGCGGCGGCTTGGCGCTATGCTCAGGAGGGCGGACGGGCTGGCCAAGGTAAGGTGATCGTTGAAGGCTTCGTCGATTTTGATTACGAGATCACCCAATTGACCGTGCGACACACCGGAGGCACATCATTTTGCGAACCGATCGGCCATATCCAGATCGACGGCGACTACCGCGAGAGCTGGCAACCTCAAGTGATGAGTCCAGCCGCCGCCGCGCGGGCGAAGGAAGTGGCCGGAGCCATCACAGGGGCGCTGGGAGGGCGGGGGATCTTCGGGGTCGAGCTGTTCATCAAAGGCGACGATGTGATCTTTTCTGAAGTCTCCCCTCGTCCACACGACACCGGCATGGTCACGATGATCTCGCAGGATCTCTCCCAGTTCGCGCTGCATGCCCGAGCCATTCTCGGCCTGCCGATTCCGAATATCCGTCTGCACGGCCCGGCGGCTTCGGCGGTGCTCTTGGTGCATGGAGAATCCCAGGCGGTGTCGTATCATGGACTGGATGGCGCACTTACTCAGCCCGATACCCAGCTTAGGCTTTTCGGGAAACCGAGTGTGTCGGGTCATCGCCGGATGGGCGTGGCGCTTGCGCGTGGCGCCGACGTCACCGAGGCGAGAGCGAAAGCGCAAAAAGTGATCGGAGCGCTGAGCGTCGAGCTGTAGCGTATCGTATATCTCTGTGACCCAACCCTGTTGAGTCGGAGACCTAACCCTGTTCGACCAGAAAATGGAGATTTCCCTTCATAAGTGCATGACCAAGGCCACTGCTGCTGCAGGCGATCAAATGAAGCATGGTCCCAATTGGGCTCTGTCGAGACGGGCCATCCTGAAAGTTTTTGATGACCGGCTCGAGTGTGGTGATTGGAAAGTGCCTTTCTCAGAAATCTCCGAGGCAATGCTATATTCGATACGCTCGACTCTGTTCATTCCGGGCTACGTCCTGCAGATTCAGACCCACGAGCAAGCGTATCACTTCGGACTGAACTGGGGCTCATTCTGGACGAAGGAGCTTCCGTTTCCTGTGAAGCGGGAAAGGGGCAAACTAGGATATTCTCCCTTTAGTATCGCTGCTCGAATAATTCTATTTTGCTATTTGGGCTACCTGCTCTGGACATGGCTATCCCGATGAATCATAAGTCGCTCCGGCGCTGGCCCGCCGCTGATATTCCCCCCCCTAAACAGCCAAACACCTACCAGCTAAACTGCTTCCTCCCTCCCATGTCCGCCCTTACCCAAAGCGCCCACTCCTGGCTCGATGATCTCGTCGCCTATGAGCCCGGCAAACCGATTGAAGAAACCGCCCGTGAACTTGGCCTCCAGCCTTCGGACATCATCAAGCTGGCTTCGAATGAGAACCCGCTCGGTCCTTCGCCCAAAGCCGTCGAAGCGATGCGAGAGGCGGCAGCCCACGTCCACATCTATCCTGATGGTTCGGGCTACAAGCTGACTCAGGCCATTGCAGAAAAATTCGGGGTGGGGATGAATCAGATCATCCTCGGCAACGGTTCGAATGAAATCATCGAACTGATCGGGCACGGTTTCCTCAGCCCCGGCATGGAAGTCATCGCGGCCGAGCACGCCTTCGTCGTTTATAAGCTCATGGCGACGCTGTTTGGCGCGACCACCATCGAGGTCCCGGATCCCGGCTTTGTCCACGATCTCGATGCCATGGCGGCGGCGATCACTCCTCGGACGCGCAAGATTTTTGTCGCCAATCCGAACAATCCCACCGGCACCATGGTGGACCAGGCGGCTTTGGATCGCTTCATGGCCAAAGTGCCGGATCATGTGATGGTCATTTTCGACGAGGCCTATCACGAGTTCCTCCACGGCGCGCCGGATACCCTCAAGTATGTGCGGGAAGGACGGAATGTCGTCATCATGCGCACCTTCTCGAAGATCCAAGGCCTCGCCGGTTTGCGGATCGGGTATGGCATCACCACCCCGGAGATTGCCAAAATTTTGCAGAAATGCCGTCAGCCCTTCAACACCAACGCTCTTGCCCAAGCGGGTGCCCTCGCCGGTCTCGCCGACGACGAGCACCAGATCCGCACCCGCGATCTCAATGACGAAGGCCTCGCGTTTTATCACGCGGCTTTCACGGAGATGGGCTTGGAGTTCGTCCCCAGTGTGGCGAATTTCGTGCTCGTGCGCGTAGGTGATGGGGGAGCGGTCTTCAAAGCGATGATGGCCCGGGGAATCATCATCCGTGCGATGGGTGGCTACAAGCTGCCCGAGTGGGTGCGCATCTCGGTGGGAACACCGGCCCAAAACGAGCGCTGCATCGCCACCCTTCGCGAAGTCCTCGCCAATCTCTAATTCATCATCCAAATGGCAGGCAAAGGAACCAAACACGAGTGGCGCGACCACGATCGGTCGGGCGATCACACCTACTACCGGGCCACCCAGCACGGGAACAAGTGGGAATTTCAATCGACGCGGAAGAGTGATGAAGACTGGACAAAGCACGAAATTTTGCCGCGGGCAGCCATGCTTGATCTCGTCGAACTGCTGCGCAACAAGCACCAGCGCCGGCGGGTGCCTCTCGCCCACGTCGAGCAGGTGGAAGCTCTGATTGTGGAAATGGAGGAACCGGAGAGCGGGGATTTGGGGGAGATTTGAGATATATTGCGATTCGACCAGGAAATATCGGAATAGTTTATAAATTTTTCTTCCAAATATTCAATTTTTGCGTATAATCAGGCTCATGATGAACCTACGACGCGCGTTTTTGAGGACTTGGATCTTGGCTTCTCTTGTTTGGAGTGGGGGAGCTCATTTCGCTGGGGCTCAGGTGAGTCATTCCTCCGTCACGAACGGCGCCCTGGCTGTTTATGCCGATTTGTATCAAGGCAGGGCCACCGCAAGCGGTGAGCGGTATGACCGGGCTGCATACACCGCTGCCCACCGATCACTCCCTTTCGGAAGCATCGTGCGGGTTTCGAATTTTGAGTCCGGGCGCATGGTCGATGTGCGCATCAATGATCGGAAAGGGGATGACGGACGCCTCGTGAATCTCTCGCGGGCGGCTGCGGACTATCTCGGCCTCGCGCCGAATCGCGTCGCTTCCGGGTCGCTTATGGTGGTCAACGGTAACAATCCCGGAACTACGTCCAGCTTCCGGCCCTCCACCAGCCCGGCACCAGCTCCGGCAAATACCGGAGGGAGCCAATCGATACGGCCCGTTCGCCCTCTCGCT
>Ga0105044_10004283_pt1 | contig 19611 bp, 18 predicted proteins | sample MAT01_FD_78092 | JGI IMG/M metagenome (GOLD analysis project Ga0105044, IMG submission 78092) | Freshwater microbial communities from Lake Fryxell liftoff mats and glacier meltwater in Antarctica - MAT-01 | ecosystem: Environmental > Aquatic > Freshwater > Ice > Liftoff microbial mat | place...
GACGCCGCGAGGCGGGACAAACCCATAAATCGAGGTCTGGCCGATGCCCACAAACGCTGCGCCAACCGCGAAGGCAACGGCCGCCAGTGGCAGCCACGCCAGGCTATAGCACGCCGACCGAACCAGATGAACGTTCCGCACCTTGGCCACCCGCCGCGATTGGCGGAGAATGAGAAATGTCCACGGCACCAACGACGTCATCAGGAGAACAATCCACAGCGGCAACTGCGACTGTCGCCACGGCCGGCCGGGAAGGATCGACCCTCGAATAAACGGAGAAAACGCAGGTCCCGATCCGTCATGGAATAATTGCATCGCCCCCCACCCAAACGGCCATGCGAACGTGTACATTTCCATAGCCTTGGAAAATGCTGGAACGGGCGGACGAGCCCACCCCCCATTCACCAGTGTCCACGGTCCGGGCCCCACGACCAGACTCCATTGATACCAGAGTTGAACGCCCCCCTCCGCCAACAGCATCATCAGCCCGAACCCCACAACGATGCACAAGGCCGCGAACATCAGCATCGGCCGTCGCCGAGGCGGATGCTCAATCCACACCGCCCGGGGCCCAAACAACAGCCACGGCCACAACGCACGACACCACGTCCGCACATATCGAAACCGGCGATACCGCTCGGGGTGCTCGCTGAACCACACCGGCAGACTCCGAACCGGGTCGGAAAAAACACTCCAATCAAACTCCAAGCCGCATTCGCTGCACTTCGTCAGCACCGATGCCCCAGCCGAACCCGCCCCCGCCCCCACCGAACCCAAAGCCGCACCCACTCCCGCCGAACCGGAAAGGTCGTATCCGCAGCGAGGGCAGGGGTGTAAAGGTTTCGTCGTCATAAGGGTCTCAACGCAGTGTACCGCCAACCCTCGCGCCGGCGGCAACATTCCGGTCCCGCCGAACGTACGCTCGCGGCGTGACTCCAACGCAACCCACCGGTGAACGTCCCCCACTCCCCACCGCCGCCATCGCCGCTTTCGCGGCGATCGTGACCGCCATGGCTTGGGTTGCCCACTTCGCAGCCCCGACCGACATGCACGACCACGATCAATTGAAGCCGGCGGGATACGTCCTCGACATCGTCCGCAACGGCGCATGGGCCGCCCAGACCGATTTTGAAGGCCTCCCCATGTCCAAGCCGCCGCTCTTCCCGTGGCTCGCCGCGGCCATTGCCAAGGCAACCGGAAACGTCAGCGACTTCGAGATGTATGCCCCCAGCGGTCTCGCGCTCCTCATCGCCGCGGCCGTCACAGCAATGGTCGCACGCCGCTGGATCGGCTCGACCGCGGCCCTCTGGACGGTGCTCGCCTTCGTCCTCAACCCGCTGATCACCAAGCACCTGTGCCTGGCCCGCGCCGATGCCGTCTTCACCGGAGCCATCGCGTGCGCGGCATGGTCTTTGTTCCGCTCCATCGCCGCGCGGGCCGATGCGGATCGGGCCGCCGCAGGCCGCTGGATCATCGCCTTCTGGCTCGCCGCAACCCTCGCGTTCCTCGCCAAAGGTCCGTTGGGCGTGCTCCTAGCCGCCGGCGGCGCAGCGAGCCTCTGGTGGCCCAAGCGTTGGTCAAGGTCGCTCGACAACGGCGATCAGCCTGTGACATTCGACCCAATCCCCGCCCAACCTTCATGGTGGGCACACGCACTGGGTGCGATCGTCCTGCTCTCCATCGTCGGTGCGTGGTGGCTGTGGGCCGTCAAATCGGGCGGTCAGCCGTTGATCGATCGGATCATCGGCCGCGAGTTGGTCGGTCACACGTTCGGCACCCACTCAAGCCCGCCCCCCTTCTCACGGCCCTACCTCTCGACCGCCTACTTCTTTGCACGCTTCGCACCGTGGACCATCCCCGTCGGCATCGCCCTCGTCCGCATCGTGGTTCGTCCCAGCAGCGACGCCCGCACCCGCCTCGCCGAAAGGTTCGCCTGGTGCTGGGTGGTCGTGGGCCTCGTCATCCTCTCCATACCAGGGCACCAACGCGGCGATCTCCTTCTCCCGTTGTGGCCCGCCGGTGCCTTGCTCGCCGGTCAGCAAATCGCCCGCTTCTGGACGCGCTGGAACGTCTCCCCCAAACTCAACGCGACGGCAATCGCCGCCACTATCGCCGTCGGCGTTGCGGGCGTGTGGTGGTGGAACAGCGTCGGCAACCTCACCAAAAACGAAGTCCGCGTCTCCATGGCCTCCGAAACCCTCGCGGCCCGCGCCCGCGCCATCGATCCCGCGCTTCCCCTCTCCTTCGATCGAAGCGCGTGGGACATGCAGTGGGCGTGCCGCACCAAACAACCCAACGTCGATGAATGGTCGCTCGCGCCCCGCCCTTGCTGGTTCTTCACCCGCAGACCGATCGTCGGCACACTCCCAGTGGACCACGCGAATGTCAGTTGGGGCGACGGCAAAGGCGATGTGTGGCTCTACCGCCTGGATTAAACGCCGACTCCAGCATCTCCCTTGCACTCTCACGTCCGCTCTTTCACCGACTCAAGCAGCAGCCTTTCAAGTTCCTTGGGTGCACTCCGAGGCGTCCGCGTCCGCAGCCGCACAATCGCCAGCGCACGCTTCAGCGCCCCATCCGCGCACGACAGTCCGCCCCCCGGCGGCAACGCAAACCGGCTCACAAACCCCACACCAATGCCCGCGGCCACCATCCGCGTAATCGCCTCGATGCTGCGGAGTTCCATCGCGTAGTTGAGCGTGACGCCCGCCTTGGCCGCCGCGCGATCAATCAGGTTGCGGACCGCGCTGCCCGCCTCAAACCCCACCACCGTCGCCGAAGCAAGATCTCGGAACCGAAACGTCGTCGCGTTCATGGCAATCTCAAACTTTGGCGGCGCAATAAGTTTCAGTTCATCATCGGTCAACGGCACCCGGATCAGCCGGTCGGCGTCGGGCCCCAAGACCCCAGAATCCAGCGGAAGTGTCACGATCCCAAGGTCAAGTTCGCCCGCGAGCACCGCCTGAGCCACCTGCGTGCTCCCCGCCTCGCGCACAACGAACAGGATGTTCGGATACCGCTGCCGCGCTGCCCGCACCACCGGCGGAAGCAGATAACTCGTCGCCGTCGCCCCGCCCCCGATCCGAATCGTCCCCTTCTCAAGCCCCACAAAGTCTCTCACCGCCTCAACACCCGCTTCCGCGGCACGCAACGCCTCGTTCGTATGCGTCAAAAACAGCCGGCCCGCCTCCGAAAGTTCAATCCCCCGACCCCGCCGGTGGAAGAGTTCCGTACCAATCTCCGCCTCCAGTTTCTTGAGCATCGCCGAGAGCGCAGGTTGCGACAGCCCAAGTTCCCGTGCCGCCCGCGTCAGGTGGCCGGTCGCGGCAATCGTCCGAAAATAGCGGAGTGTCGTCAATTCCACAGGCAAGGATAGTGGTTCGTGCCCGGGTCAGGCTCGCCATCGTGCGCCCGCGATCACTCCCGGGCCGCGCTTCGCCGGCTCCTGACAAGCCCGGATTGGCACATATTCGCCGAAACTCCCGATTCTGCCCTTCTACCATCAGGGTCCATGGTAGAAACGTCCAAGTACATCCGAAATTTCTCGATCATTGCCCACATCGACCACGGCAAGAGCACACTCGCCGACCGTCTTTTGCAGGCCACCAACGCCGTCTCCGAACGCGAAGCCCGCGAACAGATCCTCGATTCGATGGATATCGAACGCGAACGCGGCATCACCATCAAGGCCTCGGCCGTCACCGTCATGCACCGGCACAAACCCGGAGCCAAGAGGGACGACCTCGAAAACGAGTTCGAAGCGCCCGTGGGCGAGAGCGGTGAGCACACCGTCGCCAAGGGTGCCGCCGATTCCCACGGCGAAATGTTCATGCTCAACTTCATCGACACGCCCGGCCACGTCGATTTCAACTACGAAGTCAGCCGCGCCCTCAAAGCCTGCGAAGGCGCCATCCTCGTGGTCGATGCCACGCAGGGCGTCCAAGCCCAGACACTCGTCAACGCCTACCTCGCGATCAACGAAAACCTCACCATCGTCCCCGTCATCAACAAGATCGACCTCCCCTCCGCCCGCACCGACGAAGTCGCCGACGAAATCGAACAAACCCTCGGCTTCAGAGCCGAAGACTGCCTCACCGTCTCCGCGAAAACCGGCATGGGCATCCCCGAGTTGCTCGCTGCTATCTGCGAAAAATTCCCGCCCCCCCGCCAACCCGTCGTCAAGCAGTTGCGGGCCCTCATCTTCGACGCCGTATACGACGACTATCGGGGCGTCATCGTCTACGTCCGAGTCTTCGACGGCGAACTCAAGGTGGGCGATAAAATCCGCATGATGGGTGTCGGCCGCACCTTCCAAGTCACCGAGATCGGCAAGAACAATCCCAAGCCCTTCCGCGTCCCCGGTGGCAAAATCGGCCCCGGCGAAACCGCATACGTCGTCGCCGCCATCCGCTCCCTCAAAGACGTACGAATCGGCGATACCGTCACCCTCGATAACGACCCCGCCACCGAGGCCCTCGAAGGCTACAAGCCGCCGCGCCAGATGGTCTTTTGCGACTTCTACCCCGCTACCGCCGAAGAGGGCGAATCCACCAACTTTGAAGACCTCCGCGACGCCATCGAAAAACTCAGCCTGAACGATTCATCGTTCACCTTCGCGCCCGTCCACTCAGAGGCCCTCGGCTTCGGCTTCCGGTGCGGCTTCCTCGGCCTCCTGCACATGGACATCGTCCAGGAACGCCTCGAGCGCGAGGGCGGCGTGCAGATCGTCCAAACCGCACCCACCGTCTCCTATCACGTCCTCGTTCGTGGCCGCGACACCATCACCGGCGCCAACGGCCAGTCCCTCCGCCCCGTCGATCCCACCAGCGAGTTCCTCCGCGGCATGGACGGCCGCGAAACCCCCGACGGCATGCAACTCCTCGAAGTTCACAACCCCGCCGATCTCCCCAACATGGGCCACGTCGAAGAGATCCGCGAGCCGCTGTGCAAGGTCGAAATTCTGGTGCCGAAGGAGTACATCGGCGACGTCATGAAACTCTGCCTCGATCGCCGCGGCTCCTACAAAAGCCAGTCGTTCGTCTCAACCTCGCGCGAGATGCTCCACTTCGAGGTCCCGCTCGCCGAAATCATCTATGACTTCTTCGACAAAATGAAGGGCATGACGAGCGGCTACGGCACGATGGACTACGAAGTCATCGGCTACCGCTCCGACGAACTCATCAAGATGGACGTCCTCATCAACGGCGACCCCGTCGAGGCCCTCGCCCTCATCACCCACCGCGACAAGGCCGAGCAGCGCGGCAGGGTGCTCATCTCAAGGCTCAAAGAGCAGATCCCCCGCCACCAGTTCGAGATCCCGCTCCAGGCCGCCATCGGCGGCAAAATCATCGCCCGCGAAACCATCAAGGCCTTCCGCAAAGACGTGCTCGCCAAGTGCTACGGCGGCGACATCTCCCGCAAGCGCAAACTGCTGGAAAAGCAGAAGGAAGGCAAGAAGCGCATGAAGAACGTCGGCAACGTCACCATCCCGCAGGAAGCCTTCATGGCGGTGCTTGATCAGGGCGACTGATTGAACGGGGTACGCATGGGAGTTCGCCCGTTGATTGAGCACTTGTGGGAACGAACCGATGTCGATGAAGCGCGACGAGTTGACGGCGCAACTGCAGAAAGCCTTCGGCAAACCAGCCGCCGATGCGGTCATGCGCTTTGCGCTCCCGATGGCACAGATCGCGATGCAAGACTTGGACGGCGATGAAATCCCCATCGGCGCGAGCAAGTATGGCGGGCTTCCGGATCTTCCCGAGGGCACACCGTGGCCAATGGCCACAGCGATCCTGCCGCATAAGCCGGTCGGACACACGTATCCGCTCACCTTTGTAGCCCAGATCAACTTCGCCGAAGCAACTCCCTTTCTGGGCGATGATCCGACCTGGCCGCGTGAAGGGCTGCTCTCGTTCTTCTTTGACGCCGTCTGTTGCCCCGTGGGTGATCACGACCGACGCGAAGCGGAAGGCTTCCGATTGATTTGGTCCCCGGGTCAGAGCGTCGCGCCGACGACGTTCGGAGCGAAACTCAAGGCGATCTTCGGCAAGCCGGCTGATGCCACCGGCCCAATCGCTCTCAAACGCACCGCCCAGCCCACAGGCACTCCGCCCAGTGGCGGCGATGCCGACAAGTTCGTGCTCCGCGAACGAAGGATCACCTTCGCCTCCACATGGACTTTGGTCAACGGTGAAGGGACCGAATCGGATGCAATGAGGCTGGTGCCCGCTGAACCTTTGCAATGGTGGCCGACGGCCTTTCCGATGGCCGAGGGCCCGCGTCACCGGCTGGGCGGTCATGCCCAGCCTGAGCAAGGCGACCCGGTCGATGAGTGTGCAGAGAAATCGCGGTTCTTTCGCACTGGCGCCGCGATCCGGCCCATCGGCGAGATTATGAGCGGGTCACCGACCCTGCCCAATCCGGCCACGCGTTGGCGACTCCTGTTCCAGTTTGACTTCAGCGAAGATCCCGACATCGCATGCGGCCATGAGCACACACAGTTCTATGTGTGCATCTCCGATGCTTCCATTCGCAGCAGGCGCTTCGACGAAGCCGCTTGGTCATGGGATAACGACTGACCTGCCTCACACATTCCTCAACTTGTTCAACCCGTTCAACGCCGCCACCTTGTAGCACTCCGCCAACGTCGGATAATTGAACACCGTGTTCACAAAGTACTCCACCGTCGCCTTGAACGCAATCGCGCACTGCCCGATGTGCACCAACTCAGTCGCCCCCGTCCCGATGATGTGGACCCCCAGAATCGCGTGGCTCTCCTGGTGGATCAGCAACTTCAGCATGCCGATCTCGTCCCCCAGCAACTGCCCCCGCGCGATCTCCTTGTACTGCGCAATCCCCGACTCATACGGGATCCCGTCCTCCGTCAGTTTCTCCTCCGTCCAACCCACCATCGAAATCTCCGGCACCGAGTAGATGCCGTAGGGCAGCAAGTTCTCCAAGTTGTCGCGCGGGAAGCCGAACATGTGGCACGCCGCCAGACGCCCCTGCTCCATCCCCGTCGAAGCCAGCGCAGGAAAACCCACCACATCCCCCACCGCATAGATGTTCGACACATCGGTCTGGAAGTGTTCGCCCACCTTGATCCTGCCGCGGCTGTCCGCCGCCAGCCCGGCCGCCGCGAGGTTCAAATCGTCCGTGGCCCCCTGCCGACCGATCGCGTACAGCAGGCAATCGGCCCGCAGCACCTTCCCCGATTCCATCACGGCCTCCGCCATGAACTGATTGTCCGACCGTGCCCCCGCCACCGCCTCCACCCGTCGGATCGTCACCACCTTCTCACCAAACCGCAGCGTCATGCCGCCCGACCGAAGGTGGTATTGCAGAGCCTCGGTCAGTTCGGCATCCACAAAGTCCAGCAGGCGGCCGCGACCCTCGACCAGCGTCACCTTGACACCCAACGCCGAGAGCATCGATGCATACTCGGTGCCGATGACTCCGCCACCGACCACGATCATCGAGTGCGGAAGCGTCTTGAGGTGCAGAAGTTCATCCGACGTGATGACGTCCGTATCGTCAAACGTGATGTTCGACGGCCGGGCCGGACGGGTGCCGACCGCGATAATCGTAAAATCGGCCTCAATCGTCTCGCACACGTGCTCCCCAAGAATCTCAATCTTGTTCGCCCCCGCGAACCGGCCGACGCCGCTCATCACAGTGATGTGGTTCCGCTGAAGATGATTCCGAACCAAATCAATCTCGGCCCGGATCACATTGTCGCAGGCCTGCCACAAACTGCTGAGCGTCGCCCCCTTGGCGGCCTGCGCAAAGTCGGCACTCCGCGGCACGATGCTCATGCACCCGCCCAAGTTCAAAATCGCCTCCCGCAGCGCCTTGCTAGGGATGGTGCCCGTGTTCACCGCCGCCCCGCCCAGCGTCGTGGCCCGCTCAATCAGGCAGACGTTCTTGCCGAGTTTGGAAGCCTGAATAGCCGCCTTCTGGCCGGCCGGTCCGGAACCGATGACACACAGATCAAATCGTCGCATCGGGGTTGAACCCTCTCATTGGTGATGGATCGGCAGCAGCAGACGTCACGGGTGCGGAAAGTCCCAAAGCGGCCTCATTCGCCGCGCTTGGTCTCGGATGACTGAAGGGAATATTCCTTGTAGTTGGGAATGTACTCGATGACGCCCGTCAGCGTGATGTCGTCGGGCGTCGAGGGTTTTTTGTCGGGGCCGGGCGCGATGATGCTGAGAGTCAGATTCTGACTCCTGGCGATCGCACCCATGCTGATGACAAGATCACTCCCCCACCCGTCCTTGATGTCGGGTTTGCCGTCCGGGCCGGCCGCAATCTCCGTGATCGACGTCAGCGGCTTCTTCGCCACGTTCATCGCCACCACCGCCCGCAAAGCGGCCGATTGGAGCACAGCCTCGGTCACATCCTCCTTCGGGAGCGACGGAGCCTTGTACTCCTTCGGAATGCTGACCCACACGATCCACCCGACCGCGCCAAGGGTCAGCACCGCCGCCCCGGCAAGTTTCAGGATTTTGGCGCGTTGTTCGGGGTCGATGTCTCGGTAATGCATGTGCTTTGATGCTAGCCCGTGAGGCGAGGGTTGCCATCCAACAAACCACCTCACGCCCAGCGAGTCAGGTGCCAATTCTTCTTTCCCCGCCGGATCGCAATGACGCCGCCCTCCAGCAGGTCCGTCATCGTCAGACGGTCTTCAAGCCCGGTTTTTCGCCCGTTCACAGTCACCGATCCAGAGTTCAGGAACTCCTTGGCTTCACGCCCACTCGCCGCGAGCCCCGTCTGAGTGAGCATGTCCAGAATCCGGACGCCCGCCCCCTCCAGCAACGCCTTCGAATGGTCGCTCCGTGGCACCGCCGCAAAGACCTCCTGAAGCATCGGGCCGGACAGCCCGGAAAGTTCACCTGAAAAAAGTGCCTTTGAGGCCGCTTCCGCCTGAACCGCTTCGGTTCGGCCGTGCAGCAGTTCCGTCGCGGCCGAGGCCAGCAACCGGTGCCCGTCCCGCTTGCCGGGGTCGGCCTCGTGCGCGGCAACGGCCGCCTCCACCGTGTCCCGCCTCAGGAGCGTAAAAATCCGAAGGAACTTCGAAACGTCCGAATCCGCGGCGTTCAGCCAGAACTGGTAATACGCGTACGGGCTGGTGCGGTCCGCAGTGAGCCAGATCGCCCCGGTTTCCGTCTTTCCAAACTTACCGCCATCGGCCTTCGTAACCAGCGGGGCAGTAAGGCCAAAGGCCGCGCCAGCGGCTGGTTGAGAGGTCGGGTCCGGGGAGGAAACGTTCGCGGCGGCCTGCCTCCGACGGATAAGGTCCAGCCCGCCCACGATGTTCCCCCACTGATCGGCCCCGCCCATTTGCAGGGTCACACCATGCTTTTCAAAGAGGTGTGCAAAGTCATACGACTGCAGGATCATGTAACTGAACTCCGTGTAACTGATCCCTTGGTCGCGGTTGGTCAGGCGGTCGCGGACCGAATCTTTCTGCATCATCATGTTGACAGAGAAGAACTTGCCGATGTCGCGCAGCGCATCCAGGTAGGAAATGGAACACAGCCAATCCGCGTTGTTGAGCGTGACGGCCCGGTTCGAGACCGCAGCGGAATAGTCGAGCAGACGGCCGAAAATTCGCATCTGGGCTTCAACATTGGCCGCCACAATCTCGGGCGTCATCATCGTCCGCTCGGCCGACTTGCCGCTCGGGTCTCCGATGAGGCCCGTGCCCCCGCCGGCAATCACCACCGGCGAATGCCCCGCCCGCTGAAGATGGGCCAGCAACATGATGGTGACAAGGTTGCCGATCGTCAGCGAATCGGCGGTAGGGTCGTAGCCGACATACCCCTTGCGCGAACCCGAAGCCAAGTGAGCCAACAGACCGGCTTCGTCGGTGCACTGGGCGAAGAGATTTCGCCACTTGAGTTCAGAAAGAAAATCGGGCATCCAGAAGGATAGAGCGGATCGGAAACGCTGAGGAACGAGGTAAGGAAAGGAAGTCTGAACGACAGAATCGACGACTGCAAGTTCCATCGTCTTGGACGCCCATCGGCGCTGCCCATGTGAACGAAAACGACCCCGGCGTTTGCCGGGGCCGCAGAGGAGAATTCAGATACTTTGAACGTTCAGGACGGACGACGGCGGGCCGCGAGCAGGCCGCCCAAGCCCAGCAAGGCCGCCGCGCCGGGCGCGGGGATGACCTCGAAGGAGATGCGGTAGACCTCATCGTTCGCGCCGAACTGACGCTGGAAGGTGTAGCCCGCCGCGGTGGTCAGGCCGTTGAAGGTGTCGAGCCGGTCGAAGTTGAAGTTAACGACGCCGTTCTGCGGCGTGCGGTTTGGATTGATGCCACCGACCAGGAACGCCGCGTTGGCGGGGTCTTCGGTTTCGGACCCGCCGTCCCAGATCTCGCTGCCGAACTGAGAGATGGTGGTGATGTTGAGATTGCCCATGCCGTCGAACATCAGGTACTCCGTCGGGTCGTCGTTGCCGATGAAGTGGTCGTTGCTGGGCACCACCATCGACGCGAAGGTGAAGTAGGGGTTGACCGAGGGATTGACGGTGAAGACCGTCGACGCGGTCTCGCCCGGGCGAAGTGCTCCGGCGGGCATGCGGACGACCGAGCCGAGCTCGGCGTTGGGCTCGGCGGCGGCGAAGGCCGGGAACCAGTTGACGCCGGTGCCCCCCTCGGCGACCGAGATGATCGGCGCGGTCGCCGCTATGCCCTCGTTGAACGAATCGAACGTGCCGTTGTTGAAGCCGAAGCGCAGCGCGGCGAATGCCACGCTGTTCGCCGGAGCGAGATTCCGCACGGTCATGCGCAGTTCCACGGGCTGGGCGTAGGCGACGGTGGCAAGTCCGGCGATACCGAGCAGCATAACACCCCTGGCTCGATTCGAGATGAACATAAGAAACTCCTCTTTTCAGTAAAACCTGAACGGATCGGGGCTTGAGTGACACCGTCCACGCCAACACAGCGCGGCGACGACACCGGCCGCCATGACGAATGGCGCGTTGCCCGCCATTGAGTCGCGTTCGCAGCCCGCGCCTTGCAGCCCGGTTTAGTTTTTCTTGGATTCCCTCGCCACGCGGGCGATCAGCCGCTCCCGGACGTCCGCCGGGAGGCCTGGCTCGTTCCCTATCTGTTCGGCCAACGCCCCACCCAGCGATCGCAGGTGGCGGAGGTGCTCACGGAACCGGCGGCACCCACCGCAGTAGACGATGTGGATGCGCAATCCGATGGTCTCGCCCCGAGAAAGCGGGGTGTCGACTTGGCGACTGAAGAGCGCTGCGTGCTCGCGGCACGGCATTGTCAACACCCGCACCATGTCACGCACGAACCGGTTCACTTACGCATCCCCCGGCGCAGGCCGAACTTGGTTTCCAGACACGACCGCAGCGACACGCGAGCGCGGTGCATCCGGGACCAAAGATTGGTATCGGTCAGGCCCATAGCCTTGCACACTTCAGTTGCCGGAATCCCAAGAATATCTCGCAGCCAGACCGCCTCGCTCTGCCCGGGAGGGAGCGCATCGATGCACGCACGCAACGCCTCGGCCTGCTCCGCCTTCTCCGCTTCGCTCAGTTCAGGATCGGGCCACTTGCCAGCTATGCAGGCCCACATCCCCTTCTCACTGAACATGCCCCGGCAGGTTGCACAAACGCAAGTCGCATCGGGAGAAATCCCGCGGGAACCCGGCAACCGGGCCCGTCGCTCGCGGCGAAAGTGGTCGGCAATCTTGTTCGCGGCGATGCCCAGCAACCATGTGCGTTCCGATGATGCCCCCGCAAACGTGCCATAGCCCTGCATCGCGGCCAGCACCGTTTCCTGAACGATCTCTTCGGCGGCCTCCTTCGACCTCGTGCGTGCAAGCGCGAATTTCCAAAGAATGTCGCCATGCTCCGCCACCCACCGCTGCGCGGCGGCCTCGCGCGAAACCGCTGCGCCTGTGGCCACCGGCGCCGGCTGGGCGTTCGACGTCGATTGAGATGGATCGGCTTTGGTCATCATGGCAAATCACACTCGCCCCTGCATCGCCTCTTCGCCGACGATACGTGCCGCGCGCGGCTAGGGTTCTTGACCCCGCGAGGTTGTTGGGCGGAAAGGGGAACGCTTGCGAGACCTAAAGTGCTCCGCAATCAACCGCTTGACGTGCCCGACTCTCGACACCTCCCCCCAACTCATGCCGCGTTCTGGAGCCACGCTTGACCACGCACACCCTCTTCCGGACATTCTTCCTCGTTCTCCTTCTGGCTTCGGGGCCGGTCGGCTGCGACGCCAAGTCGCGTGATGGGCCCGAGACGAAGGTCGCACCGGATCCGACCTCCACGCCCGCTCCGGCCGCATCCGCACCCGCCGCGCCCGCACCGAAGAGCGTCACTCCTTCGCCGGCCCCACCAGTCGCGCTCAAGGTCGGCGACAAATTGCCTGATTTCACCGTCAAGAACACGCAGAATCAGGATGTCGCTATTGCCAGCCTGTACGCCAAGCAGCCCATCGTCCTCACGATGTATCGCGGCGGATGGTGCCCGTATTGCGTCACGAACCTGAAGGAGTGGCAGGACAAACTCAAACAGGTGACCAAACTCGGTGCGCAGGTGGTTGCTGTTTCTCCCGAATCCCCTGCGCACGTCGCCGAGACGATGAGCAAGGGCAAACTCGACTACAACGTCCTCAGCGACTCCACCGGCAACGCGAGCAAGGCCATGGGCCTGAACTTCACCCTCGACGCCGACACCCAGAGCAAGTACAATGGCTATGGCATCAATCTTCCTGAGCACAACGCGGACGGCTCATGGGACCTTCCGCACCCCGCAACGTACGTGGTCGACACCACCGGCATCATCCGCTACGTCTACGTCAATGAAGATTACAAGACGCGGGCCAATCCAGATGAGGTCATCGCGGCCGTTGGCCTGATCGGTGCTGTCCCGGGCAAGTAATCTGCACGGCCCGCGCTTCACCGGACAACCATGATCTCCTCGACACCCTTGCGATGGATGTCGGGAACCACGCACGACTCCGCCGGATACCCCACGGGAATCACGACGAACGCACGCTCGTGTTCCGGGCGACCCAGCACCTTGCTCAGGAAGCCCATCGGACTGGGCGTGTGCGTGAGCGCGGCCAGCCCGGCGTGGTGTATCGCCGCAAGAAAGAGCCCGACCGCGATGCCAACCGATTCGTTCGCGTAATACACCTGCGACGAGCCGTGCCCAGCATCCGCCTTCATGCACTTAAACACGATCACCAGCCACGGCGCAGCGTCAAGAAACTCCTTGTCCGCGGTCGTTTCGAGCGGAGCGAGATCGGCAAGCCATTCCGGGTTGGCCCGCCGGGCATAAAACTCGCGCTCCTCGTCCTCGGCCGCAACCCGGATCTCGTGCTTGAGCCCGGGGTCACGAACGCAAACAAACCGCCACGGCTGCTTGTTGGCGCCGCTCGGCGCAGTCCCGGCCGCGGCAACGCACCACCGCATGGTCTCCTCGCTTACCGGCCGCTCCGAGAAGAAGCGCACACTCCGCCGAGTCCGGATGCGATCATAAAACGCCCGAGCCGCGGATTCCGGCGTGTGCGTCGGGGGAAGGGCGGCGTGTGTGTGCGCAATAAATGGGTGGGGCATGGCCTCAGTCGTGGTCAGAGTCACCAAGCGGGTCCACGCCCGCAACCGCTTCCGAACGCTATGCCCGACTCCCGCCTGCAGCGTCGCCCTGAGCCTCATCGGCGTCTCGCTTGGGTCGCTGATCGCGGGTTGGGTCTACGGGACAGGGGTGCCATGAACGAGCCGCCGGTCTTGCTCAGACTGTCGCTGCGTGCGCGGGATGCAACCACCGCCAGATCAGCCACGCGGATAGTGCCGCCAGCATGAGCCAGACTGCAATAATGACTGCCGCGGCAACCCAACTCCGAGGACCGCTCGAATCAAGCCGCCGGGCGGCTTCCTCGCGGCACTCGTCCATCACCACCGTGGGCACAAGCCGGATGACCAACGCGATGCCGAGCGGCACGATGATGAGGTCGTCGAGGTAGCCCAGAACGGGGATGAAGTCGGGGATGAGGTCGATGGGGCTGAGGGCGTAGGCCACCACGCACGCCGCGACGGCCTTCGCGTGCCACGGCGTGCCCGGGTGCCTGCACACGAGGTAGAGGGCGTAGGTCTGGCTTTCGAGTTCCTTGGCCCGCTGCTTGAGTTGCTGCAACCACGTCATCTTTATTATTGTACAGAGCGGGCCGTGGTCGGATGTTTGCAGTGCAACGGTGGCGGCACGGTCGCACATGCGCAGAGCCGGGGCCGTAAGATGCTTCGTCGCACTCCCGCGTGCAAGGAGCCTCCGCATGTCCACCGCCCTTGAGTCCCTTCGCCGCACGCGGCCCTTGAAGCACGTCCTGATCGCCCGTCTGATCGCGGGCCTTCCGCTGCTGGGGCTCAACATCATGCACCTCATCGGCGCGGCCCCACTGAGGCCGATCTTGGATGCCGCGAAGATACCGTTACCCGAGGTCGGCGCGATCGTCGCGCCGATTCTGGGCGTGCTGGCCGGGCTGATGCTGCTGAGCGGCGCGTTTGCACGCATCGGCGCGGCGATCGGGTTCGCATCAATGGCGGTCGCGTTGTACGCCCACCTCACGTCCGACTGGCCCGATGATCCGCCCATCATCCTACCCATTGCGGTGCTCTCGGCGGCGGCTTACGCATTGAAACACGGCGGCGGGGCGAGGAGCGTGGATGGCAGATCGGGCAGGTAGCGCGGACGGGCAACCCAACGCCGACGGACCCCGCCGCGCTGTCGTTCCAGACCTTTACCGGCCGCACGTTGCTCCGCATGAACTGCCGGCACCGAGTTCAAGGTCCATGATGGCGGGAAGGTCGGGGTAAGGGGGAATGCTCAAGGTTGCCGGGGGCTGACTAACAGCAGGCTGAGAATGCGGTCGCGAGCGAACGGTTCGGACGGTTCCACGTACTCTGCTTCGTGCAATGAATCGCAGATCGTGAACTGGCCATCGGTGAGCGAATCGATCGCGACCCAGTGCAGGCCCTTCTCGCGGATGAGGGCAAGGGCGGGGTGGCCCGCTGCGAGGTGATCGTTGAGTTCGCTGCCGCGGTTGAGGCAGTGCCGGATGTCGAAACCGTCTTGCGCGACCACTCGCACCATGTCGGGGTGGATGGTCCCGACCGATTCATCGTCAAAGTTACTCAGAACCTGATCGGTGCCGAGGCGGAATCGCAAGTTCCGTTCGACAGGGTCTAGCCCGTAGGCCCGGTAGATCGAGGAGATGGCGTGCAGGCCGCAGGTGTGGGGTTCGATTTGTTGTTCCGGCACAAGGGCCAGTCTCGGCAGAACGAGCGCGGAGGGTTGCTCCGGGCGGCGGTACTTGCTGCTGTAGTAGTGCGGCCCGCCCACGCAGAAGTTGAGGCAAGCGATAGCCACGCAACCGGGCAGGGCGATCGCGATGAGGCGTACCCAACTCCGCTTCATCACATGGATTCTCCTACCGACTCTTGCCCGGCGAGTGCGAGGCAGGCACGGATGACGAAGCGGCACACCTCCGGCTTGGTGGGACGCGCCTGAAGTGGAGGTTCGCCGCTCACCCCTTCAGCGACGCCATGTCGATCACGAAGCGGTACTTGACGTCGCTCTTGAGCATGCGCTCGTAGGCCTCGTTGATCTTCTGGATGGGGATGATCTCGATATCGGAGACGATGTTGTGCTTCGCGCAGAAGTCCAGCATTTCCTGCGTTTCCTTGATCCCACCGATGAGCGAGCCCGACATACGGCGGCGGCCGAAAATCATCCCGAACACATCGACCGGCGGGTGCGGCTTGTCCGGAGCGCCGACCATGCACATGGTGCCGTCGCGACGGAGTTGCCCGAGCATGGCGTTGATGTCGTGCGGAGCCGAGACGGTGTTGAGGATGAAGTCCTGCTTGCCGGCGTTGCGGGCCATCTGGGCGGGGTCTTTTGAGATGACGACGTCGGAAGCGCCCATGCGCTTCGCGTCCTCGGCCTTGTTGGCGGACGTGGTGTAGAGGGTGACGTGGGCGCCCAGGGCGTGGGCGATTTTGACACCCATGTGACCCAGGCCGCCAAGGCCAACCACGCCGACGCGGCTGCCCTTGTTGATATCCCACTCGCGGAGCGGGGAATACGTAGTGATGCCGGCGCACAGCAGGGGAGCAGCGCCAGCCGGATCGAGTTTGGGATCGATGCGGAGCACAAACTCCTCGGTGACAGTGATCGAGGACGAATAGCCACCAAAGGTGTGCCCGCCCGAGTGTTTGTCAGCGCCGTTGTACGAGAACACCATCCCCGGCCCCGCGCCGGTCCCCTCGCAATAGTTCTCAAGCCCTTCGCGGCAACTCGGGCATTCGCGACAGGAATCAACCAAGCAGCCAACCGCGGCGATATCGCCCTTCTTGAACTTGCTGACGCTGGCCCCGGTGCGCGTGACACGGCCGACGATCTCATGGCCCGGCACGCACGGGTACACGGTATTGTGCCACTCGTTGCGAGCCTGATGGAGATCGGAATGACAAACGCCGCAGAAGAGGATCTCGATCTCGACATCCGAGGCGAGCGGATCACGGCGCGAGACAGAGGTTGCGCCGAGCGGGGTGGTGGGGCCGGTGGCGGCGAACGCGCGGGTGGCGGAGGGCATCACAAAACTCCTTCAGATTCGACGATTGATGAAGCCCGGCTGCGGGCGGCGGAAAGGATAGGTTTGCTTCACCGCCGTCATCGACAGGCAGAGGCTTTTCTGGAGAGGATGTCAGCCGTCGTCTTGTTCGCGTTCGATCTGCTCGAGGCGATTGAGAAGTTCGGGCGGGAGCGTCGCACGAACGGCGGCATCGACAAGCCCAACGGAAATCATGTCTTCAATGTGAACGCGATCAACGCTCCGAAAACTCGTGAGTTTCATCCGCACGAGCGCGGGCAGGTCAAGCACCCAAAACCCCTCGGGATCCCGGACCGACTCGTCGACACTTGGAGAAAGCACCGTGTATGAAGGACGGATGCGCTCCGACGCCCAGACAAGATGAACACCCGACTTCTTGCTCGGCTCCTCGGGATCGATGAAGAGAACGAGATCCCGAAGATCCTCGCGAGCGAATCCAAGACCGGTGAGCGCCGCCGTGATCTGCGGTGTGTCGATGCGCCGAACCAAGATATCGACGTCCTTGGTGGCTCGGGTCGCGCCGGGATCCACCCGGCCGACCCATGCCGCAACGGCGTTGCCCCCAACCACGGCATATCGAATCCCGGCGGCATCAAGAGCCGCGGCCGTCTTCTGCAGGCGTTGCTGGATCCGTTCGATGGCCATGAGGTGCGGGGTAATTCCCATGAGAAACACGCCTTTATACGACCCGGTCTTCCTTGCGGATCCCCAGCGCCGGCCGCACGTCCACCTGCACCAGCGTCGCCGTCTGCACCTGTTTGGCCGTGTCCGGGTCTACATAGTCGCTGTGGCAATCCGCCTTGCCCGCATCGGCCCCCACCGCCTTGCGGGTCTTGCTCGCCAGTTTGTGGATCTCGTCCGGCGAGAGCACGCCGCGCTTCGCCAGAATCTCCTGCTGCTCAGGAGTAAGGGCCGCCGACTTGATCGGGGCTCCAAGTTTCCCGTTGGCTCCCACCCGCTCGAAGCCTTCGGCCTTGCCGCTGATAAACTCGACGATCTCCTTGCTGATCCGCACGCTGCACCAATCGTGCCCGCACATCGCACAAAAGTCGGTATCAACATCCAAATCCTCATCGTGATACGCCCGCGCGGTGTCGGGGTCGAACGAAAGCTCAAAGTGCTTCTCCCAGTTGAGCGCAGCCCGCGCCTTCGTGAGTTCATCGTCCTGATCCCGCGCTCCCGGAATCCCCAGCGCAATATCAGCCGCGTGCGCGGCGATCTTGTACGCAATGCACCCCTGCTTCACATCGTCCTTCTTCGGCAGCCCGAGGTGCTCCTTGGGCGTCACATAGCACAGCATCGCCGCCCCGTGATAGGCCATCGCCGTCGCGCCGATGCAACTCGTGATATGGTCATAGCCCGGGAACATATCGGTCACCAGCGGCCCCAGCACATAGAACGGGGCCCCATGACACAACGTGCGCTGCACCTTCGCGTTCCACTCGATCTGATCAAACGGCACGTGCCCGGGCCCTTCGATCATCACCTGCACACCGTGCCGCCACGCCCGCTCCGTCAACTCTCCCAGCGTCTCCAATTCCGCGATCTGCGCAGCATCGGTCGCATCCGCCAATCCGCCCGGCCGCAGACCATCGCCAATCGAGAACGTGACGTCATACTGCCGCAGGATCTTGCAGATGTCGTCCCAACGGGTGTACATGATGTTCTCCTGGTTGTGGACGAGCATCCACTTCGCCAGGAGCGACCCGCCCCGCGACACAATCCCGATCAATCGGTTCTTCACGTGGTTGAGGTGGGCCCGCCGCACTCCCGCATGAATCGTGAAGTAGTCGACACCCTGCTGCGCCTGGTGGTGCAGGCTGGCCTCAATCGTCGCCCAATCGAGGTCCTCGATCTTCTTCCCGATGATCATCGAATAAATCGGCACCGTCCCGATCGGCACCGTGCTGTGCCGACAGAACGCCTCGCGGCAGGCATCGATATCGCCGCCCGTCGAGAGGTCCATCACGGTGTCCGCACCCCACCGAACCGCCCAATCGAGTTTCTCAATCTCTTCTTCGGTGCCGGATGAAACCGGAGAAGCCCCCATGTTCGCATTGATCTTCGTCTTCGTGCCGCGCCCGATGGCCATGGGGTCAAGCCGGTGCGCCAAGTGGTTGATGTTGGCAGGAATCACAAGGCGGCCCGCACCGACCTCATCGCGCACCGCCGCGGCAGCGTTGCCAGGGAAAAGCGTCTCAAAGTGAGGTTCGCGCTCCGCCACCCGCTGCATCTGGGCCGTGATGATGCCGAGGCGGGCCGACTCAAGTTGGGTGATCGGCTTGAAGTGTGGCGGATACGAGACTTCCAACACTTCGCCCCGGGCGGTGCGGAAGGTGACCGAACCCGTCGGAAGACTCGATGGAGCGGGGGCTTGTGCCGCGTCCGGCCGGCTCACCGACCAGCCTTCGGGCAGAAAATCCCACGCGGTTTGGTCGCTCGGCGCGGGCATCCCGGGGGCATCGGGCGAAGAGAACATGAGAGGGCCGCCGATGTCCGGCGGGTTGGCGAAAGAGCCGGGAGTGGTGACGTTGGGGGTGCGGCCGGGGTTGAGCCCGCCGCGGAGAGGGGGGAGAAAGCGGGAGGCAGACTTTGAATTGAGCGTGGACGTTGGTGTCGACATGGGTCGCTTCCCTCCGCCGGTACAAGCCGGATCAGGTTCGACGGGTTCATCTCAGTCCCGGTTGATCGGGACGCCCCGAGCGTTGCGGGATGGTAGGTCGTTTTCGCGGCATTGGGCAGGCATTGCCCAATCCCCAATCCCCGATGCCCGATGCCCGATGCCCGATGCCCGATGCCCAACGACTGAGAACTAAGGACTAACTCTGAAATCTCGAATCTCAAATCTGAAATCCCCGCCCGGCCCCTCCAAACAGGCCGAAGGCCTCGACCGTTCGTAGCCGGGGGTCAGAGCCGCCTTGGGCGACACCCCCGGATACGCCCCACAAATCCTC
>Ga0105044_10004286_pt1 | contig 19601 bp, 15 predicted proteins | sample MAT01_FD_78092 | JGI IMG/M metagenome (GOLD analysis project Ga0105044, IMG submission 78092) | Freshwater microbial communities from Lake Fryxell liftoff mats and glacier meltwater in Antarctica - MAT-01 | ecosystem: Environmental > Aquatic > Freshwater > Ice > Liftoff microbial mat | place...
ATCGGCCGCGGCTTCGCCGCCGTCGCCAACCATCTGACGCTCCGCGCCAGCAAAAACCCCGAAGTCCGCGCCCGCGTCGATCGCTGCCGCTTCGTCATCATCGGTGGCGATGAACCGTGGCAGTCGCGCGGCGCCACGCCGCTCGGCCAGTTCCCGCACATGCTCGGACTTCCCGGCTACCAACCCCTCGCCAGCAGCCGTTCCTACGCCTTGGCCAGCGACTTTGGCGCATACATCCGCGGCGCGGAGGAGGGTCTCAACCGTTACTATGACCAGGACCTGCGCCTGCCAGCGAACGCCTGGGTGGGCCTCATCGAATCTTTCGACCAGCGTGGGACCAAGTTGCCGGAGGATGAAAAAACGCGCCGCGCCGAGGCGCTCTTGGTGGGGCCCAAAGCCGAGGAGTGGGAAGGTCGTACTGGGTATCCGTACCGGTTGTCGGTGTTCTGGCGCGAACCGAGCGATACGCAGCGCCGGTTATTGTACCTCTACGCACATTTTGTCGACGTCTGTACCGGGCCGGGACCGGCCAGATTGTTACCTCAGCGCACGTACGGTGATGGACTGTATGCGGAACATGCGGGTGAACCGGATGATCCTCCGAATTACACGGCCTTGAAGCGCATCACCAAGGGTGATCAGCATATCGGTGCAAAATTGCCTGCTCCCCGTCCCGGGATTGATGAAAGCAAAGGTGAAGCGGAGGTGCTCGTTTATGGTGCCAGCCCTTCTGGAGCCTGGAGTGCGGAGCATGTGGTGGACAATGGTAAGCGGCTCAAGTTGCATTGGTGTGCAGACCCGAAGCGATCACCCACCACAGAGCCAGGGGCAAGCTATGACGACCGGATGCAAGCCTATTTCATGCACCCAGCTCAGGCGAATGCCGCAGGAGGTCGAAACCTCAGGATTCTGAAGGCAACCCGACACTGCCGATTCCTGGCCACGATCGATCGACTGGAAGCGGCAGCGAGTGGTCGGATCAAGGTGACGTTCTCCGTTCCGGAGGACGCGACAGGAAATTGGGCGGTCACGGAGCGTGAATACGACCAAGTGGTCATCTCTATTGGGCAAGATAATTCGATCATCCGAACGGGATCTGCCGCATATTTGATTCAGAACCTTGGTGTGATGACGCCGACCTATGCGGGGGACCTGTGGAATGACCTACAGGAGGAGGATCAAGACATACCGGTGGGCCTATCGGATGTGCGGGGGCACCTGCGCATTCTTGGGGCAGCCAACGTCGCTGGGCCTCGTCTCCAGGAAGACGAGTACAAAGAATTCAGCACGAACTATGTAACGCATGCGAAGTCACTCCCACACGAAGGCCGAGCTGGCGGAAACTCAATTCTGGTTGCAACTGCCACGGTGGGATTGGCCAATCGATTCACGCCCACTCGTCTAGACGCTAACCACGCGTGCCAGTCCCTGATTCAACGGATCGTCGGAAGCGCTGAGGTGGCTGGGCAGGTGGTAAAAGCCAGGCAGGAGGAAGGCTATAGGCTGCAGCCGACACCGGATTCCGATCGGTATTTAGGTAAAGGATTCCTGACTAAAAACGAATTGCAGTCGGTGATCACGAATGAGGATTCGCTCAGCCGATTCACTCAGCAGTCCTAGCGGTTACCGCTTGTCGACTGGTTCAAACGGGCTGGGGATGTCTCTATATTTGAGCCATCTGATCGGACCAAAGCGTACTTCCAGCTCACGTCCAACCTCCGGCATCTGGATGTCAACTAGGCATCCCTGATCAAAGCCCGCGGTCTCGATAGGATCGCAAGGGTTCCCTTCAAGTCGGACGAAGCTGAGCTTTTTCAGGAACGGAGACGTAATCAACGCTTCCACACCTTCTTGGCTGATTTGATTATCGGTCAGAATAAGCCACCAGAGGTTTGTAATATACGGTGAGTGAGAGAACGCCTTTAGGTCGTCATCGGTGATACCGCCATCACGGACACTCAGCGAGGACAGCAACCTCATGTGCGGGGATGTGAGCACAGCACGTGCGTGGAGAACCAGATTCCGGATGGTCACAAGTTGGATGGGGTACAAGGTTCTCAGGTCAGCAAAATGCTCAAGGAATGAGGCCGCGGTCATGGTCAACCCAGCGATGAAGCCTCGGTGCATCTTGCTGTCAATGATGTGTGGGTGCTGGATGGGCATCCATTCCCTACCATGTGAATTCAACAATTTCCGGCTTTCGTTCTCGAGAGGCCGCCGCTTCGGGCTCTCCAAATCAAACTCAATCTTCGCCAACTCAATCTGCACCCGAATAAACCGCCCGCGCGGATCCCCCCTGCGATCACACCAGTCGGCATACGCCAAGCGCGGCGCATCATCATCGGGATGATCGGTGACCGCTTTGAGGAGCATGCGTTGTTCGTCTTCTACAGTCATGGTCGGTGATCGATGAATAAGGACGATGAAAGCGGGCAGGCGCGGCAGTCATACCTGGGCAGGTTGAGCTGTAGGCGCCTCACGACCACGAGGCAACGGCATTCTGGTGGATGTCACCGGTTGTGATCATCCGACAACTCGCTGCTGGTGCCGGCATGGACCACTACGGCCTGGCATCGAGCTGATTGCCGTTAAAAAGGTTGCTGGCACGTTTGAGTCTCGCCCCTCCTCTGCTCTTCTCGCCCCTCCTCTGCTCTTCTCTGCTCTGCTCTTCTCTTCTCTTCCTTGAGTCCGTGAGTCCCCGATGCCCACTCCGCTTCGTCTCCATACCCACTGCTCGTACTGCGGCGTCGTCTATGGCACCGAGCAGCCATGGCCGCATGTGTGCGCTGCCTGCGGCAACACTACCTACCGCAATCCGTTGCCGGTGGTGGTCCTGGTATTGCCGGTCGATGGTGGCGTGCTGACGGTCCGACGTGCCATTCCGCCACGACAGGGTCAGTTGGCGCTGCCCGGTGGTTTTATCGATCACGGCGAAGCCTGGCAGGCCGCGGCGGTGCGTGAACTACGTGAGGAGGCGGGCATCGTCATCGCAGCCGACGAGGTCACGCTCTTCGACGTGCACAGCGCTCCGGATGGAACCGTGCTCATCTTTGGCACCGTGCCGCCACGTCGTGTCAGTGATCTGCCGGTATTCGTGGCAAATACCGAGGTGAGCGAACGTGTGGTGATCGTGCGTCCTGAAACGCTCGCCTTTCCACTGCACACCCGCGTGATGGAACGCTGGTTCGCCGCGCGCTGACGAGGTGATGGACCTTAGACGGTGTGACAGGCGCTTGGATGATTGTCGTCGTCCAAGCGCCGCTGCTTTGGTGCGACACCGACCTGTGCGATCACGTTACGCCTTCGGCGTCTTGCCCAGCACCACATCGAACTGCGCCGCGAGTTCGCCCTGGTCGCCCTTGGGAGTGAAGTCGACCACGAGCGCTTTGCGTAGCGCCTCATCACGGATGGAGCGCAGGATTCCATCGCGTTCGTTGCCGGGATCACCGGCAACGTAGCACTGGGTGGTCAGCAATTCGCTTTCACCCTGTTTGATCTTCACGTGGATGTGCGGCGTACGTCCGGGGTACGCCACCGGGCGGATGGTGCGGAAACGGTAGGCGCCGTCGTCGCCGACCTGGAAGCGGCCGAAGCCCTGGAAACCGGCATCCAGCTTGGCGCGATCACCACCGCGGGTGTGCAGGTACACGCCGTTGGCGTCGCACTGCCAGATTTCAATCACCGCACCGCGTACGGGTTTGCCATCGGGTCCGAGAATGCGGCCATGCAGGTGCGTGACGATGCCCTTGGACGGATCCATGCGGCCCTGGACCAGCACCAGATCGTTGTCCTGGTCGAGCGGCAGCTTGTCCGGGTAGAACGGCCCATCGCTTTGCGCCGGTGTCGGGACCAGATCGGCGGCGCGCACGCCACCGGTGGCGCAAGCGGTCAGGCTAAGTGCGGTGAGCGCAACGAAGCCGCGACGGGTGAGGGGGCTGGTCGAGAGCGGATTGCGCATGGGGACCTCGGTTGTTGCCGAAGCATGACGCACTGCGCAGACACCGGCATTGCCGAGGATGTCAGGTCTGCGTCAGTGCGTCAGTGCGTCAGCAGGTCCGCGCTCGCCATGGTCTGCATTAACAACCGTTATTTCAGCGTCGTCGCCACGCCCACTGCCCGGGCTAGGCCGACGCGGGCACGCACCAGCACGGTCTGGGCGCCAACCACGCGTTCGCGGGCAATGCTCAGGCTGCGCTGAGCCTCCACCAGTTCGAGATTGCCGGCAACACCAGCCTCGAAACGGGTGCGGGCTTCGCGCAGTTCCTGTTCGGCAAGGCGGCGTTCTTCCTGCGCTGAACGCAGGCCGGCGGCGCCGGTTTCTAGCGCCACCACCGCGTTACGCACTTCAGCAGAGATCCGCTGCAACAGGTCCTCGCGCAGCACGCGTTGTTGTTCGAGGCGGAAACGTGCGGCCTGTGCATCGTAGCGGCTGCGATCCATCAGCGGGATGCGCAGTTCCACGCCGACCCGCCAGGTGGTGTCGGTGTCGTCGACCTCGGGACCAATGCGTCCGGCATCAGCGAAGGCATCAATGGTTGGTAGGCGTGCGCCGCGCGCGGCCTGGAAATCTGCCTGGAACGCTGCCAGGGTCTCGCTGGAGACGCGCAGTTCGGGTCGGTTCTGTTGTGCGATGGTGACCGCATCGTTCACCGTCGCCGGTGCGGTCGACAGGCCAAGATCACCGCCGAGCTTGTCATTCGGAGTGAACACGGTTGCGGGATCCAGACGCAGCGCGCGTCCCAAGGTGATGCTGCCAGAGCGCAGTTGCCCTTCCGCGACGGTGAGCGCGGTCTGTGCTGCGGCGACACGATTTTCTGAACGGGTCGCGGCGATGCCTTCACTGGCACCGGCTTCGACCTGTTTGCGTGCCAGGACGAGCAGTTCCTGCGCCAGGGCAAGATCCTCCCGCCGCACGCCTACCAGCGCTTCGGCGGTGACCAGATCGGCGTACGCCACGCCCGCCGTTGCGGCAGCCTCTTCCAGACTGAGCGCAGTCCCGGCCTCGGCCGCCGCAAGGCGACGGTTGGCGGCCTGCGTGCGATGCCAAGTTTCGAGATCGATCAGCGCCTGACCGATGCGCAGACGCGCATCGACGGTGTTGTCCGGTGACAACGCCACGCCGTCGCCACCGCTCTGCTGGTACTGCCGTTGCCGCACCCAGCCGGCGACGGCATCGATCTGTGGCCGCAGGCCGGTGCGTTCAGCACCATAACCGGCACGGGCGATGGCGGCATCGAGACGTGCGAGTTCGACCGTCGCCACCGAGGCTGACAGCCGGATGGCATCCTGCAGGGTCAAGGCGTGGGGAGCGTTCTCCGCCGCGCGCAGGGGAAACAGGGCGAACGATGCCAGAGCGAGGGACAGCAAGCGCATGTCAGTGGGTCTCCACGGGAATAGAGGTCGGTGCGGTGACCGCCGCATGACCGGCTGGTGGCGTCACCGTGGCCGGATGCAGGTCATCGCCAGTGTGCTTCAGTTTGCCGCCGACGAGCGTGCGCAGCACGACGTAGAATACCGGAGTCAGGATCAGTCCGAAGATCGTCACCCCGATCATGCCGGCGAACACCGCGATGCCGGTGGCGTGGCGCAATTCCGCGCCAGCGCCGGTCGCACTCACCAGCGGCCACACACCCATGATGAAGGCGAGCGAGGTCATCAGGATCGGACGCAGGCGCAGGCGGCAGGCTTCGAGCGCGGCTTCCAGCGGGCTGAGCTTCTGGAAGAGCTCCGCCTCCTTGGCGAACTCGACAATCAAAATGGCGTTTTTACACGCCAACCCCACCAGCACGATCAGCGCGATCTGGGTCATGATGTTGTTGTCACCTTGCCCCATGCCGATGTGCATCGATCCCAAGATGCCGTCGATCCACACGCCCGCGAGCGCGGACAGCAGGCACATCGGCACGATCAGCACGATGGCGATCGGCAGCACCCAGCTCTCATAGAACGCGGCGAGCACCAGCACCACCAGCAGCACACACAACGGGAAGACGTAGATCGCCGTGTCTCCCGCTAGGATCTGCTGGTAAATGAGATCGGTGAATTCGTAGTCGATGCCCGGCGGCAGGGTCTGCGCCAGGATGCCTTCCATCACCAGCTTGGCCTGGTCCTGCGACACACCTTCGGCCTGCGAGGCGTTGAGGTCGATGGCGGGGAAGGTGTTGTACTGCACCACCTTGTCCGGGCCGGCGATCTCGTGCACCGAAATGAACGACGCCAGCGGCACCATGCGACCCTCGCTGTTGCGCAGCTTGATGCGGTCGTAGTCCTCGGTGCGTAGTCGATAGGCCGCATCGGCTTGGACATTGACCTGCCACGTGCGGCCGAACTTGTTGAAATCGTTGACGTAGACCGAGCCGAAGTAGCCTTGCAGCGCATCGGTGACATCCGACATGCGCAGACCGCCGGCGAGAATTTTTTCACGATCGATGTCGACGCGCACCTGCGGCACTGCCATGGTTGCGTAGGTCAACGTGCCGGTGGGATCGAAGATCCCGCTGCCGATCGCCTTGCCGATGACTTCCTGGGTTACTTCCTGCAACTTCGCCAAGCCGACGTTGCCGCGATCCTGCAGGTAAAGTTTGAAGCCCTTGCTGCTACCCAGGCCCAGGATGGGCGGCGGTTGCAGGGCGAAGGCGAAGGCGTCCTTTATGCCCATGAACTGGCCGAACAGCGCGCCAGCGACCGCCTTGCCGCTCATATCCGGCGTGGTGCGCACGGCGTAGGGTTTCAGACGAACGAAGATGATGCCGAAGTTCGGCGCGTTACTGAAGCCGGCGGGCGACAGGCCTGGAAAGGCCACCGCGCCGTCGACCGCAGGATGACTCAGCGCCATCGCGCTCATCTCGCGGATCACCGCTTCGGTGCGGTCGAGCGATGCACCTTCCGGCAGTTTTGCGATGCAGATCAGGTAGCTCTTGTCCTGGTCGGGCACGAACGCCCCTGGGACCTTCTGGAAACCGACCCAGGTCAGCGCCAGCAGGCCGCCGTAGACGATCAACGCCACCGCGCTCAGGCGGATCACGCGACGGGTGACGCCAACATAGGCCTTCGACGACCAGGCGAACGCGCGGTTGAAGCGGCTGAAGAACCAGCCGAGCAGCAGGCCGCCGGGTTGGTGCGCTTTATTGTGGGGTTTCAGCAGCAGCGCTGACAACGCCGGGCTGAGGGTCAACGAGTTGAGTGCCGAGATCGCTGTCGAGATCGCGATGGTGAGCGCGAATTGCTGATAGAACTGCCCGGTCAGACCGCTGATGAAGGCGGTGGGAATGAACACCGAGCACAACACCAACGCGGTCGCCAGGATCGGTCCGCTCACTTCGCGCATCGCTTGTTTGCTTGCCGCTCGTGGTGTCAGACCGTTGGCGATGTTCCGTTCGACGTTTTCCACCACCACGATCGCATCGTCGACGACAATGCCGATGGCGAGCACCAAGCCGAATAGGGACAGCGTATTGATCGAAAAGCCCATCGCATGCATCACCGCGAAGGTTCCGATCAGCGACACTGGAACAGCCAGCAGCGGGATGATCGAGGCGCGCCAGGTCTGCAGGAACAACAACACCACCAGCACCACCAGCACGATGGCCTCAGCGAGCGTCCACAGCACCGCCTTGATGGAGGCGCGCACGAACATGGTGGTGTCGTAGACGATCGAGTAGTCGATGCCCGGCGGGAAGTGCTTCTTCAGGTTGGCCATCTCATCACGCACCGCCTGCGCGGTGTTGAGCGCGTTGGATCCGGGCGCCTGGAAAATGGGAATCGCAGCAGCCGGTTTGTTGTCGAGCAGGCTGCGCAGGTTGTAGCTGGCGGCTCCGAGTTCGACGCGCGCCACATCGCCAAGGCGCAGCAGCTGCCCGGCTTCACCGCGGCGGATGATCACCTGGGCGAACTGTTCGGGATCGCTCAGGCGTCCTTGGGTGGTGACGGTCAACTCGAAACCGGTCGTCTGGTTCACCGGCTGCTGGGCCAAGGTACCAGCCGCGATCTGGACGTTCTGTTCACGGATCGCCTGGATCACGTCGCCAGGCGTCAGGCTGCGCGCCGCCATGCGGTCGGGATCAAGCCACACGCGCATGCTGTATTCGCCCGCACCGAAGATGCGCGCGTCGCCGACGCCTTTGACACTCGCCAGTCGATCGCGCACGTAGAGCCGTCCGTAGTTCGACAACGTCAGCATGTCGACCGAGTCGTCTGGCGAGACCACGTGCACCACCATCAGCAGGTTGCCGCCGACCTTCATCGCGGTCACACCCAGGCGGCGGACTTCTTCCGGCAGGCGCGGCGTAGCGCGCTGGATACGGTTCTGCACATCGACCAGGACCTTGTCGAGATCTTCGCCGATGGAGAACGTCAGCGTCAGCGTCATCAACCCGTCCAGATTGCTCTGCGACTGCATGTAGAGCATCCCCGGCACACCGACCATCTGCTGTTCAAGCGGACTGGCGACGGTGGTGGCGACGGTCTCGGGATTCGCACCGGGATAGATCGCGGTGATCTGAATGGTCGGCGGGATGACTTCCGGGTATTCGCTGACCGGCAGACGCCAGACCGACAGGCCACCGACCAGCAGCAGGATGGCAGAGAGCACCGTCGCGAAGATCGGACGGTCGATGAAATATTGCGGCAGTCTCACGGCTTGGCGCCTTCCTTGGCGGGAACTTCAGCGGCGGCGGTAGGCGCGCCGTCCTTGGCTTTTGCAGCCGGAGCAGCCGGAGCAGCCGGAGCCGCCGGAACCTCCGGAGCTGCAGGCGCGGCGGGCGGCGTGGCGAATTCCAGGGTTTCCATCGATGCTGGTGCCGGGCTGACGACCATGCCGGGATAGAAAATCTTGGCCAAGCCGACCACCACGATCGAGTCTTGCGCTGTCAGTCCGTCCTCGACCACGCGCAACGTGCCAACGTGGGCTCCCAAACGTACCGGACGGAAGCTGGTGGCACCATCCGCACCGACGCCAAGGACGTAGCGGGTGGTGAGCTGTGCCTGCACGGCACGTTCGTGGATCAGCACGACGGGGCGCGCCGGGCCGGTTTCCAAACGCACCCGGGCGAAGCCGCCCGGGGTCAGGCGACGATCGGGATTGGGAACGCGGGCGCGCACGCGGATTGCACCGCTGCCATTGTCGATGCGGTTGTCGACGAAAACCACCTGACCGGTGTGCGGGTAGCCCTGCTCACCCATCAACGCGACCGTCACGCCCATGGCCTCACCGCCAGCGGCGGCAGTGCGCAGACGTCCACCGATCTGCTGCCAGGTTCCTTCGTCGACATCGAAGCTGACGTACACCGGATCGACGCTTACCAACGTGGCGATGTAGGTGGGTGGGACCGGACCGCCGCCCTGCACTAGGTTGCCGGTGGTGGTCTGGATCTTGCCGAGGCGTCCGGCGATCGGCGCGGTCAACTTGGCGTAGCCCAGGTCCAGGTCGGAGGTGATCAGCGCCGCCTTGGCCGCGGCGACATCCGCATCCGCGGTGCGCAGGGTGGCTTCCTGATCATCGAACTGCTGGCGCGAGATCACCTGGTCCTGCACCAGTTTCTTGCCGCGTTCGAGTTGCAGCTTGGCCAGGGCCTGTCGCGCTTCCGCGCTCGCCACTTGCGCCTGGGCACGGGCGACCGCGGCTTTCAGCGGCAGATCATCGATATCCAGGATGGGGTCACCGACCTTCACCTCGGCGCCGTCAGCGACGTGGACTTTCACTACTAGGCCGCCGACGCGCGGGTTGAGCTGCACGGTTTCGATCGCTTCGATGCTGCCGGTGAGTTCTTTCACTGGTGCCAACTCGCGGCTGATCGGCGAAGCGACACCGACCATCGGCGGTGGCATCTGATGGCCTCCGCCGTCATGGGCCTGGTCTTTACCGCAACCGACGAGCGTAAGGGAGGCGATGACGACGAGCGATGGGACGAGCAGACGCATGGGAGGGATCCTCATGAGGAAGCGTGGGCCGGTGAAGGGCTGACAGGAAATGAAGTGACTGGTTACGCGCCGGCTGGCGTCATGGTCGCGACGAGGTGCCGCATGAGCGCGCCGAAGGGTTGATCCGGATGGGTGCGCGCAAGCTGGGTGCCGTGTTCGATGACCGACCACACCAACCGTGCCTGATTGATGGCACTGCCTGGAAAGGTGAGTTCTCCGGCGATGCGGCCCTGATCGAGCCACGACGCCATGCCGTTGATGCAGTCATCGACCCAGGCACGAACTTTGATCTGCAACGGCTCGGGCAGGACCGAGAACTCTGAGAGCAGCAGGTTGATCGGGCACGACTTGCCACTGGTGCAGGTGTGGTCGGCGACGTGGTCGGCGAGCGCCAGCAGACGATCGCGGATGTTGGGATTGTCTTGGCAGAGCTCGGCGATCTTAGGATCGCTCTGGGCGCGGAACCAATCGACCAGCGCGACGCCGAGGTCGGCCTTAGTCGGGAAATGGTAGTGCACGCTGGCAGCACGGATGCCCACCGCGTCAGCCAGATCGCGGAAGCTGAACGAGGCGTATCCCACCCGCTGCAGCAGGTCGGCGGCGCTCTCCAACAAGTGCTCACGGGTGTTGGCGACGACCGGGGGTGGATTCATGGGCGGGAGGTCTATCTATCACTAGATAGACGACAACGGCCGAGCCATGCAGCAGCCGAAAAAGCAGGAAAAAAGTCGATAAACCACGACTTTTTAACGCTGTGGAAGGTCTTTAGGGAGCGCCTCTGCCACTCTGGGGTGCGGAGCCGATCTCATTTCGCGGCAGGGGGGCATGCGGCATCCGTTGCAGCACCACGACCCAGCTGCGGCCATAAAAACGGCGTTCGGCTTCACGCAGTCCGGGCGGCAGGGTCGGCAGATCGTGGCTACGTTCGCCGCGCAGCACCAGTCGCCCCTTCGCACCCAGGGCGGCGGCGGCCAGACGCAGCAGTTCACTGAGCGCCTCGCGGTCATCGGTGAACCACGGGAAGGGCGGATCGGCGAAGATCAGATCAAGTCCACTGAGCGTCGGCAGGACCTGCTGGAACTGACGGGCATGCAAGTGCAGCCCCGCGGGAGAACCGAGTGCACGCAGGTTACCCTGGATGATCGAGATCGCGTGGCGTCCGCATTCGATCAGGTGCACGGTCTTCGCCCCACGGCTCATCGCCTCGCAGCCGAAGCTGCCGGACCCGGCGCACACATCCGCCACCGACCAGCCATCGCAAGATTGGCCGAGCCAATCGAACAGCGACTGCTTGATACGATCCGGCAGCGGACGCGTTTCGAGCCCGGGCGGTGCGAGCAGTTTGCGGCCTTTGAATTCGCCGGCGATGATTCTTAGCATCTATTCGTCCGATGTCCGATGGCCGATGTCCGATGTCGTTTCGTGTCCGGTGTCGTTGATGTCAGGTGCCCAAAGACCTCGGACATCGGCCATCGGACATCGGCCCCCAAGCCTACCATGGCCGTTCGCCCGGATAAAACGCCGCTAAGTCATCCCAGAATCCGGGATAGGTTTTTGCCGTACAGGCCGGATCAGCAATACGGAAGACGCGCTCGTTCGTAGGCACGGATTGGTCCCAGTGGTGATCGCGCGCCGCAGCGGCAAGCACCGCGAAGCTCATGGCCATGCGGTGGTCGCTGTAGCACTCGATGGTCGCGGGCTTGAGCGGCCGCGGCGTGATCTTCAGCCAATCATCACCGTGCTCGACTTGCTGGCCGACCCGCCGCAGTTCATTGACCGTCGCGATCAGACGATCGGTTTCTTTGATGCGGATGTTGGCAACGTTGCGGATGGTGGTCGGTCCGTCGCACAGCGGCGCGATGGCGGCAAGGGTCATCACGGTGTCGCTGATGTTGTGCATGTCGACATCGATGCCGCGGAGTCGTGAACCGCCACGAACCACCGTGGCATCCGGCCGCCGTTCGATGATGGCCCCGGCTTTTTCCAGTACGCCGACGAAATCATAGTCGCCCTGGAGCGACGCCGCGTTCATGGCCGGTACGGTGATGCGGTGTCCGCCAGCGGCAGCGAAGGCGAAGGGATAACTCGCCGACGAGGCATCCGGTTCGATCACGTAGCTGCGAGCGCGGTATGACGGCACACGGCGCACGGTGAAACCAGCGTCATCCGCATCGATACGACCGCCGAAGTCGGCAACCATCCGGCGCGTCATGTCGACGTAGGGACGGCTCACCAGGTCGCCGTCGATCAACACCCGTACATCGCCCTCGGCCAAGCCAGCGGCCATCAGCACGGCGGAGAAATACTGGCTGGAGCGGTCCCCACGCATGCGCAGGGAACCGCCCGCGAGTCTGCCGCCGTGGATGGTGATCGGCGGACAGCCGGTGGCGCAGTCGAGCCGCACCCCGAGTTGCACCAAGCCGTCCACCAGATCGGCGATCGGCCGTTTGGCCATGTGCTGATCGCCAGCGAAGGTCGTGCTGCCGGGTACCAGGGTCGCGAGCGCGGTGAGGAACCGCACCGTGGTGCCGCTGTTGCCGACGAACAACGTGTCAGCGTTCGCGCGCAGGCGTGCACGCCCGCCATCAACGATCACCTGCCCAGGAGCACCATCGCGCATGACGATGCCCAGACGCTCCAGACACTGCCGCATGTGCCGGGTATCGTCGCTGGCGAGAACGTTCTCGATCACCGAGGTGCCATCCGCCAACGCCGCCAGTACCAGTGCGCGATTGGTGATGCTTTTCGAGCCGGGAACCCGCCACGTGGCATCGAGTGGGCTGGTCACGGAGGGAATCGCGAGGGGGCCGGCGGGCATGGGACGCGCAGGTTGTGACGCTGCCTCTGACGCGCAAGCCGCCGCCCTGTCGCGGCCTGTCGCGGCCTGTCGCGGCATGATGACGGCGCGCCAGGGCATCGTTGGGTCGTGGTGAGGACCTTGCACAGTCGCGTCTTGTCGCATGCCCCACGCATCTAGACTCACCCGGCCATGTCGACCGATTCCGCCTCCACCGTCTTTGTTCCGGAGACCGCCGCCTTGCTGCGCGAGTTGGCCGCCCTGCGCGGTGTGCCCCGTCCGGAGGCCATCGCCGCGATCAAGGCCATCCGCGTGCGCGACCACGAGGTCATCGCCAAGCAGCAGGTCGAGCACCTGAGTGAAACCGCGGGCCTCGACACCGCCCTCGCCATCGCCGGGTTGGCGGACGCGATCATCCGTGAATTGGCAGACCGCGCGTTCAGCAAAGCGGGTGCGCCCGCCGGCTGGCATGAACAGGTCGGTATCTTCGCCACTGGTGGCTACGGCCGCGGTGAGCTGAATCCGTGTTCCGACATCGACCTGCTGGTGTTGGCGAAGGATGGTAAACAGGTGCCGTGGCTGGCGGCGGGCAACGCCGAGCTGCAGGCCAGCATGTGGGACGTGAAGTTCACCGTCGGTGCCAGCATGCGTGGGCTCGGTGAATTGGCGCGCATCATCGATGAGGACTTCATCACCGCCACCGCGGTGATGGAGCATCGCCCGCTGCTCGCTGGCATGGCCCTGCGCGATGGCCTGCGCGAGACCATGGCGACCTTTCGCAAACGTCGCGGGGTGGCGTTCCTCAAGTTCAAGCTTGATGAGCTGGCCAAACGCCGCGAACAGGCCGGCGTCAGCCTGTTCCAGATGGAACCGAACCTGAAGAGCAATCCTGGATGTCTGCGCGACGTGCAGCTGCTGCGCAACATGGCCTTCATCGTCTCGGGCAGTCGCAACCTGCTCAATCTTTCCGAACTGGACGTCATCACGCGCAAGGACCTGATCGACGTGGCGGCGGCCAACGATCACCTGCTGCGCATCCGTTCGCTGCTGCACTTCCATCACAAACGCAAACAAGACGTCTTCCAGCTGCCGGACCAATTGGGCATTGCCAAGCTGCTCGGCTACCAAGCGGTCAGCCAGCTGCGTGCGGTCGAGCACTTCATGAAGAGTCACTATGCGCAGGTGCTGCATGTCCATCAGACGGTGGAGCTCGCCGTCAGTCGTCTGAAAGCCACCGGTCAACTCGGGCGTTGGACACTGCTGATCAAGACGCGCAAGGCCATCGACAAGGATTTCTCCGCCATTCAGGGACAAGTGTACGTCGCCAATCCGGAGTTCTGGTCGTTGCCGGAGGTGCCGGAGCGCCTGATGCGCATGTGCCGTGCGGCCCAACAGAAGGGCCTGCGCCTGTCGCTCGAACTGCAACGTGTCATCCGCACGCACCTGGCCCTGTTCACCGATGCGGTGCGCAGCGACAAGGCCATCGGGCGGGTGTTCCTGGAAATCATCGGCGACCTCGGGCGCACACGCTTGATCCTTGAGGACATGCACAACAGCGGGCTGCTCGGTGCCTACCTGCCGGAGTTCGGCAATCTCACCTGCCACATGCAGTTCGACAGCTACCACCAGTTCACCGTCGATCAGCACACGTTGTTCGCGATGGGCAATCTTGATGCGGTGGTGAACGGCCAGCTTTCCGGATTGCACGGCATGCCGGCGATCCTGTCCGCGGTCAAACGCAAGGACCTGCTCGGGCTTGGCCTGCTGCTGCACGACATGGGCAAGTACATGGGCCGTGGTCACGTCGCCCGTGGTGGGTTGATGGTGGCACAGGTGGCCGCACGTCTGGGCCTCGATTCACAGGAAGAGGAACTGGTCTTCTGGCTGGTGGAAAAACACGTCTCGTTGTCGGACGCCAGCCGCATGCGTGATTTCCACGAGGCCGCGTTCCTCGCCTCGTTCTGCGAGAAGATGGGCAACCGTGAGCAGCTCGACATGCTCTACTGCCTGACCTACGCCGACGCGCGCGCGGTGGGCGAGGGCGTGCTAACGGGCTGGCAGGAAGCCATCCTCAAGGACCTCCACCAAACCATCAGTGAGCGTCTGGAGAAGAGCGGCGGCACCGCATCGATCAGCCGGTACGATCGCTTGGTACGTGAACTGATGCAGGCGGGTATCACCGAGGCTAAGGCGCAAGACTTCGTTCAGGATCTGCCGCACAGCTACCTGCACCAGGTGCCGCCAGGGGACGTGCGACGTCATCACGCCGTGCTGTTGCGCGCGCGCGCCGAAGGCGTCGGGATCGATCACGAGTTGAAGGACAAGCACCTGCACCTGGCCGCCGCGCTACCTGACCGGCATGCGCTGTTCGCTGATGTCACCGCCACGCTTACCGGCCACGGTTTCGACATCATCGCCGCGCGCACCTGGGTGACCGGCAGCGGCATGGTGGTCTACAGCTTCCGGCTCTCGACGATTTATCCTGGGCGCCTAGAGGATCCCGCCGCGTGGGATCGTCTGCGCAAGGATCTGCTGGCGGTGTCGCACGGTAAACTTGCCGCCGAAAGCTTGCTCGAACGTCGGCGTAACTCCCGGGTCGGGCCCAAGCCGGCTGACAGCGTGTTCGACGATCCGGCGATCAAGGTCGAGCAGCGCACCAGCGAAACCCACACCATCGTCGACGTGCATGTGAAGGACGAGGTCGGTCTGCTCAGCCGCGTGTGCCGTGCGATCTCCGACTTCCGCTGCGAGATCGGCTTCGCCTCAATCAATACTATGGGCGACGTGGCGGTCGACGTGTTCTATGTCCAGCGTGACCGCACGAAATTGACCGATGAGGACAGCGAGGCGCTGCGTGGCCACCTGATCCAGGCGCTTAATCTAGCGACGGTGGGGACGGGAAAGGCTTGAGGCTTAAGACGTGAGGCTTCAGGCGACTGCCGATCAGCGCAGGCCTTAAGCCTTAAGCCTTAAGCCTTAAGCCTTAAGCCTTAAGCCTTAAGCCTTAAGCCTTAAGCCTTAAGCCGGTGGCCGTTTCCCCGCTTCCGCGTCCAACAGCCGCGCCAGCTTCACATCCAGTTCCGTTACGCGGTCGCCAGCGTCGTGTGTACGCAGAGTGACGCTTACTCGATTGTAAACGTTGTTCCACTCCGGGTGGTGATTGGCGGCGTCGATCGCTGGTGCGCAACCGTGCATGAAGGCCATGGCTGCCTTGAAGTCGGCGAAGCGGTAGGTGCGCGTCAGTCCGTGGATATCGCCGCTCCAACCGGGCAGGCGCACCAGCATCTCCGCCACCGCAAAGGGCGTCAGCGCATCAGGCATTGGTGCCGTTGCGGTTCATGTGCTCGATGCGCTCGCGCAATGTGCCGTCGATCTCGTCGTCCAACACCAAGTAGGACAACAAGCCCTCTGCCTGACCGGCGAACAGATCGTGGCGCATCTGTCGCAGCATGCCGAGCTTGTAGGCGCGCTCATCAATCAGTGGTGCGAACAGATGGCTGCGCCGTTGTGGCGTCTGGCTGAGGAAACCGCGGCGCGCCAGGTTGCGCATCACCGTCAAAATGGTGGTGTAGGCCAAAGGTCGGTTGCTGGCGTGATGATTGATGTGTTCCTGTACGGTATTGACCGTGGCTGGACCTTGGGCCCACAGGAAGTGCATAACCCGTAACTGGAGTGGACCGATGGTTTCCATGGTTCTTATGCGCGGTTGCTGTGCCGACGCTTGCCGACCGGTCTACGTGGCGCGTAGTGCATGGCGAGACTTTTCCGGCACCAGCCATCATCGGCGCATCAGGCGTGTGCGCTCCTCTGGTGTGCGGCGGTGACACGGAAGTGCGAAGAACGTGCTCAAAAACGTGGCCAGCCACGCACCAACTCAGTTGCGATCGAGGTGTAACGTGCGCTCCCCAGCGCGCCCAACCACCGACGTGCGTCTTCGGGATAACCGGCGGTTGGTGCCAATCCGGGCACTGCGGCGCACCAGTGGCGGTTGAACAGCACCATGTGCAATTCGCGCGCGTATTTGGCGATACAACTAGCCAATGCGGTGAGGGGACTGGCGCCTTCGCCACCAACCAGGAATGCCACGTGACGTCCGCAGATGTCGTAGCGACTGGCATGTGCTGCTTCCTCAAGGATGGCGATTTCGTTGTCCGGCCAGACACCGTGCAATGCGTCGCGGTAAAACCGCCGTCCGCCAAGGCGATCTACCACCACCGTCGCTGGCGTGGTGTCCGCCACCCACGCGAGCAGTTTTTTAACCGCGCCCAACTCCAGATCGGCTTTGTTACCGCTGGTGGTGGTGAAGCGGTTGTACTCGCCAGCGTGGATCAAATTTCCGCGCACGCCGAGTGGTTGGACATCGCTCAATGACCACAACGGAACATGAGTCGCGCTGAGTGGGAGCGCCAAGGCCTCGGCGCCGTGCTGCCATGGCTGCGTTCGCTCACTCGCGATTTCGCCCAGTGCGGCAAAGACCTCTGCCGCAGTACGTGGGCGCTGGCCAAGCAACCAGTTGAGGCCGCCAAGTGCGACCTGTTCCAGCGGTGCGAGGTTCCCAGGTTTGTGCAGGGTCTTGCTGTCGCGCACGCCAGTGCCGGCGAAGGCGCGTGCAAGATCAAGACCAGGCGCCGCGTCGATGCCGACGCCGACGATTGAGAGCGGACCCAGAGTCGGGCCATAACCGGCTTCATCGATGCCACCGTAACGCATGGTAGCAGACCGTAGGTCGGACAAACACGGACGCGAGCGTCAGTGCCGCGAAAACAGGAATTAACAGGAGGAACGGAGGAACGGAGAAGACTCGGCACGCGTGAGGCAGTACTTCCAATCCTCTTCCTCCGTTGCTCCGTTGCTCCGTTGCTCCTGTTCAATCTCTCTTTCCTGATGAAGTCGACGGTGCACACTTCCGCCGTGCGCTACGTGATGCTTATCCTGATCGCGCTCGCCTTGGGCATCTTGCAATACGGCAGCTTCGCGCTTTGGGTAACCGGGCCGGATCTGTTGCTGGCGCTCGCCGCGTGGGCGATGGTCGATGGCACCGAAGACGGCATGGTCATGCGTGCATGGTTGATTGGCTTGGTCGCCGATATGATCGATCCAGGCAGCATCTGCTTCCACTCGCTCACGTTCCTTTTTCTCGCCGTCGCCTACCTGCCGCTGCGGTCGGTGATCTTCCGCACGCGCGTCACCGGTTGGGGTGCCTGGGCGATGATCGGATCGCTGACCTGCAATCTCATTGATGGTTGGATCGCGGGCTTCGGCGATGCGACTGGGTGGAGCATGTTGGTGTCGGCACTGTGGACGGCGCTCGCGGCGATGGGCATGGGCTGGTTGTTCCGCGGTTTACCGAAGGCGTTGCAGCCGGTTGGTAAAGGCGGCGCGTAGCCAATTTCCTAGTGCTTTGGCAAAGCGAAAATGCAGATTGCCAGTTTAAGGGACTACCGGCTACAGGCTACAGGGTACAGACCACAGGATCGTGCTGCGACGTCGTGTGCAAACCGGTGGTCTGTAGCCTGTAGCCGGTAGTCCCTCACATCGGAAGCCGGCGTTATTGATCTGACCAAGCACTAGGCACGGAGAAACCGTGATCGCCATGGAGTCTTTTCGACGGCTCTAGATTTCGGTTCGGCCCACCACGCCGAAGTGATACGGCGGGAGGATCGTCACCTCCCGATCGATCACAAAACCGGCGTCGAGCAACCAGGACCGGCACTGCTCCGGCTTCGGACGAATGCTGAAGTCTGGGCCACGTGGAGTCGCAACATCACTGCGCCAATGGATGATGCCAACGCGTCCGCCAGGACGCAGGGCGGTATGTGCTGCGGCCAGCAGTGCGAGTGGCGCCTCACAATGCAGCAGGTTGAACAACAAGACCACATCGGCCCCGTGGGCATCGACACCCAACGATCCGGTCGTCGCATCGAGTACGTGCGGACGAACATGTGGTAACCCGAACCCAACAGCACGTTTTGCCACCTCGGCGACGAGGTCCGGTTCAATGTCGAGCGCGATTACTTCATGCGGTGTACAACGGGCAATGGCGAGGGTGAAGGTGCCATAGCCGCATCCCACATCGATCACTGGCCCCGCGATCTGGTCGAGGCCAAGCGCGCGCAGGATTGCAGGTGGATCAAAGAAGGTGTTCCACCAGTCCTCGTCTGGCATGCCGCTATCACGAGTCTTCATGGGCTATCCACATGGCGTTGTGTCGACCCCCGTTCGCCGCTGCCGGTTAGGCAGATTCCTTCTTCTCCGCTCCGCGGCGATCGTCCGGAATGGCGACACCGACCTGTTCCAGCACCGCGGTCGCATACGAACCCGACGGCAGGGCGAACGACACCCAGGTGGTATCGCCATCCACGCGCAGTTCTGGCGCCGCGCGGAACGGCACCAGCAACGGCCGGCGTTCGCCTGGGCTTTCCAGGGAGCCGCCATCGGCGAACCATGACCAGTCGACGCCGGTGTGGGCGGACCACTGACGTTCTTCCGCATCGACCTCGGGCGAGGGTTTCATGCGTGACGTACCGGGCATCGGCGCGGTGGTGAACGCGTCGAGCACACCAGCGGCGGCACGGCGATTGGTGTCGGCAAGCGCGTCGGCTTCGACCAGGAACGGCGCGCCTCGATTGGTGCAACCCATGTCGCCGATGCGGAAGGTGTGCAACAAACCGCCAGCTTCACGCGCGTCGAGGATGGCGTTGAATACCGCACTTTGTGCAGCTGACGCCGCAAGTTTGCGCAAGGGATCGCCGGCGACCCTCAACGCCTTGGCTGCGTCATCACCACGCCGCAGTGCCCCGAGTGCGTGGCCTTCGGGGCCGTGACGGTAACCGCTTGGCAGGGCATCGCCCCATTTCCACGCGCCGGTCGGATCGATGATGCGGGC